>OGYP01000983.1_pt1 | contig 14138 bp, 10 predicted proteins | sample 1576571 | NCBI WGS metagenome assembly OGYP01 (sample SAMEA3541559, study PRJEB24748) | human gut metagenome | biome: human gut; feature: human-associated habitat; material: faeces | place: China | collected 2012
TTGCTTGCAGCATAATTCAGGAATTTTTCTGCTGCTGCTTTATTCTTTGAAGCACTGTTTAAAACATATCCCCATGTTGATATATATGCCTTATTGTCCTCAAATGTTGGCATCGGAGCAATATGCTGTTTGTCTGGGCCGTATTTGCCAGAATTAACAAAAGTCTGAATGGAACCTGTATACATGAATATTGAAGCATATTCTCCGTCAAAGAATTTCTGCATCATTGGATCATACTGGTCTGCAAGCTGTGAAGCAGGTGTCTGCTTCTTCTTCATCATATCGTACATGAATTTTACCGCTTCCTGTGTTTTAGGATTGGTCCAATCATAATAATCCCCTCCGAACAGATTCACAAATGTTCCGATAGAATTAAATACATATGTCTTTTCCCAGGCATCACCATATCCATACTTACCGTCTCCTGAATTTGCCTCTACATACTTTTCAAAGTCCTCTTTTGTCTTAATCTCGCTAAGACCTGCATTCGCCATCTTTTCTTCGTCTACCCAGAAAGCAAGAATATCCATGAAGCATGGCACTGAATAAATGTTATCTCCGACCATCGTCATTCCCTGCATATATTTCTGTGGGAAGTTTGCTGCGACCTCCGGTGTCATGACTGTATCCTGAAGAGGCTCAAGATATCCTGTATTTTTAAATGCGCTCATCATCTCGTCATTGATTGAAATTACATCAATGCTGTCATCACCTGATGAAAGTATCGTTGTAATCTTTGCCTGACGGTCATCCGTATTAGTTGGACACGCAATCGTTTCAATTTCCAGTCCTGTAGCATCCTCAGCCTTGCGGATATACTCTTCAAACGCTTTTCCAAAGGTTGTGTCCTGAGTCATTAAAGTAATCTTGTTTGAATTTTCATTCTGCTTTACCTCTGAGTCTCCTTTGGTTTTTCCACAGCCGCTGCAAAGTCCAATAAGCATTGTTGTGGAAAGAAGTACGCTAACTAATCTTTTTTTCATGTTTTTACCCTCCAATGTGTTTTATATTATTGCATTTACTGCTTTTTGGTAATATCATTATAAAAAATTACCCTCGGTAAATAAATATATTATTTTATGCATAATTTATAATTTTTTTAGTATATTAATTAATTTATTGTAATTATTTATCAATTTTATTAGAATCAGAGTAGAAGGAGTGATAATACAATATGAAGCGATTTACATCATTAATATATACCATAAAAGAGCATTTTCGTTTAAAGCTGATTATCTGCTTTATCATCTGCGCCTTACTTCCTCTTCTAATATTAGGAACAATTTCATACAAAATTTCATATTCCATTGCGCGAAGCAACATCTTAAAAGAAAACAGAGCTGTCTGCGAAAAGTCTCAAAGCCAGCTTGAAAATAGAATGAACCAGATAGAAAATCTGGCTGATTCTATTAATTTAAATTTATGCAGCTTATATAGTACTCCGGAAATGCCTCTGTCAAAATATATTGACACCTTTTCCTCTGTAAAAAACAATATTACATCAATGGCCGATAATTTTAATCTGTATCATATTAATGTTTTTCTGCCCGATAACAGCTTTGTCTCTGATGAAGGACTTACCTTCTGTGCCTTATCAGATATCAAAAATTATAATGTAAAACTAAGCGATTTTTCAAATCAAGGAATCTCTTCCAAATGGATTTTCCGCAAGGATGTCAGCTTTCCATATATGGTAAGCAAAAACGAAAATCCGTCCGGCGTGCTCTCCTGCTATAGATTTGCCCGGATTAATTCCAGGGACTACTGTTTCGCCATCCATATAACAAGCGATGAACTTAGCAGCTATCTGAATCAATTTTTACCGGACAATCCTTCCATATCCTATATAGTAGATACAGAAGGCATTATAGTGTCAAGCACCGATAAAAATCAAATCGGCACTGCGATATCAAGTAATAAGCTTGATAGAATTACCCAGAATACAAATTCTGCCCATTTTTCATATGATAAAAATGAGATAATTTCTGTTCCCGTAAACAATACTCTGTTTCTTGTTACAGAAACACCTGATTATTACATTAGACAAGGCTCGTTCATTCTTGTAGAAGTGATTTTCATATGCTTCCTTATCATCGTTCCTTTGACCATGTTCTCAATTATCTGGGTAGGTGACCAGATGACGAATAAGGTCAATCGACTGTCTCATGCCATGTCGGAAATCAATATGGACAATGTCATAGATACCACTCAGATAGACAGTCTAGTTCCGGCTGTCTCTACACATTTAGATGAAATAGATACACTGACTCTCACCTGCTCCAATATGATTTCAGAGCTGAATTGCAGTTTTGAAAATAATCTGAACCTGAAAATACAGGAGGAAAAACTCAATTATCAATTACTGCAATCACAGATAAATCCTCACTTTCTATATAATATTCTTGCTTCGGTCCAGAATTTATTATCGCTTGGCGAGATTGACAAGGCTGACAAAATGCTTTCTGATTTATCTCGTTTTTACAGAGGTCTGCTGCGCACCTCAAACGATCTGATTCCTATAAAAAAGGAATTGGAGATTGCACAGCTATATATGCAGATGGAGGCTCTGTGTAAGGATAACCTGTTTGACTGGGATATTGAGATGGAAGAAGGAATAGAAAACTTCCTTATTTGTAAATTCACATTACAGCCTATATTGGAAAATTCTATTCAGCACGGACTTAAGGGAAATGGCATTCATATGCATATCCATATTTCCATTACATATGATGATGACATGATAGATATTATGATTTCAGACGATGGTATTGGTATGTCAGCAGACAAGCTGAACGAGCTCAGGGAAGGTCTTGCTTCCAAACAGATTCATTATGAGAAGCATTTTGGCATAAGCAATATCAATTCACGTATATGTTCATCCTTGCAAGGTCATGGCACGCTTGAAATCAAAAGTATCATAGATTCCGGAACAACTATTATTATAAGAATACCACAATTACTGGAGGATTACTGATGTACAAAATTATGATTATAGATGACAACCATATATCTGTTGATGGTATTTGCCACAACATTGACTGGTACGCTTTAAATGCGCAGGTCACCTGCAAGGCCTATGATGGTCAGCAGGCTCTTGACTATCTGGAGAAAAACGCAGTGGATTTAATCATTTCCGATATTGAAATGCCACAGTTAAATGGCTTATCTCTTGCCCAAAAGGCTCTTGAAATCAATTCCTCTATCAAAATAATACTGATTAGTGCATTTGATAAATTCGAATACGCTAAACAGGCCATACGGCTCGGAGCGTTTGACTACATTGAAAAACCTCTCGATTATTCTTATCTGGCGGAAATCATAAAGAATGCTCTTGATATGCTTGATAAAGAGCAGAAGAACCTTGAAATACTGAAAAACAGCCGTCCTGTTATGGTTGACAATTTTTTTCACCAGCTTTTACAAACCTCCAGCGATGAAGCACGCTATGCCCTTTCACATTACGCGGACTATCTTCAATTAGAGCTTAACTACGATTTTTTTCAGGCCATCGTTGTCAGAATACAAAACGCATCAGAGATAAAAGAAAGCTATGGTATTGAAGAATACCACATCAGGCTTATGAGCCTGTCCGATACACTAAAGGAACGTTTTAGAAAGTATTTTCCACTGGTTCACACTCTGTCAACCTTTGATGAAATTGTTCTGTTAATCGGCAGCAATCCCTCCAACAGGAAAAGCTTCTATAATGTATCCTATGACCTATTGACTGAGCTGATACAGCTTTACAAAAACAGCTTTTTTGAATTGAATATAGGAATCGGTAACCTCGTCAAAGACCTGTGGGCTTTGTCAGCATCATATTCCAATGCCTTAAAATCTCTCGAATATCGGTTTTTCTTTCCGCAGAAAAATATATTTACAATCAGCGATACGACAGACACTAATTACTCTGTTGAATTATATGACGTTTCCGGAAATGAGGAGCTTATCCGGCTTTTGTGTAAAAACGATATTTCCGGAATTGATAACTGGATTCTTAGCTTTTCGGAGGATTTGATTAAAAACTACAAAAGCAAGCAATTTATTTTCCTACGAATTTATCAGTTGCTCGGACATTTAATCAAATTTTTGTATGATATGGGAATTAATATCGATGACATGGAAAAAGACATTGTGAAAACCTACCAGAGACTTGATTCCTTCTCAACGAGTACAGAAATCTTCCAGTGGCTTTCAGGTTTGTGTCATACAATATCTGATAAGATTACCCGTTCAAACCAAAGCCATCAGGAGCATGTCTGTACCGAAACCATAGATTACATACGTCAACACTATCAGGAAAACACATTATGTCTGAACGAAATTGCCGACAATGTCAATATCAGTCCGGCTCATCTGAGCGCTCTTTTCAAAAAACATCGTCAGCAGAATATTTCAGATGTAATTTCGGATATCCGTATTGAGGCAGCGTGCAATCTGTTGAAAAATACCAACCTATCACTTAAAGAAATCAGCTTTAAGGTTGGATATTCGAATCAATACTACTTTAGTTCATGTTTCAAAAAGAAGACGGGCAAAACCCCATCTTCTTATAGATAATCCATATAATTTTTAAAGCACAATTACGGCAGCGTCAAGCCCGTCTACTTTTCCGTCAAACGCGCTATCTGTCAGCAGATTATATTTCTCGGCATACTCATTAAATTCCTTTACACTGCTGCCGCAATTGAAAAGCATTGCGATTGTCTCTTCGCCGTTTTTTCTGATCATAACAATCGTATCCTCATCGTCGTTTGTGATTGTCTCAATCATTTCGCCATCTACGATGCATGCATGTGCTTTTCTAATCTGCATGAGCTTCTTATACCAATTATACATCTCCTTGTCCTGGTATTCCTCATCCCAGTACATGCCTCGTCTGCAGTCCGGATCATTTGCTCCCGGCATTGCATACTCATCACCATAGTAGACCATAGGCATTCCCGGCAGTAGCAGCTGAAAGGCTGCTGCGAGATGCTGCTTTTTCTTATTATCGTTGCACAGATGTAAAAATCTTGCTGTATCGTGGCTATCAATCAGGTTCCACATCAGCGGATAGCACTTTTTGTTTAAGCGCCCCTTCAGATATCCCAGATTCTGTACAAACTGGCTGACATTAATCTTTTCGTCTGCAAGCAGGTCTATCAGATTCAGGTAGAATGGATAATTCATGACAGTATCCCACTCATCTCCCTCGAGGAAGTCTCCTGCGTAGTGCCATATCTCACCAATTATCAGCATATCCTTCTTTACTGCCTTGATTGCCTTTCTGAAATTCTTCCAGAAGAAATGACTGATTTCGTCTCCTACATCCAGTCTCCATCCGTCAATATCACATTCCTTAATCCAGTAGCAGGCAACATCCGTGATGTATTTTTCAACCTCAGGATTTTTCAGATTAAGCTTTGGCATTCCACCGTAATAGCCGAAGCATTTGAAGTTTGGAATCTCTCCCCATTCGCCCTTAGGCGGCAGCTCGTCGATAAAATACCAGTCGAGATATTTTGACTTTTCGCCCTTTTCAAGTATATCCTGAAATGCAAAAAATTCTCTTCCTGAGTGGTTGTATACCGCATCCAGCACTACCTTCATGCCACGCTCGTGAGATTTTTGTACGAGCTCCTTTAAATCCTCTGTTGTTCCAAATGATGGGTCAACCTGATAATAATCAATGGTATCATACTTATGGCACGAATTTGATTTAAAGATTGGTGTCAGATACACCACATCGATTCCCAAATCTTTAATATAATCCAGATGCTCTATGATTCCTCTGAGATTGCCATGCAGATCATCCATAGGCGTAATCGGAGCCTTATACCACAGCTTTTTGTCTACCGGCTGTGTTGCGGCAAAGCGCGACGGGAAAATCTGATACACTACCTTGTTTGCTGCCCACTGTGGCACCTCAAACATCTCTTCCTCCCTGAGGTTCTGCGGGCAGTCAAACATTCTGTCCCTGTTTGTGATGCACTCCTTGTCGAACTCATAATTGCCGTAATATACCTTTTCACCCTGCATGTCTGTAAATTCAAAAAAGTATCTCAGACATATCAGATGCATCTGAAGCTGTGCTTCATAATAATCGTGAAACTGTGAGGTTGCTACCTTCTTCATAGGAAGTGTCATTCGCGTATCCTTGCGCTCCATAGGTATATACTTGTCCTCATAGTGAAGGATTACCTCCTTCATATCATCCTTTTTTACCTGCACGCGTATCACAAACAAATCCTTATCTATCGCATAGCAGAATCTTTTATCCATGTCATGAAAAATTGCTGAATATTCCATAAAATGCCCCTTTACTTACGTATTTCGTTATTTTGTATTTTAACGCACTCTTTCAAACAATTCTATCATTATATCCATGACATTTTTTCACTATTTCTACTTTATGCATGATTTTAGCTTAATAACATTTTATTTTTTTGACTTTATTCTCCAAAGCACTGCGTTCATTATATCACTGCACACTCAGATAGCTTGTCACGCAGTAAAGTGTCTGTCCATTATATTCCACGCGTGACCAGCCAAACTCCTCATTGATTCCGGTCCTGGTGACTGTTTCCCCATTTTTTATAGTTGCGATAACTGTAGCATCCGGATTTGTGACACTTGGAAGTGCACGCAGATTAACCTCTATTTTTGCAGTGACAGTATCATTACACTCCTTGAACTTTGTCTTCAGTCCGTCTCCGCTGCCACTTCCGTCCTGTCCGGGAACTACATAGTTCATATCTGTTGTGAGGTAGCTTGAAATGGCATAGTACGTCTGTCCATTATATTCGATACGTGACCAGCCACTGTCACTGACACCTGTTCTTGTTGCCGTATCACCGTTATTCAGCGTTGCCTTAATTGTGCTGTCATTGCCCTGACTCGGAATATCCCTCAGATTGACGCTCTCCTTGGCAGTTACAGTCTCATTTACATCCGAAAACTTCATGTTTGCTTCCGGGTCAGCTGTTGCATTGTCAGCCGCATCCCCATTTTTTGCAGACTCTGTTTCATCAAACCCAAAGTATGCAACATTCAAATCTACCGGCTTATCAATCCCTGACACCTTTCCCTTATTGGTATACTGCCACATAGCATGTGTGCCCTCATAAGATGACTGTGGTGTTTGTGGATAAGCTGTATCCGGATATTGTGACACCCATATTTTGTATCTGCTCTCCAGCGCTTTAGTATCCCACTGGCTGTTTTGTGACAACTCATTCATTGCCGCGTAAAACATAGGTGTATATCCTTTATTATATATTTCCTGCAAAAATGCCTCAGCTACTTTGGTGCGGGCCTCTGAGGACATGCCATACTGTCTGCTGGCTGAGTCTGTGAAGCCCTCGCAGTCAAATGCCACCGGATATGTAATCTGATATTTTGAGATGTAGTCTGCTACCCAGTCTGCCTCCTCAATGGCTTCTGTTTCATTTACTGCCGATGAGAAGAAATACACTCCAACCTTTATGCCGTTTTTCTGTGCCTCCTGCATGTTGTATCTGGCATTTGTATCAACACACATCTCGCCGGTTTTCTGGGTTCTGTAGCCCACACGTATCATCGCAAAATCGATTCCGCCTGCGGCAACCTTGTCCCACTTTATGGTGCCCTGATATTTAGATACATCAATTCCGAAGGTCAGCTTACTGTTTTCCGCAACAGAGCTTGCAGACAGTATCTGTGTCTCATCCGCAGAAGCTCCATCATCAGATGTCGCACTCATTGAGCCTGCATTGCCTCCCGTATGCTGCGGGTCTTCCTTGTCTGAACTATCCTCTGTGGCTGTTTCTGTCATCTGTGACGAGCCTCGAGCCTCGTTTTTTACTGATTTAATCACAAAAAATGTGGCAACTGCAGCCAGTGCAGCTACTATCGCAACAATTATAAATATTGCTATTATCTTTCTTTTATCGTTCATAGATTTTCCTCTTCATCAATGTATATACCATATATAAGCAACCTGTTTTTATGCAACAAAATATATCATATAATATACTAATTTTCAAATACCTGTCCATTTTTAAGAGTCTTTTTTTCTGAGAAAATATTAAAAAATCCGCTATACTCTCCTATCGTATAGCGGATTAATAAAACACTATTTAATTTTCAGGCTTTTCACCGTTTTTGTCCGTATCCGCATTTACAACGAGATTTACTCCATCAAGTCCGGTTACATTTACGTTGCGATTTACCTTTGCGTCATATGAATCAGCGTTGATAATCTCAGATAAATCAATACCTGTTGCCTCTTTCATACTCTCAAATACCTTTGCCATTACAACCGGTACATTTCCGGCAACCTTGCCTACACCATTTTCGCCATCACCGCCACCGATAATAGTAATCTTGTCGATTTGTCCAAGTGGCTCTGCAACCTTGGCTGCGATATCAGGCAGCACCTTAATCATCATCTCTGCAACGGCTGCCTTATTGTACTTGGCATATGCCTCTGCCTTTTTCTCCATAGCCTCAGCCTCTGCAATACCCTTTGCCTGGATAGCTGATGCTTCTGCCTCTCCGACTGCACGGATACCGGCAGCTTCCTGCTCCTTGGCATATCTCATGGCTTCTGCCTCTGCTTTCTGTGCCTCCGCCTGACGCTGTGCCTCGAACTGTCTTGCCTCAGCTTCCTTCTGACGCTGGTAGAGCTGTGCCTCTGCTTGCTGCTGTGCCGCGTATTTATTGGCTTCAGCCTTTTTCTTGACCTCTGCCTCAAGAGACTGCTCTGTTACTGCAACCTCTTTCTGCTTTAACTCAATCTCTCGCTCCTGCTTTGCAATATCAGCGTTTGCTGTGGCAACCTCAATGGTCTTACGCTGCTCCTCCTTCTGAATGTCGTAAGCCGCATCCGCCATAGCCTTCTTTGTATCAGCCTCCATCTGAAGCTCTGATTTCTTGATAGCGAGCTCATTCTGTTTCTTGGCAATCTCTGTCTGTGCTGCAACCGCTGCATCATTTGACTCTTTGTCAGCCGAAGCCTGAGCTACCTTGATGTCTCTCTCACTCTCTGCCCTTGCGATGGCGGCGGCCTTTTTAATCTTTACGATATTGTCGATACCAAGATTCTCTATTACCTCGTTGCCATCCACGAAATTCTGCACATTAAAGCTGATGATATCAAGTCCCATTGCCGCAAGATCAGGCTCTGCATTCTCTTTTACCAGATTGGCAAACTTCTGACGGTCTGAGACCATCTCTTCAAGCTTCATTTTTCCAACGATCTCACGTACATTACCCTCGAGAACCTCTCTGGCAACACCGGCGATATACTCTGTGTTTTTGTTAAGGAAATTCTCAGCCGCAAGGCGTAGCTTTTCAGGATTATTACTGATCTTTACGTTTACCGTAGCATCGACGTTGATATTGATATAATCTGCTGTCGGTACTGCATTGCTCGTCTTTACATCGATAGGTATCAGTCTGAGATTCAGCTTATCAAGACGCTCAAAAAACGGAATACGTATGCTCGCCTTTCCGATAACTACCTTTGACTTTTTCTTCACACCTGAAATGATATACGCCATATCAGGCGGTGCCTTCACGTATCCGATTGCCATAAACAACAGGATAACAAGAACAACAACTGCAACAACAATTCCAATGATACTAATGTCCTGCATAACTTACTCCTCTCTTTCGTATGCTTTTTATTAATAATTTGACAATATCATTTTATTATAAATATATTGTTTTGTCACTCTAAATATTAAAAAAATAATATACCACTGTGCATTTGTTCTGATTATGGTATAAGCGATGCAAACATAAAATTTAGAAATTACAGATATCTTCTTAATCAGCAGGCATTACTTATTCATCAATTTTATTTTGTAATCATCATCCCTTGTATCCTGCTTTATACAGAGTTATGTTATCTAGCAGTGTCTACACCGTGACTTTAAGACTCGACAGCATTATGCTGGAAATACATTAGTCTGTCGCCTGCCATTCCTTCCGGATATGTACATGCGCTGTAGTCAAAATACTGCTATCTTCCATTCACATTAACCTTCAGCGCTCTCGCGACTACGACATACTTCCTAATGCCACCTTTTATAACCACGATACTTCCCAGTGGTAAAAATTCAGTTTTCTCATTAATCACTCTTCACCTCACATTTTATTCCCGATTTAATATCGTTTTCTTTGTTATTTCTTTCTACATTACATTATACACTATGGTGGTCACACAGCAGTCACACCGGAAAAATTTCTCTACTTTTTTCATTTTTTGCGAAAAAATCCCTCAGAGCTGTTTGTGCCCTGAGGATTGGTTTTTGCTTTTGCTTCAAAGCTTTCGCAATATTCTGTTGCTAGGAGTGCGTTACATCAGCATATTCATTTTGCAATATTTGTTCGTATACCCAGCTCGGCAAAATTTCGCTAGTGTCTATTAATTAACATCATGGATTCTTAATTGCTTCTGGGCAGCCATGATGGATAATTAGTAGACATGCAGAGGCTATAGGTTGTTGGGGGTTCCAGAGTATAACCCTAATAATATGTTTTTTAATTCATCAATTGGTCATACAAAAATTGACACGCATCATTTTCAGAGTCAAAAATTTCATTTGTTGTCTTAATACCTCTTTCTAAATAATAAACCGACCACTTATCCTGAATTTTTTCCAAGCATAAACATTCATCATTTTTTCCTTGTCCTGTCAGATTATAAATATAATCTGGAATTCCAGCTATTTTTAATTTTTTTTCTAATACCTCTCTAGTCATTTATTTAATCTCCTTTATATAGTCTAATTCTTTTAAATTTTTTAATATTATTGGGTAATTCATACTGTATTCCACCCCCAACTTGTTCAAATGCAGGTGCAATCTCAGATATTGTAACGTTATCAATTGGTTTTAATACTTCATATTTATGATATGCATTTGGGTTCTCAATATATGGAAGTGCCCTTTGTTCATATGGTACTCCTGCTGGTGATGTATATTTTCCCCATTGACTTCCATATCTGTCAATAATAGTTCCTGCAGGAATAGTTTGATTTTCCTTGATTGTTCCTGGTACTCGCCCACCATTTGGTGCCCACTTTTCCCAATCAATATTTTCATCTGCATCTAAAAATTTAGTATCTCTTACAACTAATTCATCAGTACCTATAGCCTTACCACTCTCTATATCCCCTGTTACACTCTCAACAACATTCCCTTTCACACCTTTGTTTGACCAGCCCAATTTTGCATCTGCCATATTAAGTCCCTTCGCTGATCCCGTCGATGCCAGTATTCCGGCTATCATTCCAAGTGTTTGGTTGTTTGTTTTATCATATACCAGGTTAGATGCTCCATATCCTGCCAGAGTTGATACACCTTCTTTTCCAAGCATAACAGTCCCTGATCTGAATGTCAGTTCTCCTGCTTTACTTGCTGTCCCTATCGGTATCATCGCTGATGATGCAAATGCAAAGGCATTTTCTGTCAGATAATATGCGTCCTCGTTTCCCTGAAACAGGTCATCCTTTATGCCGTTTACTGCCGTGCTGTCAATGTCACCTGTGCTTCCATAATAAATATCCTGAGTGCCCTCTATGGCATCTGCAGCTCCGAATACTGCTGTTCCGCTTCCTACTGCTACTGCAACGTCAGCTACTATTGGTGTTGCAGCACCTCCTGTCAGCACTATTCATGCTGCCCCCGTCGCAATTAGTACTGCTCCTCCAACTGTCCTCCAGATTCCCTGTGTCTTTCTCTTTTCGGCTTCATCCTTTATTTTCTGTTCTGTCTCATAGATTTCATCGTATGCTTCTTTATTCTTCTCATGCAGGTCTCCAAATATTTTAATACCCGTGTTCAGGGCACCTGCATCTTTACCTGTGATAAAACTGCCTGTTTCATAGCTCTCAATCGCACACTGGCTAAGGCCTATTTTTGAAAGACATGACTGCAGATTTTCCAGAAGCAGCTCTACTGAATTTTCAAGCCGTACCACATTTTCCCTCTCGTAGCTGTTTACATTTGAGACAAGCTTTATAAGGTCGCTGTCCATCTGCTCATGGATATCAAATACTCCGTTACTGTCCGGCATGCCCACATCAGATATGTCCGATACTTCTGAAAGTGCACTTCTTATTTTGCCCGTATACTCATCAGTATCCTCATAGTTTGATGCCAGTTTTTTCCTGAATTCCTGTATTGCTTCTTCATCCAGTTTGAAGTTCGTCGAGCTATCAATGGCACGGTATCCATCCTTGTATGCTGCCATATTGTCAAGCAGTGTCTGTGCAGTTACTTTAATGCCTGACAGGATTGTTATATGTGCTTCACCAAGATAACTCTTTACTGCGTCTCCGGTTTTCCCTGTAAATACTGCATTTTCCGTAAACATATTGATTCTTTCTATGCAGTTATCAATATTTTCAATTAGATTTTCAATTTTTCGCTTATATTCCCAGAACAGATCACTGAGATCCGTATAATTTATCTGAAACCCTTCCATTTTCATCTCCTAGTTTTATGGTATCACAGCTGTATCTGATAGTCCAATACCATTTTTAATATAATCTCCCTGTTTTCTGTCATTTTCATTTATTGCATTTATTATCAGGTCTATTTTTGCCAGATCATTATTTAACGTATCTCTGTAATCTTTCACAAAGGCTTTCAGCTGCCTGTATTCTTCCTGAAATTTGTCCATTGCTTCAGATCTGCTTTTGATTTCTGTCTCTGCCGCTGTGAGACTTACGGAATCAGAAGCTGTTTTTATACCGGCAGTCATAAAAGATACCTGCATATTATCAAGGCTGATTTCCATCTTCGTATTTCTCCTCTCCCTTTTATTAATTGAAAAAATTCTGTATTTTCGTGCACAGATCATCCCATGCGTTAACAAGTCCTGAAAGCACACCATATTTTTCATTCATTTTTTCTTTTAGTGTATTTATTTCCCAGTTGATGGCATCCTCAGCTGCATCTATATTTGACACATATCCGTCATAAGCTGTATATAAATTTCCGCTCTCACATGAATCATAACATTCCTGTGCATTGCTGCCTGTCCACATGCACTGATAAAGGTCTGAATTTATCATATTCCTCTGGTTATGCTTGATATCATCAATAGCCTCCTTGGCATCATCCAGCTTCCTGTATGCCGCTTTCAGCCTCTCTATTTTCTCATCAAGCACATCTATCTCTGACTGGCACTGTTCCTGCTGTTTTTTATTGTCAGCTTTCTTTTTCTTCAGTTTATTGTATTCTTTTCTGTCATTCTTTTTTGCCATATCAGTTCACCATGCTTCTTTTGAGTTTTCTTACATCTGCGCGCTCTATTTCTGTTTTCTCCATGGCATTAAAGATGTTGTCACACATCATTATCTCATCATCATCTACATACCCTTCAAACACAACCCTGCTGATATCTGTATGCTGAAAATACATAAGCCTGTCACCATTCATTCCCTCAGGATATGGGCAGGCAGCATAATCAAAGAACTGTTTACAGCCATTTATATTTACCTGCAGTGCTCTTGCAACAATCACAAATTTTTTTATGCCACCGCTTACTACTACAATGCTCCCAAGTGGCAGAAAATCAAATTTTTCATTCATATCTTTTCACCTCATACTTCAATAAACTTTTCATACATACAAAAAGGCTGCAGCAACCGGTATTCACCGGTTGTTGCAGCCGAACTGTCATTACTACATGTAACTGTTTTAGACTCTGGCTTTGCGACCTTACGTTTCCATAAGTGTGCCCTTATGGTTAATAATTTTATTGAATTTGCACATTTTTGTCAATATATTTTTCTGGATAAAATGTTAAATTGTCAGCTGCAGCACCATTTTTGCCGCAAGTGCCAGCATCCATGCCTTGGCATTCGCAAAGCCTTCTGAAGTATTGCTAAACTCGAATGCCCCATTACTTAATTCTCTTCATCTGACATCGATTGCCCTAATATAATGAGTTTCACTGCCTATATCGCATCCTGCTATAAGCATGTCATCCGTAATGAAGGAGAGTTTATCATTCTTAGCAAACTTACCATTTGTTTCCAAGTCTTGCCAGGTATAGGATCTCAATTCTTTTTTAATCACCCTTTTCCCGATTGGTTACGGCAGATGTTGCCATTTCTGCAATACGAGACATACTCAAACTTATTGATTGTTCGCCCCTT
>OGYP01000985.1_pt1 | contig 14136 bp, 13 predicted proteins | sample 1576571 | NCBI WGS metagenome assembly OGYP01 (sample SAMEA3541559, study PRJEB24748) | human gut metagenome | biome: human gut; feature: human-associated habitat; material: faeces | place: China | collected 2012
TACCGAGCAGCCAGGCAGCCTGTCCGATGATCGGTGTGCTGATGTTATGACCGCGGCATAGCAAATGCTTTTATATTTTAAATCTTAAAAGGTGCTAATATGTTAGTCTATACGAATTATAATATAAAGGAGAATCAATATGAATATTGAAAGTATTAATCAGAATGACTATGGCTCTGCATATTGTCTGGCATGTTGTTATTTGGCGATTGCTCGTTACTATGGCTATAATATTACCATGGATGACCTGCAGTCTGGCAGCAACCCGATTGTATCTCCTGAGGGTTATGTTAACAGATGGGGTGAGCATTTTACAAGAAGTGCACTGAAAAGCAAGAGCGAGTCTGGTGTGAAAGCGGCTATTGATGATGGAATGCCAGTTATTATCAAAGGAAGAAGTAATTCGTATGATCACTTTGTAGTAGCATATGACTATTCTGGCTCCACCATTAAAGTAATGGATCCGTACGGCGGCGAATATGGAAATCTTGGATCTACAACTCTAAAAAGTTGGAGCGGCTATTATGTTTGTTCCTAAATAGTTTATCTTTGTTTTATAGAGGGATGTGCCATAAAACAATGGCACATCCCTCTATTTTGTATCTGTCTGAAACGGAGATGGTGTCAAAAAGTCTGGGAGAGACGCGATTTTCCATATTCCATTTTCTTTTGTCATCTGTACGTCACCGGTTACGATATGATCGTACTCCTGAAACTCCACCGATAAAACTGCATTGTTTTCTGATTTGGATAAAACAGATGCACTGACAGGGTCTGCGCCCCATCCACTGCCCAGCAGGGAAGTGTTGCGGTAAAGTTTGCCGTCACGTTCCATAAAGTCGCCCTTCTCCAGATATGGATACAAGGTGTTTTCTGCAAATTCCTGTGTCACAACCTGTTCGACAGCCCGTTTCATTTCGTCAATGCTGTCAAATCGGGACACTTCAAAAAAGGTGGTGTATTCCGGGGTATCCGGCAGTGGCTCATAACCGATTTCCAAAGTGCCAAGTGCATCATCACCGGCTCCCAGAAACCAGGGAACGGGATAAATGTAATAATCGTATAGGGAGAACAGGCGGGAAATCAGCTGTTCATCGGAGGGAACGGAGGAATCATTCTGTTGATTCCAATTTACAACAGCATCTGAACCTGTAACATAAGGAGTATTGGCAAGCTTCCAGGTGTGTTCTTCCAATTGAAGAAAAATAGGAAAGCTGAATTTTTCTTCATACAGGTTTTCAAATGTGACAGACAGTTCAGCTACAGTGGAAGTTTTCGAAACGACAGAGGCTGACTGAGCAGTAAACATCCATTCTCCGCAAAAAGCGGCTGTACTAAGGTAAAGGTTGCCTTCCTGTTCCAGAAAGTAGTCCTTTTCGTGAGGGTAGAGGTATTTTTCGGCGTAGGCTTTAGTAACAAACTGTTCGGTCATCTGTTTCATTTCCTGAATGCTGTCAAACCGAAATACACGACAGTATGTACCATTTTCATTTTGAATGATGTTGTCCGGAGCGGAAAAAACGGAAAGGGAGGAGTAACCGCCCCCTGTCCACCAGGCTACCGGCAGAACATAGGGGTCAAGCAGATAGAGAGCCCGCTCGCACAGCTCTTCATCGGTAATCAGAGGGGAAGTTGTTTCTTGATTGGTACTTTCCTGGTTTGCAGATGAATTTGCAGAATGAACCACATCCTGCATTTGATGGATCTTGTGCGAAACAAAGTGATAATGAGATTCATCTTCTTTCTGTATGGTTAAAGTTCCGCTTTGCTTAAACTGCTCAGAATAATATAGATTATAGGTGATCTGTATTTCTCCGTTAAGCTCTTTGAACTGTTCCATCTGATAATCGAGTACGTTGCCCAGACCTTTGATCTCATAGGTTTTGTTGTCTTCATTATAATAGGTTTCTGAGCGCATCCGCTCAGGTTCCACATCAAAGAAGAGTCGCAGAACATCCTCCACAATATTTCGATCAATTTCACTTTCTCCTTCTTGCTCTGAAACATAGCCATAGACGACCAGTGCCTCATAGTACTGAAAGAAGCAGTCCGGGGAGAGTTCCTCCGGAGAGTCCCATTCTTCCAGAAGTAGCTTCGCTTCCAGCGCCATCGAAAGAACATCCTCTGCGGAGGTCTTTTTGTTCAGCCAGCGTTCTGGTTGGCTGTTTGTGCTGCATCCGCCAGATAGGACGACAAAGATAGCCGTTAAAATAATACAGAGCAGTTTTTTCATAGCGCATCCTCCTTTTGTGTTTACGAATTTGTGATGGAATGCCTGTCATAACAAAAATTTTTAGACTGATTTATTCCTTTTAAAGATAATAAAAATCCAAAACAGGTTAATTTTTTTGGAAAAAATCTCTTTATATAATAACAAGTTTATTTAGCATACGGAAATGAACTTGTAAATTTAAACATAAAAGAGTTTTTTATAAATATACCTCTATCCTCAGTGAAATACTTTATTCTAATACCAGTATATTCCTGAAACTGACAAACGTCAATACAAGGAACATATAACTTATCAAACTGCAAATTAAAACTAAGTCTTAAAAATGTCAAAATAAGATTTTGAAGAATTAAGATGCTTTATATATAGCATAAGAAAATATATCTAAAGTAAAATCCCCCTGTAAAAACAGGGGGATTTTTTATGCTGCATTCTGATTTGTCTGTGCTGCTACGGTCAGCAGGGTGTTGTCCATATTTTCAGCGAAGATGCCGTATCCGCGGGTCGGGTCGTTGACAAAAACATGAGTCACCGCCCCAACCAACATGCCGTCCTGAATGATGGGGCTGCCGCTCATACCTTGAACAATTCCGCCGGATAATTCCAGAAGCTCCGGGTCGGTGATTCGCAGCACCATGTTTTTAGTAGGTTCATCCTGAGAAAGTGATACCTTTTCGATATATGCGTCAAACAGACGCGGTTTTTCACCTTCCACAGTGGTCATGATTTGGACAGGACCTTCCTTCACTTCCTGACTTTGTGCCATTGGGATTGTCTGAGAATAAGGAGGCAGGGAAGAAAGTTTGCCGTAAACACCGTTGTAGCTGTTCTGATACAGCTGACCAACCGGACTGTCCGCGACAAAAGCTCCCTGGAGCTGTCCCGGAGATCCGGCGCTGCCTGCCTGTACCCCGATAATGGAGGCTTCCACAATCTCACCCTGGGAAAGGGGCATGATCTGTCCGGTGTCGACATCACAGATTGCATGTCCAAGTCCGGCAAAACAACCGTTGTTGGGGTCAAAAAAGGTCATGGTTCCGATTCCTGCGGAACTGTCCCGCACCCAAAGTCCCAGATGATAGTCGTTGTCCATCGAGGACTTTACGGGAGACACGGTCAGGTTTTGCAGATCGTTTCCGCGACGGACGGTTATGGAAATAGGGGTGGCACCGCACGTGCTGACCAGTTTGGTCAGCTGTTTTTTGGAAGAAATTTTCTCCCCGTTTACAGAAAGAATGACATCTCCTTCCTGTATTCCAGCTTCTTTGGCGGGATTGACCGACTGGCTCTGCATATCGGTTACATTGCCGGTTCCCACTACCATAACACCGTCCGTTACCATCTTGATGCCAAACGGAGTACCACACAGAGAAACGACGCGACGATCAACTACCTGGACATTGACATCCTTAATGTTGATTAGTCCAAACAGCTTTAAATCCATCTGAAAGGTGTTCCCTGTAGAGGAATAGACAGAAAGAGGATAGGAGCTGCTGCTGACAGCTTGTATCATCTTGTTGTCCCCGATGGAAAAGGTTTCTCCTTTGGCAAGGTAGTAGCGGTCAGGAAGCTGGGAGGAAAGATAGAGCGCAAAACAAAGGCTGCCCATAACAAGAACAGAAAACAGCGCACTGAATATGCGCCAGGATTCATAGAAAAATCTCCTGTGGGAGATCCTTCCGGAAAAGACAAAAATTGGTTTCACCTTGAAATTCCTCACACTTCATAAAGTTTTTTTATTTGGAAATCCTATTTCATATAAAATCGGTCATTGTCCTTGATGTCCTTTTTAATGTTTGCAGAAATAAAAAAAATATTTGCGCCAATTTCAGAAGAGAAAAGAAGATTCTGTGGGTTTTGGAAGAGATTTTTGATATTTTAAATAAATCCTTAATTATTTTGATGCAGGCGTATGCTTCTTGTACTTTACGGAAAAATGTTCTATAATGAGAATAAAAATGAGGATGAATGGAGGAACCCTGCCATGCCAGAGGATTTTGAATATAAGGTGCGCAGAAAGATTGAAGAGCTTTCTCGTTCCAAAGAAATGGAAAATATCAAAAGAGACTTTAAGAATATGGCAGACGATGTCAAGAGAGAGTTTTCTTCCTATTGTTCAGAAGGCCGTTTTAACAATGAAAAGAACGGTCGCTCCGGAACATGGGGGTCTGACCCGTATCAAAAGAAGGAAAGTGCAGACCGTTACCATGCGGAGAAAAAACATGTGTCTAAAAGCGACTATGCACAAAATAACACCAATCATTATGGGTCAAATCAGAGCAAAAATACAGTCAAGATACAGCCATACAAAACATTCAGTGTATCCGGTGTATTGTTCACCGTTTTTGGCGGAATTGGTTTGGGAATTTTTACCCTGTTTTTGTTGGTAACAGCATGGCTTACTTCCATTATGCAGATGTTTGGCACTTCATTTTTTGTGGTAGCAGGGATTTTGCTTGTTCTGATTGCCGTTTCGGGCGGGATGCTCGCCAAGGGAATCTCGCTGCTTAACAGGAGTGCCCGCCTTAAAAAATATCTGAAAATTATTGGAAAGGGACAGTTCTGTCCGATCGATATGCTGGTTCAGGAAAGCGGCAGGGACAAGGCATTTATCTTAAAGGATCTGCAGAAAATGATCCAGAAAAAGGCATTACCGCAGGCACATCTGGATGATGAAAAAACCTGCCTGATGCTCACCGACGAAATTTACCAGCAGTATCGTTATGTCCAGCAGCAGGCAAAACAGCGCCAGCAGGAAGAAGAACGACAGAGAAAAGAGCGTGAAGAAGCGCAGAAGGCAGCAATGAAAGCTCAGCAGGAACGGGAAGCCCAGGCAATGGCAAAAAGCCCGGAGCTTGCAGCAGCAATTCGACAGGGCAGAGAAATGATCGAACAGATCCGTCGGGCAAATGACCGCATTGAGGGCGAGGAAATTTCAAACAAAATGTTCCGCCTTGAGCAGATTGTGGACAAGATTTTTAGTCAGGTTGAGGATCATCCGGAAAAACTGCCGGATATCCGCCGACTGATGAATTATTATCTGCCTACGACCTTGAAATTATTAAATTCCTACGAGGAATTTGACAATCAGCCAATTCAGGGAGAAAATATCAAAACTGCTAAAGAACAGATTGAAAAAACGCTTGATACCATCAATCTTGCGTTTGAAAATCTGCTGGATCAGCTTTTTACCGATGAAGTTCTGGATGTAAGTTCCGATATTTCCGTGCTGGAAACCATGCTCAAACAGGAAGGTTTGATGGGATCGGAGTTTGATCAGAACGTCACCAGAAACTAAAAGAGTTTTGTTTTAGGAGGAAGCTTTTATGAGCAATACATATGATCCAAACAATTCTGTACAGCCAACATTGACCTTTGATCCGTTTCCGGAAGCACCTGCTCCGGAATTGGTCCAAGCGCAGCAGACACAGGCTCCAGTAAAGGAAGAATCAAAGCCTGTTTTTGATGAAAGTATGCTTACCGAGCAGGAACGCAAAATGGTAAACGATTTTGCAGCACAGATTGACCTTACTAATTCCAGCATGATTTTGCAGTACGGAGCTGGTGCACAGAAGAAAATGGCGGACTTTTCTGAAAGTGCGCTGGAAAATGTGCGCACCAAGGACCTTGGTGAAATCGGTCAGATGCTCAGTGGAGTTGTCACCGAGCTTAAGAACTTTGACGAGGAAGAGGAAAAGGGCTTCTTTGGTTTCTTTAAGAAAAACACCAACAAGCTTAATTCCATGAAGGCAAAATACGCAAAGGCAGAAGCAAACATTAACCAGATTGTCAACGGTCTGGAAAATCACATGGTAACCCTGCTTAAAGACGTGGCAATGCTGGACAAGATGTATGAGTTAAACAAAACCTATTTTAAGGAAATCTCGATGTACATTCTGGCAGGTCAGAAAAAACTGGCAGAGGTGCGCCAAACACAGCTTGCCCAGTTGATTGAAAAGGCAAAACAGACCAATCTTCCAGAGGACGCGCAGGCAGCAAATGATCTGGCAGCTCTGTGCGACCGCTTTGAGAAAAAACTGCACGATCTGGAACTGACCCGCATGATCTCCATCCAGATGGCGCCGCAGCTTCGACTGGTGCAGAATAATGATACCCTGATGAGTGAAAAGATTCAGTCCACCATCGTCAACACCATTCCACTCTGGAAAAGCCAGATGGTGCTTGCTCTGGGCGTGACCCATTCCCAGCAGGCAGCACAGGCACAGCGCGAAGTGACCGATATGACAAACGAACTGCTGCGCAAAAATGCACAGACTTTGAAGATGGCAACCATCGAAACAGCCAAAGAATCCGAGCGCGGTATCGTGGACATCGAGACACTCAAGGCAACCAACGAATCGCTGATTTCTACCCTGGACGAAGTGATGAAAATCCAGGAAGAAGGCAGACAGAAGCGCAGAGATGCGGAAGTGGAGCTGGGACGAATCGAAGAAGAGCTCAAACAGAAACTGCTCCAAATCAGAGGATAAATAGAAAAGAGGCAGCCGCAGAAGGCTGCCTCTTTTATTATAAACAGATTAAACGAAAACCCGGCATACTGCAAGAGTATGCCGGGCTGTTTTTGTTTATCGGGAAATTGGCTGTGTTTTCTTTTCCAGCCATTTTCTTGCACGTTCGCTGACCAGAGGGGAAACCTTTTCATAAACATGTTTGTGGTAATCGTTGAGCCACTGGATTTCCTCGTCATTCATCAGGGCAAGATCCAGACAGTCGGTATCGATTGGAACAACTGTAAAGGTTTCAAAACGATAGAACTGACCGTACTCTGTCTCGATATCCTTGCGGACAACAACCGAGTTTTCGGTACGAACACCATGGCTGCCTTCGGTGTAAACACCTGGCTCGATGGTGATGAACATGCCTTCTTCCAATGCAATGGTGCGGTCACGGAAGTTCGGAGGTGCCTCGTGAACGTTCAGGAAGTAGCCGACACCATGTCCGGTACCGCAGCGATAGTTAAGACCATCTCTCCAAACCTGACCGCGGCAGATAGCATCCAGGTCAGAACCGGTGGAACCAGCAAGGAATCTCTGACGGGAAAGTGCGATGACACCTTTAAGAGAGGTTGTGAAGTCGCGGCGTTCCTGAGCGGAGATTTCGCCAAGAGCAAAAGTTCTGGTGGTATCGGTGGTACCTTCGTAGTACTGACCGCCGCTGTCGTTGAGGAACAGGTGTGCACGTTCGAGTTTCTTGCAGTTGTCAGGAGTTGGTGCATAGTGCATCATAGCAGCATTGTCGCGGTATGCCATGATAGCGGTAAAGCTTTCGCTGACATAGTTGCCCTGTGCAGCACGGAAGGAAGCGATCTTTTCCGAGCAATCCCACTCGGTCAGAGTTTCTCCGTTTTCCAGAGCCTCAAACAGCCATCCAAAGAATTCTGCTTCTGCACAGCCATCTTTGAGGTAAGCTGTATAGGTATTTGCAATCTCAGTTTCATTTTTGATTGCTTTCATCATTGGGATCGGGCTGGTTCCCGGAACAAGCATCAGGTTGTGATTTTTCTCCATTGCGTTGTAAAGCATGTAGTTAACTTCTTTTTCATCGCAGAGAACAGTTGCCTGAGTGTCCAGATTTTCCAGATAGGAATAGATTTCCTCATACTCTTTTACGCAGATGCCATTTTTGGAGAGAGTTTCTTTTGCTTCCTCCGACAGGCAGGAAAGGCTGAGGAACAAAACAGCAGAATCTTTGGAGATAAATCCATAAGAAGTTGCAAGCGGGCTGGTTGGAACATCCAGTGCACGAACATTGAACAGCCAGTTGGTGTTGTCCAGACGGGAAACAACCAGAGCATCACAGCCACTTTCTGCCAGAGCTTCTCTTACTTCGGTAATTTTCTGTGCAGCAGTTTTGCCGCTGTATTTTTCGTCCAGATAATATACCGGAGTGAACTCTTCTTTCGGACGATCTTCCCAGACATCGTTGCCATAGTCTTTGGTGATGTCGATGGAAATATCCTTGTCAGTAAACAGATCTTTCATCTGGTTGATTTGATCGACGTTAAACAGTTTGCCGTTTAATGCAACAACACTGTTTTCTGGCAGAGTATCATGCAGATACTGTGTATAGCTTGGGCAGTCTGGCTCGGAAGCACGGAACAGTACGACTTCGGTTCCAGCAAGCTGATTTTGTGCCTGAACATAGAATCTTCCATCTGTCCACAGACCGCTGATTTCGGTTGTAATTACCAAAGTTCCAGCTTCACCGGTGAATCCGGAGATATAGGTGCCGGTTCTCCAGTGGTCAGAAAAGTATTCGCTCATATGTGGGTCACCGCTTGGGATGATCAGAGCCTGAATCTGATCGCGCTTCATCAGTTCCCTGATTTTGGCGATCTTCTCGTTGGTAGTCATGGTAAATCCCTCCTGAGATAATTTCATCCTGTATGTAAATGGATGGTTTTACAGTTCAATCAATTCGTGGGTGGTGGAAATCATATTTTCATATCCGTCTTTGGTAATCAGAATCTGATCTTCAATGCGGACGCCACCCCAGTTTGGAATATAAATACCAGGTTCAATGGTTCGAACCGAATTTTCTTCCAGAAGCTCGGTGCTGTTTGGTCCCATAAATGGAATTTCGTGAACAAACATACCGATGCCATGTCCAATTCCGCTGTAAATGTATTGATAGTATTCGGTGTCTTTTACTGCCTGAATGGAAGCTTCATATACTTCTTTGAGTGAAACACCGGCTTTCATTTTTTCCAGAGAATCTTCCAGCATTCTCTTCTCCAGCTCATATACTTCGCGCTGTTTGTCGGTTGCACGTCCAACCACAACGGTACGGGTCATATCGGAAAGGTATCCGTTAAACTGACAGCCAAAATCCATCAGAACAAAGTCGCCGTATTCGATTGCCTTGCTAGATGGAATACCGTGCAGCAGGGAAGTTCTTGCACCGGAAATCAGGATGTTGCCATATGGCTGGGTATCAGCACCTTCCATAACCATATAAGCGGAAAGTTTTGCAGCCAGTTCTTTTTCGGTAACACCGACGCGGATGTCGCCCAGGATGTGCTCAAACGCACGACAGGAGATCTCACAGGCAGCGCGCAGATACTCAATTTCCTGCGGGGTTTTGATGGAACGGAAGGTCTCCACAACATTGGTGGTTGGAACCAGTGTTGCTTTTACGTTCTTTTCCAGCTGGGAATAGAACAGGTAGTTTAAGGTGTCTGCTTCAAAAGCAAGGGAGTTGATGTGTTCTTTTTTCGCGATTTCAGCAACACATTCTCCGATGGAGCCGTAGTTTTTCCACAGCACAATTTCATAATCCGGACATTCAATGGAAATCTGCTCGGTATAACGAGGGTCTGTCAGGAAATAGAAATGATCTTTGGTGATGACGAGATAGGAATCATCTCCGGTGTATCCACTGATGTAGCGGATGTTCTGTTTTTTTGCCAGAAAGAAAGCATCCATATCATGCTGTTTCATATATTCCAGCAAAGCGTTTACTGATTTCATAATAGCTCCATCCCTTCTGCAATTTTTTCATAAATACATAAAATGTTTTAAAAACACGTGAAATATTGTTTCCTGAAATATTTTTAGGACCATTTTCATTATAATGTCATTCCTTATAAAATTCAATCCTAAAATAATTTTTTTTGATAATATTTGTTAACAGAAAAAACAGCTGGCATCTGTATAAGATGCCAGCTGTTTGGATGAACAGGATGAGGCTACATGATTTTGGTAATCAGGATGTTTGCGTTGGTTACTTTGGTTGTTTCACCTGAAGTGTTGGACAGAGCGATTGTTCCGGTCGTTCCGCATGGAACGGTTACGATAGTAGATGCACTCATGGAACCAAGCTCACCGGTAGAAGCAACAGTAGTTGCTGACTCGGAACCCGGGATGACGGAACCGCCGGAGAGCAGTCCCAGAGAGAGTGCGACGTTGCTGCCGCTGTCCGGTTCAACGTTGGCATTATACTGAATTAAGTAAACACCAGGACAGGTTAAAGTAAAGTTTGCAGTACCTGCTGTATGCTGGATACAGTTACCGCTTGCCAGTCTGTCAGTGGAGAACAGAACAGGAGACTGAGTGCTTACAGACTGCTCTGCTTCGTTGACAGAGTTTAAATAGCTTGGCGCGCAGGAAGAACAATTGTTGGTGTTCTGTGTGCAGCCCTGAGAACAATTTGGCAGACAGTTTGGCAGGCAGGGGAAAGAAGGAAGAGTGGTTGGACGGTTGCAGCCGCACAGGCAGCCGGAAGGAATGAAGGAAGAACAGATGGTCGAGCAAGCAGGCATGGTGTCAAGATCATAGGAAAGCTGATCGTAACGTGCGAGCGTGCATCTTGCAAAATCATTCATCGTGCCGTTTGCACAGATGAATGCCGGCTGTGTGCCGGAAGCAGCGCTTCCACCACAGTTGCAGGAGCAGCAGGAGTTGGACTGACATGGGTTGCAGCATGGGTTACAGCAGCATGGATTGCAGCATGAATCGTAGTATGACATGGATTCCACCTCGTTTTCATAGATTACTGGTAACCAGTGCCGAAAATACTTTACGGCATTACCACTCTATGCTGAAGGCGAAAAAAGTGTTTCTGTATAAAGTAAAAATCCGCGCTGATTGCAGCACGGATTTTCAGGAGAGTATTATGAAGAAAATATTGAAGATATCAAAATAAATCTATACGGAGATAAAAACCCCGGCAGCTAGTGATACATCACTAGTACTGCATCAAATCCCATTTTGTGGGAGAGAATAGTTAGTCTGCCCCGCCCACTATGCCGGTGTTCCGTCCACATAATGGGCTAACAGTTGTTCTATTTTTTAAAAAAAGAACCGACGAAGAAAAATATATCCATATAAAGAATATTAGAAGGAAGAATAATTTATTCCATCAACACCTCTTTTCTTTTGTTTGACCTAAGTATACTGGCAAAATATGTATTGTGTATAACCTGTATTTAAACAATAGTGGTCACTTTTGTAAAGAAAGATTGAAGAAGAAATGATCATAATTTGTACGAAAAGTGGTTTAAAAGCTTCCCAAAACATAATACTTTTTCATCTGGAGTAAATCCGAGTTTTTCCAAAACACGGATAGAAGCAGTGTTTTCAGGATAGGCAAGTGCATAAATAAAATCCCAGTGATAGTTCTTTTGAGCATAGTCTAGACAGATGCAAGCAGCTTCCGAAGCGATTTTCTTCCCCCATGAGGAAGGGTCAAAAGCATAGAGAAGTTCGACATCCTCCCCGTTTTCCAAAGGCAGAAAACCACAATGCCCGATCAGTTTCCCGCTTTCTTTAAAAACAACTGCCCATACACCAAAACCGTTTTTATCAAGACAATTCTGAAAATGAATCAGTACCTGACGGACATCTTCCGGAGTTTTCTCCTTTCCGGTACCTAAAAAGCAGGTGACCTGAGGGTTTGTCATAATAGCTGTGTAGTCTTTTAAATCTTCTTTAGAAAATTGACGGAGAATCAATCGCTCGGTATATAACGTATCCAGTTTCATAGAAAACCTCCTTGTAATAAAAAAGACGATACCTTGTGAAAGGTATCGTCCAGAATTCTTAGAGAAATTAGCTGATGCGAATCTGAGCAGCTTTTTCCGGTTTGAAGTCATTTTCCAGGTCGTAGATGTTGTGGGTGGTGGAGTCACGCAGAACACGGCCGTTGAGGGAATAGGTACGGATGAAACGTTTGTTGTCAACGGTGGTCCAGTACTCGGTATCCCAGGTCAGGTAGCCGTCGCCATCAGTTTCTGGTGCAGGAAGAACGAAATCTACCTGACGGCCAGCTCTCATTAATTCGATCAGTTTCTGGTAATCTACTTCCAGCTCAACTTTGTTTACGATATCTGTTGCTTTCATGTTGACACAGTCCTTTCCAGGAAGAAAGCGGAAGGACCCGCCGCGAAACAATCCGCTGTGGGAAAAATCCGCTACTCCAATACAAAATATAACTCAAAGTTATTATACTCTTTTTTGCGACAATGCACAATCCCCAATTTACAGAAAAAGGACAAAAAGATTAGAAGCCACGCAGAGTAGCCTGGATGTCGACACCCATACGGGTAAATACCGCGGTGATCTTCTGGCGTGTAGCGCGGACATCCTGTTTTTTGTTGAGGATTTCACGATCGTTTAAGTCACGGTTTTTCTCGCTGCGTTTGTCAGCTGGTGCATCCAGATCGTCGCGCAGGAAGTTTAAGCCGATGTAGATCACTTTCAGTTCGTTAAGACTCAACGACTGGCGGTTATGTTCGAGCTGTTTACGTACCGAAGCGATAAAACCAAGGTTCTGCAAAGCATTCTCTTCACTTACTTCCTTAAAGTTTTTGCGCTCCAGAAAACCGTTGATGTCTGCTTCCAGAAGGTTCAGACCCTCTTCGATACAGTCCAGATCAGACTGATACAGAGCGTTGGAGGTGACATCCTTTTTTATATTACATTTCAATGAAATTACATCCTTTCTTTAAGTGATATCCACAGATATTTTATCACACTTCTGCGATAAACACAATCTTTGGCAAAATTTTTATGAAAAGCGTCTGATAAGTGGATTGATTATTGCGGCAAAACGTATTATAATAAGCTATATTGTGAACGAGAAGTCCCTAGAATCCAGTTTGTGTCTTTCATATTTTTATGAGGATAAATTATAAATGGAGGTAAAAACGATGCAAAGAGTAGAACTGAGAAAGCTCGCAGCCAGCAAAGAAGAATATGCAGATAAGCAGCTGACTGTGGCTGGATGGGTCAGAACCATCCGAACATCCAAAAACCTGGGCTTTATCGAATTGAATGACGGTACCTGCTTCCAGAATCTGCAGGTAGTATTTGAAAATAGCAAGGTGGAAAATTTTAATGAAATCAGCAAGCTCAACGTTGGTGCTTCCATTGTTGTAAAAGGTCAGCTGATTCTGACACCGGAAGCAAAACAGCCATATGAAGTCCATGCTGACGAAATCGCAATCGAAGGACTTTCCACCCCGGATTATCCGCTTCAGAAAAAACGTCATTCGGTTGAATTTTTGCGCACCATCGCTCATTTAAGACCAAGAACCAACACCTTCAGCGCAGTATTCCGTGTTCGTTCGATAGCAGCATTTGCAATCCACAAATTCTTCAATGAGCGCGGCTTTGTTTACGCACATACTCCACTGATTACAGGCAGTGACTGTGAGGGCTCGACGACGTGCAGAACCCCGGGAACCTGGGCACGATCATCCGGCTGGCCGACTGGTTCGGCATCACGGACATCGTCTGCTCCGAAGCCTCGGCCGACTGTTTCAACCCCAAGGTCGTACAAGCCACGATGGGGGCGATCCTCCGCGTACGGGTCCACTACACCGACCTCGCGGCGCTGCTTTCGAAGGCCGCCGCGCTGGGACTTCCGGTCTGCGGAACCTTTCTGGAAGGAGCGAACATCTACGAAACCGAACTGAAGCCGGCGGGCATCGTCGTGATGGGCAACGAAGGGCGCGGAATCACCGACGCCGTGGCCCGCACCGTCACGCAGAAACTCTTCATCCCGCCCTGGCCGGCCGACCGCCGGGGTTCGGAATCGCTCAACGTCGCCATGGCCACGGGCATCGTCTGTGGTGAATTTCGCCGCCAGGCGAGCGCAAAAGCCGGAAAATAAAGTCCGAAGGACTAAAACGCATCAGGCCCCGCCGGAAATTCATTTCCCAGGCGGGGTCCGTTGCGTTTTAAACCGGCTCCGGTTTTTCCGGCTTTTGCCGAGCCGCCCAAGAAATCACGGAGCGCGGTTATCCCGAGCGAAGACGAGGGAGGCGACGTAATTTCGGCGGCAGGAGGAGCCGCCCAAGAAATCATGGAGCGCGGTTATCCCGAGCGAAGGCGAGGGTGCGTCTGCGATTGCGCGTCTGGCCGATCTGGGAGTCCGGCTGATCG
>OGYP01000997.1_pt1 | contig 14053 bp, 7 predicted proteins | sample 1576571 | NCBI WGS metagenome assembly OGYP01 (sample SAMEA3541559, study PRJEB24748) | human gut metagenome | biome: human gut; feature: human-associated habitat; material: faeces | place: China | collected 2012
GCATTTTGGCAACGCAGATGCCGTGCCGCAGCCGCCGGAGCGGTGCTTAAGCCGTCAGGCGGGAATTATGCGGTATTGCCTAAGCACAAAGCAGCCCGTGAGCACTGTCGCCCACGGGCTGCTTTTTATTGCTGCACCTGTAATGTCCGATGCAGCAGCATTTTTAAATTTTCCGGCAGGCCGCTCTGTATCCCGCACTCCGCGGTAACACACAGCCCGATCAGGCTGCCGACAACGGCGGAAAAGATCGCGGTGCAGCAGTATTCCAGACTTACCGCGGGGTCGATCTCCCCCGCAGCCTGCAGGCGTATGAGCAGCGTGCGCATGATGTCCCGCAGCTCGTCCGCACAGGCGGGCACGGACTCGCACTTTCCCGGCGTGCCCAGCGCCTGGGCAATCATCTTATAATCGCCCATCCGGTTGGCAGCAATGTCCTGCAAATAGGCTACCGCCCGCTCCTCCAGCCCGGCCAGCGTGCAGCAGTCGGCAAACAGGACGCGGATGCGTTCGTTTTCCCGGGCAAAGCAGTATTCGGCCAGGCCCTGCAGAATCTCCTCCTTTGAGGAAAAATAGCCGTACACCGTACCTTTTCCAATGCCTGCCGTGTCAGCCAGCTGCTGGATAGTCATAGCGGCGGGGCTGACGCCCCGGGCGACCAGCTGCAGGGCAGCCTCGTAGACGGCAGCCTTGCGGGCTGCATGGTTATCCATTGTCATGGTCGGCCTCCTTTTTCTCCCCGTCGTTTTCCTCCGGCGCACGGGCCGCGCGGCTCAGATCCGGGCGGCGTGGCGCGGATGCAGCCTCGGTGGCGCGGCGGGCGGCGAACTCTGCCGCAAACTCGGCCGCATCGTCGGGCAGGTCGTCCAGACCGTCATCACCGACGTCAATATTGACCGGCGGCCTGCGGTAGAACAGGTCATACAGCACAGGCACGACGAACAGCGTCATCAGCGTGGCGTAGCTCAGACCGCCGATGATGACAATGGCCATGCCGGTGCTCATCTCGCTGGCCATGTCGGTGCCGAACAGCATCGTGACCATCGCCAGCACCGTCGTCAGCGTCGTCATCAGGATCGGGCGCATACGGGTGCGGCCCGCCGCCACAAGGGCGTCGGTGCGCTCCAGCCCGCCGATGCGCAGCTGGTTGGCGTAGTCCACAAACACAATGCCGTTGTTGACGACGACGCCCATCAGGACCAGGAAGCCCATCAGCGAGATCAGCGACAGCTGCTCACCGGCAGCCATCAGGCCGAGCATACCGCCGGTGAAGGCCAGCGGGATCGTGAACAGAACAATGAACGGCGACAGCAGGCTCTGGAACTGCGCCACCATGACAAAATAGACAAAAGCCAACGCCAGTGCAAGCATTTTTGCCATCTGGCTCAGCATCTCGGTGACCTGGGTCGTCTCACCGGCCAGCTCGGCGGTCACGCCGTCGGGCAGGTCCAGTGCGGCCAGCTGCGGCTCCAGCTCGCGGGAGAGCAGCGTCGTGTTGTAGCCGTTGGCGGTCTCACTCGTCACGGCCAGCTTGCGGGAGCCGTTCTCGCGGGCAATCGTCGTATAGCCCGCCGTCGTGGTGCGGGTCGCGAACTCACCGAGGGTGTGCGTCTCCTTTACGCTGCTGCCGTTCTCGTCGGTGGTCGTCGTCTCGAACTCCATATTGAAAATATCGTCCAGCGTCGGCGTGTCGGTCTTATCGACGATGACGACGCTGTAGCTGTCACCGCCCGCCTTCAGCGTCGTGGCGGTGGTGTCCGTCGTCAGCTTGGCGGCGATCTGCTGGTAGACCTGCGCGACGGTCAGACCCATCCGCATAGCCTTGTCCTTGTCAATCGTGATGTTGATCTCGGCGTCGCCGGCGTCCTGGCCGTCGGTGACGTTTTGGATACCGTCGATGCCCTCCATCAGCGTCATGACCTGCTTGCCCGCGGCGGCCAGGTCATTGAGGTCGCTGCCGTAGAGGTCCACCTCGATGCCGGAGCCGGACAGCGCACTCATGTCCATCATGCCATTGGAGTTCACTTCAATTTCGCAGTTTAGATCTGCTGTTTTGCCGTAGATCTCCTGCTCCACGACCTTGGCCTTGGGTGCCTTGTCGCCCAGCAGGACGTAATAGGTAAACGTGGTGTTGTCGGCGGCGGCATTGCTGCCGGCCATGGCGACCATGTTGTTGGAACCGCCCGACATCGCGCCGACGGTGTCGACGCCGTCCACGGTCATGACCGCGTCCATGACGCTGTCCGCCGTGGCGAAGGCGTCCTCCTTAGCCGTATCGTCAGGCACATTGACCGTAATGGTCAGCTGGTTGCTGCTCATGTCGGGGATCATGACGATGCCCATGGTAGCGACGCGCCAGACCGACACCCCCAGCAGCGCAATGGCCAGCGCCAGCGGCACAGCCTTGCGGCGCAGGCAGAAGCGCAGCAGCTTTTCATAGCCGTTCAGCACCTTGTCGAACAGCGGGTGCTTGATGTCCTTCTGCTTTTTCAGCACGGTGGAGCCCGCGCAGGGCACAACAGTCAGCGCCACAACAAGGGACGCCAGCAGACTGAAGGTGATGGTCCAGGCCATGTCGCTGAGAAGCTCGCGCACCATGCCGGTGGTGAACACCAGCGGCAGAAAAACGCAGATCGTCGTCAGGGTGGAGGATACGATGGACCCGGCCACCTGACGCGCGCCCTGCACCGACGCGCGGGCGGCGGGCACGCCGCGGCCCCGCAGACGGTAGATGTTTTCAATGACGACAACCGAGTTGTCGACCAGCATGCCGACGCCCAGCGCCAGGCCGGACAGCGACAGGATATTGAAGGTAATGCCGGTGAAATACATCAGCACAATGGCAAACAGCACGCTCAACGGCATACTGATGGCCACGACGATGGTCGGGCGCAGGTCCTTCAAAAACAGCGCCAGCACGATGATGGCCAGCACCGCGCCCTCGATCAGGTTGGACAGCACGCTGTTGACGATGAGCTTGATATAGTCGCCCTGGTCCATGATGGGCGTCAGGTGCAGGCCCTCGTTTTCGGCCATCATCGTTTCCATCGCCGCGCTGCTGGCGTTGGAGACCGTCGAGGTGGACGCCGTCGAGCTCTTGTACAGCGACAGCAGCACGGCGCGGTTCTTGTCCACCTTGGCGTAGGCGTCGTCGGCGTTGTCGGTCATTTCGACCTCGGCCACATCGGACAGGCGCACGTCGCCGATGCCGTCGATATTGCAGAGCACCATGCTTTTCAGCTCGTCCGCGTCGGCAAAGGCATCACCGACCTTGACGATGTAGCGGTTGTCGTCGCCGTCGCCGCCCTCGATATAGCCCGCGGGCATCGAGAAGTTCTGCGCATAAATGAGCTGCTGCAGCGTCGTCATGTTCAGCAGCTGGTTCAGATTCGCGCTTTTCAGCGCCTCCTCGCGGGCGGACTCGTATTCCTCCTGCGCGGCCTCGAGCTGGGTCTTGCCGGCCTCGAGCTGGGTCTTGCCGCTGGAGACCTGGAACTCGCCCAGCTGCAGCTGGGCCTCGGTGCCGCTCAGCAGCAGCTGGACGGCCATATCGGCCATGGCGGGGTCTACCGCCTCGTCGCCAAGGCTTGCCAGCATTTTTTGCAGCTTGTCGCGCTGTTCGTTCAGCTGGGTCAGCATTTTCTGCGCTTTGGTCAGCTGGTCGCGCAGGGCGGCGGCGGTGTCGTTCAGCGTCTGCTGCAGCGGCTGCATACCGTCGTTCAGCGCAGTCTCGGCCTCCTGCCGCGCAGTCAGCAGCGTCGTGGCGTTCTGCAGGGCGACCTTCGTCGTGGAGAGCGTTGACAGATTGCCGCTCAGCTCGCTGACGCGGGCGCGGCGGGCGGCGTTGCCGTCGATGACGGCCTGGGCCTGCGCCTGCTCGGCGCGCTTGGCGTCGATCTGCGCCTGTAAATCGGCCCGTTCGGTCTCGTCCTCGGTGTTGTTGAGGGAGTCCTGCAGCGACGCGATCTCCACCTCCAGCGCCTGAATGCGGGCGCTCATGGCCGCATACTGGGCATCTAAGTAGGCCGCAGTCTGCTCCACCGTCATATTCTGCTCCAACAGCCCCTCGTCTGCGGCGCGCTGGCGGATGGCCGCATCCGCGCGGACGATCGAGTTGATCATCGCGCCCATCTTGTTCAGGTCGCTCTTGGCTTCGGCCAGATTGGCCGGGAGCGCGTCGGCGTTATACTGCGGGTCGTAGGCGGCCAGCACCGTCTTGCAGCTGGCAAACAGTGCATCGTCGATGGGCAGCGTGACCTCGGGCAGGGTCGTGTTTGTATTTTTGGCGTCCTCCAGCTTGCGGTTTGCCTCGTCCAGGTCGGTCTGCAGGCTGGCGATCTTCTTTTCCAGCTCGGGGATCTGCTTGTCCAGCTCGGTGATGGCGTCCCGCAGCTGGGTCGTCACGTCGGCCTTCTGGCTGTTCAGCTGGGCCTTGCCTGCGTCCAGCTGGGCCTGGGCGGCGTCCAGTTCCTTCATGCCATCGTTGATTTTTTTCTTGTTGGCATCCAGCTCTTTTTTGGCATCGGCCAGGCGGTCACTGACCTTGACCAGCAGCTTGTCGTTGACAGCGTCGATCTTTTCCTGGTCGAGCGTGATCTGCACCGACTTTTCCACCAGGCCCGTCGTGGACACGCTGGCCACGCCGTCCACGCGCTCGAGCTGGGGCAGCACGTTTTCGCTGACATAGTCGGACAGCTCGTAAATATCCATGCCGTCGTAGTCCACGGCAATGTACTGCGTCGCCATCATGTCCGGGCTGATCTCCATCAGCGTCGGCGTGGACGCCATGTCGGGCAGCGCGTCGCCGAGCTGGTTCACGGCGGTGCTGGCCTTGACCATGGCGCTGTCCATGTCGGTGTCGTCCTGGTATTCCAGAAAGAGCAGGCTGTAGTTTTCATTGCTCTGGCTCGTCACGTTCTTGACGCCGTTCAGCGTCGAAAGTGCATTTTCCAGCGGCTTGGTCACGTCGGCCTCGACCTGCTCGGGGCTGGCGCCGGGGTAGGTCGTGATGACCATCAGGTAGGGCAGGTTCATAGCGGGCAGCAGGTCCGTCTGGATGCCGGTCAGGCTGACAAAGCCCAGCACCAGCACCAGAATGACCGCCACCAGAATGGTAAATGGCTTTTTAACGCTGTATTTCGGCATGGAAGTGTTCCCTTTCTTTTCCGACCGACCGGTCGGTCGGATTTATTATAGCACCCTGCCCGCCGGTTGTAAAGGGCTGCGCGTCCAGCGCACCGTGGAGCTGCTAAGAGCATCGACATCCGCCCGATGGCCTGCGGTCAGGCGCTGACCCTGATTGCCCTGTGCGAGGCCCTGCTCTGAAATTTGCATCCTAAGGCAACAAAAGCTCGTTGAAGCTTATCGTTTCAACGAGCTTTTGTTGAGTTTTGTAGTGTTGTGTACCAAGGCTCAGAACGGATTTTGTCCCATGCGTACACGGGAAGTAGATCACCATCTGCACGCCGCCGTTGACGATGGTGATGCGCACGAACGCCGCCAGAAACAGCGTGATGGCAAGCGCCGCAAAATAGCCCCTACCTCCATAGCTCACCTCATGCTTGCGCAGGCACGGTCAGCTCCGCGCTGTATTCGCCGTCGGAAGCAGCAATCGTCATGGCGTCGCCGTCCCCCATGCGGACGATGGCAAGAGCCTCGCCGTAGTAGGTATCGGTTTCGCTGTCCAGATAGCTGTGCTTGTTGAAGGGGCAGGCACTGCCCAGCCCCACCAACGTGCCGCCGCGCACCTGTACCTGAATATTGCCGCGCGCCAGCGGCTTGGTGATGCCGTTTTCATCGGTGTAGCGCAGACGGATGTAGCACAGATGCCCAGGTTTTACAGTAGGTTCTTCCGCGTCCAGCGTCAGGCGGGTCGTGCCGCCGGCACTTTGCAGCTTGCAGCGACCAATTTCGTGATCGGCAGCGTCATAGCTGACGGCTTCCAGCGTGCCGCTCTCGTAGGGAATGCTGAACCTCGCCAAGCAATCGTTTTTCAGCGTTTTACTGCCCACCGCGTGACCATTCAACACCAGCTCCACGCGGGCGGCGCGGGCGTAGACCTGCACGTTGGCCTTGCGCTCCTCGCAGCCGGTCCAGCTCCAGCTGGGCATGGCATTCGTCATCTTCCACGCACTGGGGCTGTGGCGGTCTCCGGTATGGTTGACCGGACAGACGGCGATATAGGGGCCGTTGTCGGCCTCCAGCGCCACGCGGGTATAGAGGGCTTCGCCCAGCGGCTTGCCGGTCAGGTCGATGCGCCCCGAACCCGCCGACACCCAGCCCGGACCGCCGTCGAACGTTTCGGCGTAGTCGGCGTACTCCCATGAGCCGACCATAACTTCGCCCAGGTAGTCCATGCCCGCCCAGACAAAGTCACCCACCAAGCGGGGTTCCTGTTTGGCCAGCTCACGGAATTTATAGGCATCGTTGCAGAAGGTCTCGCTGCCCAAAATCAACCGCTGCGGGTACTTTTTCAGGTCGTGCTTATAGCGGTAGATGCCGTAGTTGTAGCCCGCAATGTCCATGTTGGCAAAGGCGTCACGGGTCTTGACGTCGCAGCCGTGCAGGGTCGCGCCGCGCTTCATGAACTCATCGCCCAGCAGCCCCGCCAGATTGTTGAAGAACTGACTGCCGACTGCCTTTTTCTTGGCGGCCTTCTCGCCGCGCTGTTTGGCTTTCTCGGCACGCTCGGCTTCTTTTTTTGCCTTTTCGTCGCTGTACACGCCGAAGCCGATGGAGCTTAAAAAGTTGAAGAAGATGTTCACGCCGCAGGTCACCGGGCGGGAATCGTCCAGCCCGTGCAGGAAGTCTGTCATCTCCTTCGTCAGGGCGATGCCGCGCTTCTGGGCAGTCTCGCTGACCTCGTTGCCGGTGGAGTAGAGCACCACGCAGGGGTGGTTGTAGTCTTTTTCCACCATGTCGGTCAGATCCTGATGCCACCACTCATTGAAATAATCCACGTAGTCATGCTCGGTTTTGTGGATGTACCAATGGTCGATGTACTCGTCCATGACAAGCATGCCCTGCCGGTCACACCCTGCCAGCAGCGCCTTGGAGCAAGGGTTGTGCGCTGAGCGAATGGCATTGTAGCCGTTCTCTTTCAGCAGGCGTACCTTGCGCGCCACGGCGTCGGGGTCACAAACTGCGCCCAACAGACCATTATCGTGGTGGATGCACGCGCCCTGGATGATGTACCGCTTGCCGTTGAGCAGGAAGCCGTCCGTCCCCCACTCGACCTTGCGGACACCGAACGTCTCGGTCACCTCATCATCGGCAAAGCTGACGCGGCAGGTGTACAGGTTTGGCATTTCAGGTGTCCAAAGGCGGGCGTTATCAAGGGTCAGGGTAAATACAGCCTCGCCGTCGCTCTCCTGCTGCACGGCGGGCAGGTCGTCCACCGTCAGGCGTACCGTGCCGGGGACGGTGGTCTTTACGCGCACCTCCACGACGGCGGGGTCAAGCGACAGGGTGCGGATTTTAACGCCGTTCAGTGCGATATGCGCGCCCTTTGCCGTCCAAAGCTGCACCGGGCGGTAGATGCCCGCGCCGGAATACCACCGGCTGTTGGGCTGGTCGGCGTTGCGGGCAATGACACGCAGCTCGTTCTCCCCTGCGTGCAGATACGGCGCACAATCAACATAAAAGTTGGTGTAGCCGTAGGGGCGGAACGCTGCCTTTTGACCGTTGAGCCAGACCTCGGCATTATGGTAGACGCCCTCAAACTCCAGAATGTGGGTGTCTGCCAGCTCGTTTTCCGGCACGGTCAGGGTGCGCCGGTATTCGTAGTCATATCCCTCGTACCAGCCGGTGTTGGTGCCGCCCGCGCTCAGGGCGGTGCGGGGCTCGGCCAGCATAGCATCATGGGGCAGGGTCACCGTTTTGCCGGGTGCGGTATCGCCCAGATGGCGGCACGTCCAGCCGGTGAGAAGGGATGTTGCTTTCATACAAGATCCTCGCTTTCAAGGTTATCCATCGCAAAAAACGCAGACGACTTTCCTTTTCTGTTGTCTGCACTATATCACAATGTACAGCAAAGAGGGGATTCACTACGTGAACGGTTGTTTTTCCCGCGCAAGCCGCCTGCGGCATTGGCAAAATAGACAATCGTATCATGCGCTTTATGTGCAGGTTGCTTAAAGCAAAAAACAGCCCACCAAAATGGGCTGTCCGGGTTATTTCTGCTTGATGGGAAACAGCACCTTTAATGTGAACTGGTTCTCCTGGGTGGTGATCTCTGCCGTGCCGCCGTATTTTTCGGCGGTGTCGTAGATGCTCTTTAGACCGTAGCCGTGGTAGCGGGCGTCGGACTTGGTAGTTTTTGGCAGGTTGCCGTCCGCGCGGAAAGCACCGTCGTAGGTGTTTTCGACCCGGATCCACAAAAAGCTCTTTTGCCGTGCCACCACCAGATGAATGAGCCGCTGCTCGCTGTCGGGCAGCTTTTCTACACTCTCGATGGCGTTGTCCAGCGCATTGCCGAACAGCGAACACAGGTCCATCGTATCCATAAAATCCAGCGCCGCACCGTCTGCCACGCAGGTCAGCGTGATGCCGTGCTGCTGGCAGTACAGGCTTTTGCTGGTCAGGATCGTGTCCAGCACCTCGTTGCCGGTCTTGTTCTGCGCCTCATAGCTGCGGATCTCCTGCTCCATCGCGTCGAGATAGTGGGCCTTTTCCTCTGAGGTCTCGCTGCGCAGCACAGCGATCTGGTGCTTGAGGTCGTGATATTTTTTATTGATAAGGTCAATGCTGTCCTGCGCCGAGCGGTACTGTGCGTACTGCGCCTGCAAGACGTTCTGCAAAGCGTCGCGCTCCTTTTTGCGGCGGTACTCCACCAGCTGCATGTGGTGCGCAAACAGAATGGCCATGCCGCCCAGGTCTACCAGCGTGCGGATGTTGTAAATTTCCGCCGTCATCTTGCCGGAAAACGGCGTGTCCGGGCTGACATAGCTCAGGTTGCTGGCGGCATAGACCGCCACACCGATGAACAGTGTGCTGAGGAATTCCTTTTTGTGGACGTGCAGAGGCGAGGCAATATCGTTATAATTGCGTTCCAGCGCGAACACCGCGCCATACACTGCGGCATAGTCGACTGCCAAAATGCACACACGCACACCCGCGCCCGGCGTGCCCTGCCGCCCGGCCATATAGTAGTAGAGCTGCCATTCCAGCGAGGCGGCCAGTTCCCCCAAAATAAACGCGCGGACGCAGTAATACCCCGCGCTCCGGGCGGGCACGTCGGCCTGCATTCGGATGTACAGATACATGATCAAGATGGATACCGCAATGCAGGGCAGAAACCAGAATTGCGGCACCTGCCCCGTTGCCTGCATAAAGACGCCGAGCAGCAGCAAAAACACCGCGTGGATCGCATACCGCCGCCAGCCTGCTGTACGCTTGGGTAGGAAGAACAAATATAAAAGGCAGGCCAGCCAGTCCGCCAGCGCGGTATACAGGCGGGGAATGTTGCCCAGAACTTCCGTTTCCATCAGATGGTTTCCCCCATGTAGTGGTTGAGCGCCGCCAAAAATGCCTTGCGCTTGGCGCGGCTGATCTGCACCCGATCACCGTTGACGATGGCGTCCTCGTCCTGGATGCCGTCCACGTGTTCCAGATTGACAAGGTACGCCTTGCTGCTGCGGAAGAAATTCTCCGGCGGCAGCTTCTGCTCCACATCGCGCATGGAGCCGGTGGAATGTACCTCGCCCTGCTTGGTGTGGAACAGCAGGTCGTGGTCGCAAATTTCTACATAATAAATGTCGGAGGCATCGAGCTTTTGCACGCCGCCCGCGCAGGGCACCGTGAGGAAATGCTTCTGGCGGCGTCCCAGCAGCTCCCGCACATGGTTCATCCGCTGGCAGAAAGCGTAATAACTCAGCGGCTTTAAGATATAGTCCAGCGCCTGCACCGCGTACCCCTTGATGGCATACTGCGGCGAGTTGGTGATGAAGATGATAAGCACCTCCGGGTCGGCGCGGCGGATCTCCTCGGCTGCTGACATACCATCCAGGAAGGTCATCTCGATGTCCATCAAAATCAGGTCATAGCCGCCCTTATAGCCCAGCGCGATCTCGTCGCCATCCGAAAAATGTGTGATTTGAAAATGGCAGTTTTTCTCCTGCTGGTATTTTTCCAGATACGAGTCCAGCACTGCCCGATCCTGCGCGCTGTCCTCGACTACTGCGATGTAGTTCACGAAAGTTCTCCTTTTGAGAGCAAATGAATGCGTTTATGTGCCGACTGCTATGCCGCTTGCCTTTCCTGGCTATAGGCTCTATCTGATAAGTATTATACAGATTCTTTTCCGAATTTTCAATAAATCATGGTTCTGCTTATCCGCCTTGATTGCCCACGCTTTGGGCGGGAAGATGTTTTACATAGCATAGCGTTTGATTACCCACAAACGCATTTCCGGGGTGTCCCATTGAGGAATGCGGACACCCGTCTCACAGGGTTTTCACGCAGGGAAAGCCCGCACAAATAACTAAGGCAGCACCGCACAATTCCCGCCTTACGGCTTAAGCACCGCTCCGGCGGCTGCGGCACTTAGAATTATGCGGTATTGCCCTAACTCCCAGAACCGGAAAAGCCCCGGCCTTTTCTGGCCGGGGCTTCAGACTGCCGTTTTGGGGGCAGTTTTGGGGGCAAAGTTACCAGCTTGTTACCACTTTTGCCATAAGGTAGAAAAAAGCTCGTTAGAGCTTGTCGTTTCAACGAGCTTTCACCTTTTACTGCCCGGCCAGCGCGATCTGCTCGCGGGTGATGGGCAGCTCATAGAACCGCTTGTGGGTGGCGTGGTAGATCGCATCGGCCACGGCGGGCAGCGGGGTATTGATGACCACCTCGCCGATGCTCTTGGCACCGAAGGGGCCGGTGCCCTCGTAGCTGCTCTCAAATACGACATGGATATGCCCGATGTCGTTGCGCGCCGGGATCTTGTACTGCATCAGCGAGTTTTCCTGCGGCATGCCGCGGTCATCGTAGGTGACATTCTCGGTCAGCGCCATACCGATGCCCTGCAGGATGCCGCCCTCGGCCTGCACCCGCGCAAGGTTCGGGTTGACCGGTGTGCCGCAGTCAACAGCCGCCTCATAGCGGATGACCTGCGCCTCGCCGGTTTCCAGATCGACCTCGACCTCGGCCGCGCCCACCATGAACGGCGGGGGCGAAATTTCCGAGCTGTGGGTCACAACTGCCTCCAGCGCCGTATTGCTGCCGCACTGGGAGGCTGCGGCGATCTGCGCCAGCGTGGCGCGCTGCGTGCCGTCCTCGCTTGTCACGGCATCGCCCGCAAAGACGACCGCACGCTCATCAAGGCCCAGCAGCCCCGCGCCGACCTGACAGATCTTCTGCTTGAGCTGCTCGGCGCACTGCTCAACCGCCTTGCCGGTGACATAGGTCGTGCTGGATGCGTAGGAGCCGGAATCGTAGGGCGAGGAATCGGTGTCCGCGCCGAGGACTGCCACATTGTCGAGCGGGCACTCCAGCACCTCGGCGGCGATCTGCGCCAGAATCGTGTCGCAGCCGGTGCCCATGTCGGCTGCACCAATCGAGAGGGTGTAGAACCCGTCATCGTTGATCTTCAGGCTGGCGCTGCCCACATCCACACTCGTAATGCCGGAGCCCTGCATCGCCATGCCCATGCCCACGGCGCGCACCTTGCCGTTACCCATGTCGCGCACGGGGTATTTTTCGTCCCAGCCGATGTTGTCATGCACGGCCCGCAGGCAGCGGTCCAGCGCGCAGCTGGTGTTGACCTGCCCGTAGTAGGCGGGCATCACATCGCCCTCATGGACGATGTTGCGCTGGCGGATCACAAACGGGTCGATGCCCAGCTTGTCGGCCAGCTCATTGACGGCGGACTCCACCGCAAACAGGCCCTGGGTCGCACCGTAGCCGCGGTAAGCGCCCGAGGACATGTGGTTCGTGTAGACGACATCACTGACAAAGCGGAATGCCTCGGCCTTGCCGTAGAGCGGGATGGATTTGTGGCCGGACAGGCCAACCGTTGTGGGCCCATGCTCGCCGTAAGCACCGGTGTTGGACAGGGTGTAGAGGTCGATGCCCCTGACGATACCGTCCTTTGTCGCACCAAGGCGGACATGCAGCTCCATCTCATGGCGCGGGGTGGAGGCGATCTGGCTCTCGTACCGGCTGAAGATGATCTTGCTGGGCTTTTTGGTTTTCCATGTCACAAAGGCGGGGTAGACCTCGCAGACCGAGGTCTGCTTGGCGCCGAAGCCGCCGCCGATGCGGGGCTTGGCCACCCGGATCATCGACTTGGGGATGTGCAGCGCATTGGCCAGGATCCGGCGGCAGTGGAAAACGATCTGGGTCGAGCTGAGGACATTCAGCCGCCCGTAGGCATCTATGCTGCAGTAGGTGCGGAAGGTCTCCATCATGGCCTGCTGGCAGGCGCGGGTGTGGTATGTATGGTCGATGACGACATCGCACCCCGCCAGCACCGCCTCAATATCGCCCGCCCCGCTCTCATCGTGGGCGCACAGGTTGCGCTTGTTGTCGGCCCCGACCGGTGCCAGCGACTCCCAGTTTTCCTCCGGGTGGACAAGGACGGGGTTGTCCAGTGCCGTGTGGTAGTCCAGCACGGCGGGCAGGACCTCATACCGGACCTTGATGAGCTTCATCGCCTTATCGACGCATTTTTCATCCTTGCCGGCCAAAATGGCGACAACATCCCCCGCAAAGCGGACATGGCGGTCAATGACAAGCCGGTCATAGGGGCTCGGCTCTGGGTAGGTCTGGCCCGCCTGGGTGTAGCGGCGGCCCTGCTGGTCCACATCCTTCCATGTGTAGATTGCCTCGATGCCCGGCACCAGCAGGGCACGGCTCGTGTCGATCTCCTGCACGATAGCGTTGGCATGGGGGGATCTCAGCAGCTTGACGATCAGGCAGTCCTGCGGGATGACATCATCCATGTAGACGGGCTGGCCGGTCACAAGCTGCATAGCGTCCTTTTTGCGCATGGGCTGGTTCACGGTTTTCATTGGGCAGCCTCCTTCCCCTTTTTCCACGCTAAAAAGTTCAAAATGCCCCGCAGCTGGCCCTCATAGCCGGAGCAGCGGCAGAGGTTGCCGGCCAGATACTCCTTGATTTCATCCTCGCCGGGGTCGGGGTTTTCCCGGAAAAGCGCCAGCGCGTTCATAATAAAGCCCGGGTTGCAGAAGCCGCACTGCTCCGCACCCTGATCGGCGATAAAGGCGCCGAACTCGGCAGCCTCCTCCTGCAGCCCCTCCAGCGTGGTGACGCTGCGGCCGTTGACCCGCGCCGCCAGCACCGAGCAGGACAGCACCGGCTTTTCATCGAGAAAGACCGTGCAAAGGCCGCAGTTGGCGGTCTCGCAGCCGCGCTTGACGCTCTTGCAGCCGAGGCTGCGCACAAGGTCCAGCAGCACGGTGTCAGCCGCGATTTCGGCGGTGACTTTTTTATGATTTAAGGTAAATGTGATCTGCATGGTATACCTCCGTCAATTTTCCAGCGCGGCCACGGCACGCCTGACCAGCACGCCGGTCAGGTGGGTGCGGTACTCGGCACTGCCGCGCAGGTTGCTGCCGGTCTTGACGGCTGCCTGCACGGCGGCGGGCAGTTGCGCCGGGTCGCAGTCCGGCGTGACAAGCACAGCTTTCATCGGGCGCGCGCCGATGGCAAAGCGGTACTGCCCCTGCGCCGTGCGGGCGGCCGCACAGGTCAGGATCGGGAAATCGGTCTGGGTCGCGCGCACCGACTGGTACTGCACCTTCAGCCCCGGCGTCTTGCGCAGGCAGATGTGGGTCAGAATATCGCGGTCATAGGGCATCGCGGCAAACTGCGCCAGCGGCATCCGGCCCGCCTTATACAGCTCAACCTCGCAGTCCAGCGCCAAAAACAGCGTCAGCACATCGGAAAAGCCGAACCGGCCATAGATGCTGCCGCCCACCGTGGCGCAGTTGCGGAACTGCACGCCGACAATGTGGCGCACAGCCTCCCGCACAGCCCCCGCGGTGTAGGCGTTCAGGGCGGCGTTCGTTTCCAGATCGCGCAGCGTTGCCATAGCGCCGATGAG
>OGYP01001027.1_pt1 | contig 13835 bp, 10 predicted proteins | sample 1576571 | NCBI WGS metagenome assembly OGYP01 (sample SAMEA3541559, study PRJEB24748) | human gut metagenome | biome: human gut; feature: human-associated habitat; material: faeces | place: China | collected 2012
TGCAAGCTGACCTCTGTGCACGAGAAACAGTACTCGCTTGAGACCCAGCTCACGCATGGCAAACGCAGATGCATATGTTTTTCCGGTACCCCCTCGTGTCAAGGGTGTGATGGGGGAATTTTTATTTTTTCTGATAGGGTTTATTCAGTTATTTGCTTATTATGATTGCTCTCAAATAATTGTTCTAATATTTCTAGTATCTCCACATTTTCTTCGTACAGAACTGTTCCATCTCCATCCATCGAATAGTGAATATCACAAATAACATCACGGATGGTACAATTTTGGTAACAATCACAATCCAACGCTATATATCTATCACTAATAACTGCGGCTATGTCATTACCCCATATGAACATTATCAAATAAATAATGGACAAAATCTATAGAAAAATTTCTGTCATCATCAATCGTATTCATTTGAAAAGTATGAGAGCCTGAATTGAGTTCGTTTCTATAATAGTGTAGCTTTGTTTTAACATCTGACGTTATTACTCCTATCCTTTCCAATTCGTCGATACGCTCTCCCAATTGTTTACTTGTTAATTTGTATTCATCATATTGTTTTGCAAAAATTGTTTTCAAATACTCTTCCAAAAAGACTCTCAATTCATTTTCTGACATACTATCCGTTTCAGCATTATTAAACTTAGAAATATTTAAATATTCTTTATCAAATCCTGTCAAAAATTCTTCTTTAGCATCCATATCAAATATTCCATTTGAATTTCCATCCATATGTGCCAGCTTATAGAAATTAAAATGTTCAAAATATCTATCGCTTAGCATCTTGGAGAACATAAAATGATGCGATAAAATAAATGTTTGTTCTACCTCATCAGAAACATTAATCAAACTATTTATTATAATCTTCATTCTATTATCATCAAAACTTGTAACAGGATCATCAAGCACTAGAATAATTTTCTCCTTTTCATCTCGAGGCATACATTCCAACTTAGCCATAAAGACCGCTAACGCAAGTGCTCTTTTATCTGATTCGCTAAATACAGCTCCTGTCATACCACTTTCAGAAATTAATACATTATTGAACGATATATTAACTCCAAATATTTTCTTGTATCCTTTGTTACTAAAATCTCCTCTTTCTATTTTGAATTTATGTCCACCATATCGTTTAAATATAGTATCAATTACATCAAAATAATTATCTAAATACTCTTTTTGATTTTCCTCCAACGCCTTTGATTTTTCTTTAACTTTGCAATTCTTTTCTTCAATCAAATTGAATTGTAGTTTCCATTGTTCGCAATCATCATTTTCTTTTAATCTTGTGATTTTCTCTTCAACTACACGTAATTGATTCATATATTTATCATTTTCTTCTTCATACGAACTACTATTAATATCATTTTTTACCTGAAAAATAACTTCATTAATGTTATTTACTATTTTACTTATATCTTCTATTTTTTTATCATAATTCTTCTTAATCTTTTCTATAATATCTACATCCAGTTCAACTTTGACATTGCACAACACACTCTTACTTTTCAAAAGCGATTTAACTTTATCCCTAAAATTATTAAATTCAGTTTGAACCTCTTTTTCCATCAAAACAATTTCCTGATAAATTTTTTCTAATTCTTCATCCCATACAGAAACTGATTCTCCAAAAATCTCTTCTGCCTTTTTTATCGTTTTCTGCAAATCAACAACGTCTTTAGACAAAGTAAAAACATTCCAATCAATTGAAACCGAATTAATCCTTTGTTGCAAATTTTTTCTAAATATTTGATATTCCTCACATAAGCACTCTGAAAAGGCATTAACTAATGATTTGTCCGCAATCTCTTGTCCACAAAAAGGACACACGTTATCATCGGCCATAAAATGAATACCTTGACCAATCCATTCTTGTGCTCCTTTCAAACCATGACAGGCTTCTTTTATATGTTTTTCAAAAGTAACAAGTGTATCCGCTGTCATAGAATAGTTTGTCTCCAATATATTCCTAACCGCCTCAACCTCTTTAATTAATTTAGTAAGTTTGCTACAGTCAGGGGCTTCAATAACTTTGTACTCTTTAATATCAGCTCTGTTATTTTCCCTTTGTCTATTCTTTTTTATTTGCTTTGAAAGCTCTTCCTTAGTTTCTTCCAAATCTTCTATTTTTTCCTCAACACATTGCTTAACATATTTTTTAATTGCAGCATCGCTCTCCCCTTTTTGTGAATATGGAACCATTCCTTGCAATTTAGCTTTTTCGTCTTTTATCTTTCTTTTGAGTTCTTCTATCTCTTGCGCTAAGGCAACCCCTTTATCACCTAATATGAATTCTGTAAAATTTTCCTTGGTTGTTCTATCATCAATCAGATTCGTTCCATTAAAAACGTTATTGATCATAAATTCTGTATCAAATACCATTAGTTTACTCTTCAACTTATTATTACACCAAGAACTTCCATTCAACTTTACAGTACCTGCACCATCGGATAAGTTTATCACAATATCTTGATTCGTTCCATTTGGTATGGTAAGTCTTTTTTGAATACGATCTGTTGCATCATCTGAAACATCTTTAAAAATATCACATAATGTAGATTTTCCATATGTATTAAGACCATATATAAAATTCTTCTTGCCGAAATCCTTCTGTAATCCTGTTTTCTTAGTTTCATAATCCTTAAAAACACCCACATCTTTAACCTTTTTTACATTCGCTATCATAAAAACACCTCATCTCTCTAGTGATATACTTTCATGAGTACAATTATACCACCCCATTTCCATATTCTCCACCGAATATTCTATCTTTTCGACCTTTCTCACCTCCCAAAACTCATCCTTAAACTTCCACTTTATCTCCACCCTGTCCTTTACATACACAACAATCTCCTCCACAAAAGCATCCACCATTTCCCTGTTAAGTCCCGTCAGCTTCAGCTGCCCTTCCAACATCTCCAGACCTGCCACTTCTGGCACATCAACATCTGCCATCTTGGTGACTGCTGCCCTCTGCTTTTCGATATTCTCCTGCAGGCGCTCAAGCATCTACTCATATATCTTACGCTGTTCCAGATATGTTTCCTTATCCGTCATGCCAAGCTTGTAACTTTCATAAGCTTCACGCAGGTCCTTTTCGATCAGTTCACGGCTATGCTCCATATCTGAAAGATGCTTCTCTGCCTGCTTTAATCGTTCTGCCTGTTTCTCCCGTTGCATATCCACAACCTTTCTGGAATCTACCAGCACATCAATCATCATCTGAGGTGCTTTCTTCACAATGCTTTCCATATCGACATCCTTCTCCATTCCAGAGAAGCACTATCTCCCCTACCTGCATTACAGGGATCGGGACGAACTTCTCGCCCCTCATGGGTTATTATCCTTACGCAACATACCTGCTCCCGCATTGCCCGAACTTCCGTCCAGCCTCTTGGCCTTCATCTCTCAATCCATCAGCCTACTAATATGATAACTGTGACTTTCATCCTGCGGGTATATGATCCGTAATTTTACTCAAATCTGTAACTGCTATTCAGTTGTCAATTTTCATTTTCTCATTGGCTTGTCTCAAGCCTGGATATAGGATAAACCAATCCAGTGTCGTCCACAAGGGATTATCATGGTTCATTTTTGCGAAAAAGTGTCAATTTTAACCTTTTTCTGATTTATGCAAAAATATCATACTGCCTTCCGTCGTGATTGTACACTTCGGCAAAGTATGAAATTTGCAAATCGTGTATTAATTATACGATGGAGATATATGTTTGTCTATGGACATGGTTGGTGTTTTTTAAGGGATTTACACCGGAATCTGGTGGATTTTGTATTATTGCAAAATCATCATATCGATAGCATTTGACTATCAATACGTTGTGCTGTATAATTATCAATGTATATTCAATTTTAAGAAGGAGGGAAAATCATGGCATTTAATAATATTAATCCTATAGCAATTGACTTATTCTGCGGTGCCGGTGGACTCTCTTTGGGACTTGAACAAAGTAATATCACTGTTCCACTAGGTGTAGAAATAAATGCTATTGCGGCACAAACCTACACCAACAATTTGAATGGCAATGTTCTTCAGGATGATATCCGAAACATTACCGGTCATGAAATACTAGAACAGCTCAATCTTCAAGTTGGAGAACTTTTCTTATTGGCTGGTTGCCCACCATGCCAGACTTTCTCTTCGCTTCAAAAAGATGATGTTACAAATGATGCAAGAAACAACTTGATTTTTGAATATACCCGACTAATTCGTGAGACTCGTCCATTGTTTATACTTATGGAGAACGTTCCTGGTCTTGTAAACGGACGCGGAAAGCAAATTTTTGCTAAGGCACTTGCTGAATTAGAGCCAACATATCATGTACTATATGATGTTTTGAATTGTGCAGACTATGGTGTTCCCCAAACACGAAAAAGACTTGTTCTTCACGGAATACGTAATGATGTTTATAAATTACTTATACAGAATCAACCAAATTTTAAAATTAGTTTGCCATCAAAGACTCATACAAATGATCCACAGCAAAACCCTAATCTTTTACCCTGGGTGACAGCTGGACAGGCACTACAAAACAACGCATTACCCGCTATAAATGCTGGTCAACCTGCTCCCGTTGGATATCCAAATCACGAAACAAACGGACTTGCTGAAATAAATATACAACGTATACAATATATTCGAACTCATGGTGGTAGTCGAAACTGTTTACCCCCTCATCTACAGTTACCATGTCATCAAAGAAACAATGTTGGATATTCAGGTGTATACGGTATTATAGATGTTACAAAACCTGCTCCAACCATGACAGGTGGTTGTATTTGTTATAGCAAAGGCAGATATGGACATCCAACAGAAGATCGAGCTATATCCGTGCGAGAAGCTGCACGTTTCCAATCTTTTCCAGATACCTTTGTGTTTCATGGTAACAAAGGACAAACAGCACTTCAAGTTGGTAATGCCGTACCACCACGTTTGGCAAATGCTAGTGGAAATTATTTTATTGATTTGCTCAACTACTTATATACATTATAACGCACCTGGTTATTATCCCAGATGCGTTATTTTTATACTTCCATTTTAGCTAATGAAATGCCCACTCTATTACCATCTGCAAAAGCCCTATTGGCCATTCTTTGAGCAAAATTTTCTTTAACATTACCTATGTATTTGAATTCCTTTTGCGCACCTCTAATGCTACCTTGTATGGTACATCCACGTTTTACTTTGTTATCGGTTATATATATACTACTTATTTTACTGTACCATTCCACTGAAATCACGTTACTATTTTTTTCTGTTCCAATCTCTACATATGAAAAATACTGTTTTTCTGCTTCTACAATGGCTCGTTTATCTTTGCAAGATTCTCCTCCGATGAAAATATAATTATTTGATATTTTTTCTGGTCTTCTGCAATCACATTTAGCTGTAATACACAACCAATACTCACACAAGCCGTCCTCAGAATTTATGCACTGAAACAAATCACCAAAGTCAATACTGTGTTCTATATTTGAAAGACTTCTATTCATAGTAATTCTTTCATTCAACTTAACTAATTCATTCAAAATATGAGTTGGTTCAACTTTCTCTCCTTTATCCACCATCATTTGTAATATTTCTTCTGGAATGGTAATACTTTTGACATCAATACGCTGAGTCATTTCCTCCTTAAAACTCTCTTTAAAAAATGTCTCTACGTCATCTCGTCCTTCTTCTTTTAACATCTTATTTGCATGATAAAAAAAGGCATCACTTGATATATTTTTAAAAAACTCTGTACGCTTATACAAAGCATCTTGAAATATATTAAAATAGTAAAGCCACAAAGCATCTAATATACTATTAGGTGCCTGTACCATATACTTTGCAATACTTGGTATTATGTTTTCAGGAACCACCTTACCAATTTGTTCACTCGATTCCTCAATATTTTTACCATAGACAAATACCAATCGACCATCAATATTTAATACCGTATCATCACCATTCCAAGATGCAATAAATTGATTCTTTTCAGGTAATAACTTATCAGACCAGGCAAAATATAATTTGTGCCACAAACTCTTGCTATTTTCCCCCATTCCATCAACATTTACAGTTACACCCAATTCTTTTACTTTATCTTTCAGCGGCTTTATATTTCCATTCTTTTTTTCAAAACAATCAATTATATCAGTAACAAATTCATCTTTTAACAACCCTTGTTCTTCGCATTGAGCTGCTGCATATGTTACTTCGCTTTTAGAGAAACCACAGTAATACAAACGCAAAGTTTCACATATGCCTGTCAAATCATGTGTATTAGTGTATATACAAATATATTGCACATTATTTGTTAAAGCTCCATCTATTATTTCTATAGCTTTTTTTATATCTGCAACTTCTGTTAACTCCCAATCAAGGATTAGTAAATCTTTTTGCCTCATCTTATCATTAATTATCTTTACATCCGTTTCCTGTTTATACGGAATAATTGTAACTGCACATTCACAAGATGAAGAAATAGCACTATACATTTGTCTGGAAAAAATACATTTCTCTTTATTAGTTTCCATCACATCTTCATATGGTTCTAAAAAATCGTCATCTACGCATATTACATTTTTAATGGACTGATTAACAATTCCATTTAAAATTTCATTCGTATTTTCCATACCTATTCTCCTTCATGTTGACATATCACGAAACATGCACCATCTAATATATTATATTCTTTATCATTGGTTGCATAAATATCCAAATCTATGGAATTTAAACATTTTTTGGCCAAATACAAACCTATTCCCCTACCAGATGCTTTCTTTGAATAAAAAATTTCAAAACACCTCGTCAACTCTGTATATGACATTTTGGTACCAGAGTTCATTATCAGTATCTCATTGTCCCTTATCTTTATTTCTATTCTTTTTCTTTCATTTCCGTATGCAACCCAATAAATAGCATTATTAATAATATTTAGAAAAACTGGCATTATAATCGATTCAAAAGAATAAATTGTATAATTTGCAAATTCCTCCGAATACACAAACTCAATGCCATCTCTTTTTAAAACCTTGCCATAAAAATTGTCAATAACTTCAACGATATCCCTTCCCGATATATTTGTTTTATTTCTACGAGTAGTTCTATACATTGGCATCAACATTTTATGATTTGATTCAAGATGTTGGAACGACATTTTTAATGGATTGTATATTTCCAAAACCTCGGAAGACTTTTTCGACATATCTCCCAACTTGCTTAGTGCGCTAGCAATTTGAGCATATAAAACATTAAACTGATGATCAATTACCTCGATTGACATTCCTATCTGTGCAAGCTCATAAAAAGAATCTATCTGTTTTGTCAATTCAATTTCTTTACTTTTATATGCTTCTAATGTCTTTGTATAATCCTTTTCAAATGTTATATTTTCAAATTGCTTTATGAAAGGAAAATATATGTTTTCATATTCTTGCCGAACAGAATTTAGTACTATATCAAGTTCTTCCATTCTCTTAATGGTCTCTTCTTCACTTAATAAATCAATATTAATTTCTGTTGGAGATAACCTGTATATTATACTTTTACTCTCCAATACTTTTTTATCAAGTTGCTTGCTTATTTCTTTAAAATTTTCAGAAATTGATTTCTCAACTGTATCAAACATACCTTCAATTTCTTTCTTCATTAGAGCATACTTATTGCTATATTCATCTTTCAGTATGTTAACATATACATGCTCATTTGCCGTTTTATCACAATCTTCAAGAACCTTTTCTAATTCATCCCTGTCATCTTCGTAATCATGCAGCAAATCATTTATAGAATCATTTCCAGTCAAAGTTATATCTGGAGAAACATTAATCCTAAGAGCATTAATATCCCTCTTTAATGAACCTAATTTAGCAAAAACATCCCTTGCTTCTTCATTAAGCGTTTTCTTCTTCAAGATAATTGTATCAATTTCCTTCTGCAAGATCAGGATTTCATTTTTCTTTTCTTCCATAACCTTTCGATTATCCATAATCTGCTTTCTGATTTGAACTACTGCTTGATAGTTTCTTTTCTTCTCTTGCTTTATTAAATTCTCTCTCTCTTTTTTCTTTTTATTTTGTTCCTTCTGCTCTTTTCGCTGTTCAGAATTTGTTCCATACTTTTCTTTTGCAATTTGCTTAAAAAACTCCATCAACATTGTCTTCATTGCCCTATAAGCATCATTTGCAACAAATCCTTCTCTTCCAGACTTATCAATCAATCTACTATTTTCCTTTTTTGTAATTCCTATAAAACCAAACATTTTTCTATGACTGAAATAGTAGATACCTGCACTCTTTGATCTATTTTTTTCAAATTCCAGAAAATCAAAATCTGTTCTTCCATAAGGCAAAACTCTAAACCCATCTCTATAAACATACAAGCCGCTGAAGACCTCTCCCTTATTTTCGTATAAGTGCCATTTTTCTTCAGACATACTTGTATTGGCCTTGGCCCCTTCCCAAAATGCCAATTTCAATCTCAAATTTCCAATTTTACATTTTGGACGCTTTCTAGATATATAACTATATTCCTCAACTTTTCCAAAAACCTTAATTTTCCCTAAAAAACATCCTGTGTCATCAAAGGATCCATCTATCCAATGTTCACATGAAGTAAACTCTTCCTCACTGAAAAAATCTTTTAACTGTAAAAAATCATGTTCATTTCCATCCGGGGTATAAATCGTAAAGCTAGGCGTCTTACCAATATCTTCCCCTAAAATATTTTTTCTTTCTTCCAATAATTTCTCGTCAAACGGATTAAACAATCCCGACAATGCAGACCTAACATATTTTGTTTGCTCTGATATATCTTCTTGTTCTTCTTTTAAATTACTCTCTTGCTCTTTCTCCAAATCGACTATTTCATTTATTGGATCGAAAATAATAAAATATGTTCCATGCCCTTTTTCCTGAAAATGATTCTGGACTTTTTTCATGACTGCTGTTGGAATATTTTTATACTTAGCTATTTCTGACAAAATATCTTCTTTCAAATTTCTAAAATTTTTCCAAGATTCACTCTGGAAATTTTCTAAGTATAATTCCTGAAGGTATTGATACCTCTCATTTATTTGTTCCAGATTTAATATCTCAGCCGTGGGTATCTCAACTTCATCCAAATATAATTCATAATTTTCAAGAGCTTTCCAATTCATAAATACTAATTGAAAAGGTTGATTCAATTTTTTTGTAATCATCAACATATGATTTCCTAAATATGTGACAGACAAACGCCCTATTCCCTTTTCGCCCAAAGGTACTCTTTCCTCTTTTCCAAATCTATCTTCTAAAGGTATAAAGTTGTCACTATTTTTTTTATTATCTGTACCGATAACAATCCACTTATTAAGGATATCACTCTCATTCATCCCAAAACCATCATCTGAAATAGTAAAAATATCATATTTCACATCTTTATATCCAGCACGATATAAACCAGCATCCAAATAATCGCCATATGCATCATAACCGTTTTTCCACAATTCAGTAATCGCAGTTGGCAAATCTGCAATCTGATTTCTTCCCAATAAATCAATCGCTCTTGCTTTTGTTCTAAAATTAGCCATTTATATTTTCCTCCTACCTTTTCCAATTTGGGTTACAACCTATAACCTTTTTTATTCTGACAAGCCTTCTTCAATTTCTTCAATAGTCGGCAAGCTACTTTTAAACTCTTTTCTCAACACTTTAGTCAATTCATATTGTGCTATTCCTATAGGTTGTGAAATATTTTCCAATGAATACTCAGCAACCACGTCATCTTTATCCTTACAAATCAGGATTCCAATTGTCTGATTATCCTGCTCATCCTTCATATTCTTATTCACTGCAGTAACATAGAAATTTAGTTGACCCGCAAATTCTGGTTTAAATTTTTCCGTTTTCAATTCAACCACAACATAACAATGTAGTTTTACATGATAAAATAATAGGTCAATATAAAAGTTACTTTCTCCAACTTTTATTTCTACCTGCTTACCAATAAAAGAAAAACCTGTTCCTAGTTCCAATAAGAACTGTGTTATCTGCTCCACCAATGCATCTTCCAGTTCTCTTTCATTGTATTCTTCTCTCAATGCTAAAAAATCAAAATTGTATGGATCCTTTAATGTCTGCTCTGCCAAATCAGACTGTGGTTCTGGAAGCTTGACTTGGAAATTATTAATTGATTTCCCCTGTCTTGCATATAAATCACTTTCGATCTGGTGAACCAATACATTTCTACTCCAGTTATTATCCATAGTTTTTTGTATATAAAATAATGCTTCACCAATATCTTTGCACTTATACATAATTCGTTGATTATGGCCCCACGGAATGCTTTTTACCATACTTTCAATTTGGGTTACACCTTGTAACCATTTTTCATTATTCGTATAAAAATTATACCAATAACGAATATGTTTTAGATTTTCTACCGAAAAACCAGACACTCCAGGAAAGGCTTTTTGCAAATCATTACTCATTACTTTGAGAAATGCATCTCCCCATTTAGCTTGCTTCTGCTTTTCACATATCGCAACACCAAGATTCCAATATAAATCGAGCATCTCATAATTAATTCTAACAGAAGCCTTAATCTGACTATTTCTAATCTTATTCTTTACTTCTTCTATCCAAGTTTTATAATCATCAGTCACAACAAAGCCAACCTCTTTTCTCGCCATCTTAAATCCTCCTGTTAGTATTTCCTTAATATAATAGCTAATTCATACCATATCATTTTCCTGTATAACTGTATCAAAAATTGCCTCTTCAATAACCTTCACACACTCATCCGTATGCTTCTTTATATCATCACCCCAAAAACGGATAACCGTCCACCCTTCAAATAATAATCTCTTGTTTACTTCGTCATCCCGCTCTCTGTTGCGAGATATCTTACTTATCCAAAACTCGCTGTTATTACTCTTCTCCAACCTGGGTTTTAATACTTCCCAGTCCTTTCCGTGAAAGAATTCTCCATCACAGAAAATGGCTATCTTATATTTTGTCAAAACAATATCCGGCTTGCCCGGTAACTTACTGTAATTCTTCCGATACCGGTATCCTTTCTTCCACAAAGCTTTTCTTAATATAACTTCTATCTTGGTGTCTTTACCTCGGATATTCTTCATATTCTTATGTCGCTGTTCTCTTGTCAAAACATCTGCCAAAAAATCACCTCAACAATTAACGTTCTATCAATTCTGCCAGCTTCTCTATTTCTTTCATTTCCTGTCGAACATTTATACTCATCAATGACTTAACATCAATAAGAATGCCTTGAATCCTTTGATATTCTTCCAAATTATCTTTCCAGTTACTAATTGCCTCACCAATCTTCAACATTTTTTGATTACCTGCATATTTACCTTTTACTGAATCATACGGCATAAGAAATGCATTATATACTTTCATACCACTACCATGCAAACGCTTGAATCTTGGCTCATTAACCACGTATTCTCCATATGTAATCTGTTTATTAATTGATGTAGATTCTGGTAACTCCCCTGCTTTACCGGTGATTCCATATTTATAATACTTTGCATCAAGAATATATACATTATTACCATACAACATAATTGTATCTGGTTCCAATGAGACATTATCATATTTCCCACCATTTACGTACCAGATTGTCTTTGGAAAATAGTCAGCTTTATTTTCAATCCCAAAAACTTTATCAATCATTTTTTCCCACACATACTCAAATCGATATGTTCCATACCTATAATTTCTACTCGAATCCTTATCTCCTTCAAAATTAATTATTGCGAGCATATGTCTAAAAAGTATTCTGTTCTTATCATTAAACGTACTTGCCATTTTTTCTTTAAGAACTGACCGGAATAGCTTATCGCGGTTAGATATTCGCGGTTTCTTTGGCATTATTGCAGTAAAAAGCCATCCAATCCGCTCAAAACTCTCATATACACAATACTCATGTATTAATGTAATTAATTCATTTTCTTTTATACTGTTTTTCTTGGTGACAAAATCAAGATAAAACACATCTGTATCCTGTACATATGGTCTTTGTGTTTTTATTGTTCTGTTCCAATTTATTTTTCCAGTTTTGGCAATCTTGTATGAAACCTCCTGTTCTCTATAATAACCTCTGGCAAAAAAATCCTTTATGAGATACATATAAGATTGCAACGGAAATTCTACTTCATCAAAACTATTATTTTCTCCTAATAGTTCCGACTCTTTTCGTTCCGTATTTGTGGCAAGTGTATTAAATAACAGCATTATGTCTTTTCGCAATTCCTTGTTATCATCTGAAATATGATAACCCATCGGGAAATTAATACTTATATCTCCATCATCACATCTCAATCCAACAAATGTATCACTCTCTCGATTTGAATTTACTCTGCACTTACTTCTGATATCAATTTCCCTCAAGGAATCACCACCTACTCTTCTGTATTGTCTGTATTTTTCATTTTAGAAAGCATTTTTTCATATACGCTCAATCTCAGTACTGCTGCTAATTTATCGTTTGTTGTAGTTTCATATGTAGCAACAACTTCTTCTAAAGACTTGCAATTTTCATTAAAAATTGCTGTCTTATCCATTTTAAACGCATCATCCCATAAATACTTGAGTACTTTCTCTGGAAATCTGTTTACTTCTAATTCTTTTTTCTTTGCAAAGTATGTTCCCAGACGCTTATCTTCGGAACTTGCCATATCAACATTAATTTCGAGCACCATATCGTTGATAACAGTAGCAAACGCTCCCCAGTTTACTTTTGTTCCCTCAATTATATCCTTTGAATGTTCAGACTCATCAAATTTATTTTCTATTTGTCTCATATCCCATCTTCTTTGAAATGCAGTATCCAAAGTAAATACATTTTGATCCGCTGTATTCATGGTTGCAAGAATATACATATTGGAAGGTATTCTTACTGGATGTTCCTCATCTTCATATACTTCTGTTGCAACTTCATAATTTGAAATTCCATACTCGCTTTCTCCAACTTCTTCAGGAGGAAATTCATCTTCATCTTTTCTGTCAAGAAGCTGAAATATCTCACCAAAAATTGCAGGCGCATTACCACGATTTAATTCTTCAATCACAAGGTAATAATAATGATCCGGATCCTTCTCTGCCTTCTTTAACATTTTAGTAAACGGACCTGGTGTAAATACATATTTTAACTTTTCATTACCCGATTCATCTTTTTCTACTCTTGGCAAAATCTGACCAACGAAATCTGAATATGTATAATCTGGATGAAACACTACCCGCTCCATAAATTTTTCATCTGAACAATACTTTGTTTTGATTTCATGACTTTTTCCAGCTCCCGGCACACCATATAGGAGAATATTTTCAGCCCCTGTTTTTCGCACTTTGGGCGTTTTTGCATCTTTTTCCAACTCTGTTTCACCCGCAATTGAAATATCATAAATATTCTTATTAAGACATCTATAAATATTTAAAGCCTTCTGTAATTCTGTGGAATACGATTCATTCAAACCTGCTGCCTTAATAACATCTGGCGCTCTAAATTCTTTTTCAAGGATGTTTTTTCCATATTTAATTCCAAAAATATGTATAGATGCTACCTGCATTCGATTTTCTGCATTACTATACATATCCCGGAGAATACTTCCTAATTCTTGTAGGGTAAACTCCGTCTTCTCGACTTGTGCATCTTTAATCTCAATAATTTTTTTGATATCAACCTTTGTATTGGTCGGCAACTTAAAAAACTTATTATTAAGCGTTGAAAGATGATATTCGCCTTTTGTCTCGTCAACTGCCTTGATACCAATGCAATCATAAAAGAGCTTTTCTTTATGTTTTAATAACACCAGATAGTCTCCTGT
>OGYP01001034.1_pt1 | contig 13793 bp, 11 predicted proteins | sample 1576571 | NCBI WGS metagenome assembly OGYP01 (sample SAMEA3541559, study PRJEB24748) | human gut metagenome | biome: human gut; feature: human-associated habitat; material: faeces | place: China | collected 2012
CGCCCATCGCTGTCTTCACTATGCCTATGCGCGGCTATGCTTTCGTAACTTTCCATTTACCGATAAAATTCCACCAGAGAATCCAGCTTTGCGGACATATTCATCATCATGGCATCCAGGACGGTGATGGCGGTCATGCATTCCATGACGACTACAGCTCTGGGGACGATGATGGGATCGTGGCGGCCGCGGATGGTAAGCTCTGTATTTTCACCGGAGCAGTTCACAGTCTGCTGGGGGCGGAAGATGGAAGGAGTGGGCTTCACGTAAGCTCGGACGAGTAAGGGGCTGCCATCACTCATGCCACCTAAAGTTCCGCCGGAATGATTGCTGGTCTTGACAACTTTACCGTTCTCCATGCGGAAGGGATCGTTGTTCTCGCTGCCGGTATGGCGGGCTGCTTCGGCACCGTCACCAAGCTCCACAGCCTTGACGGCACCGATGGACATAATGGCCTTCGCCAGATTGGCATCCAGTTTCTCAAAAACAGGGTCTCCGATTCCGGCGGGAAGACCTTCCACGAGGCATTCCATGCAGCCACCAACGGAATCGCAGTTTTCTCTGGCCTGGTGCAGATAAGCACAGGCCTTTTCGTCAGCCTCTGCATCCGGCATGGCAGTAATGGTGGAACGGGCAGTGTCCCGGTTATATTTTGCAGGATCCGCATCGATGGGGCCGATGGAACGGGTATAGGCGAATACGGTAATACCCATCTGTTCCAGAATCTTTGCAGCAATAGCTCCGGCCGCCACACGCCCGATGGTCTCACGACCGGAAGAACGGCCACCACCCCGATAATCCCGAAAACCGTATTTGGCATCAAAGCAGTAATCTGCATGGCCGGGACGGTAATTCTCTGCAATCTCGCTGTAATCTGCGGAGATCTGGGAGGTATTGCGGACCATCAGGGAGATGGGAGTACCGGTAGTCTTTCCGTCAAAGACACCGGACAGAATCTCCACCTGATCGGCTTCTTTACGTTGTGTAGTGATAGCACTGGTGCCGGGTTTACGGCGATCCAGATATTTCTGAATATCTTCTTCGGAGAGAGGAAGTCCGGCGGGACAGCCGTCCACGACGACACCCAGTGCCTTTCCGTGGGATTCTCCCCAGGTAGTGATCTTGAAAATGTTACCAAATGTTGAACCGGCCATGACAGTTCTCCTTTTTCCACTGTTCAGAACCTCACCCATGCATTCGCAAAAGCGCACGATGAATTGTGCGTTCTGGTTGCTGCACAGTTAATTTTGCTCATTTATGGAGCGGTGACTCTATTCGAGTCACCCTACGAACCATAAAACTGCTATTTACATGCAAGCATGACATATCAGTTTTAATGATCCTTAGAGGTCAGAATAGTTACTTTTTATCATAAATTATACGCAATTACTGAAAAAATCGCAACTTTTTTATAGAAAAAGGATGCAACACAAAACAAAATATGCTATCATATGACATAAGTACTAACGGGAAGTAAAAGGTCGACACGGGAATGGAAAAAACTACGGAAGAAAAAGCCAGAGCGAAACTTCTGAAATTTGGCAGAAAGAACAAATGGAACAGAGCGGTAGCAGTGCCGCTGCTGTTTTTTGTGATGTCTTTTTTTCATATCCGGAATTATTGTCACAACAACGGAAAGCGTTTTGCAGTGATGCTCGGTACCTTTTTCCTGTTTGCGGTTTATAGCAGCTTTTCTTTTCCGGCTTTTATCACCGAGGATACCGGAACGGATTATGAACTGAAAAATACCGACACCCAGAACATCTCTCTGGCAGAGGAAAAGGAACCGGATATGGCAGGTCTGGAACTTTTGGAGGATGAGGATGTGTTGGAACAGTCGGATTACAACAGCACTTCCCATGGGTATGCACTGGTGGATAAGTATGACGCTTCCGATATTCTGCAGGCGTCCGAGGCTATTGTGAGCGAGAATGCGGATGCTGAGAAGACCGGAGAAGACGGCAGTGTGACAGAAGACGATAACGCAGAGCAGGAGGAATTCCGTTCCGATGACTGGCGTCTGGTTCTGATCAACAAACAGAATTCCATTCCGGATGATTATACGTTCCAGCTAGGTACCATCAAAGGAAAGATGCAGTGCGACAAGAGAATTCTGGAAGATCTGCTGGCTATGCTGGAAGCGGCGGAAGAGGACGGTGTGAATCTGACCATCTGCTCTCCATACCGGGATCTGGAATATCAGCAGATGTTGTTTAACCGCAAGATCGAGCGCTATATGAAGCGTGGTATGTCCTATATGGAGGCGTATCAGCTGTCCAGTCAGGCGGTGACCGTACCGGGAGCCAGTGAGCATCAGATCGGTCTGGCACTGGACATTGTCTGCAACGACTATATGTCGCTGGACGAAGGCTTTGGAGATACGAAAGCAGGAAAATGGTTGGCAACCAACAGCTGTCGTTTTGGCTTTATTTTACGATACCCTGAAGGCAAGGAAAACATCACGGGAATCGAATATGAACCCTGGCATTTTCGTTATGTGGGCAAGGCCGCAGCAACGGTAATCATGGAACAGGGAATCTCGTTAGAAGAATTCTGGGAGGAATATGTAGAAGATGTATCGATTGATTAAACAGGAAGGACGTGCCAAGAGAGGCGAATTTACCACTGTACACGGCGTGATCCAGACACCTGTATTTATGAATGTGGGAACTGTGGCTGCCATCAAGGGCGCTGTGTCCACAGCAGACTTAGAGCAGATCGGGACCCAGGTGGAACTGTCCAATACCTATCATTTACACGTAAGACCGGGAGACCAGATCATCAAGCAGATGGGCGGCCTTCATAAATTTATGTCCTGGAACAAACCGATCCTGACGGATTCCGGTGGATTTCAGGTATTTTCTCTGGCGGGGCTACGCAAAATCAAGGAAGAGGGCGTAACTTTCCGCTCTCATATCGACGGACACAAGATTTTCATGGGTCCGGAGGAGAGCATGCAGATCCAGTCCAATCTGGGATCTACCATTGCCATGGCTTTTGACGAGTGTGCCCCCAGTAAGGCAGATCGGATGTATGTACAAAATTCCGTGGAACGTACCACCAGATGGCTGCAGAGATGTCAGGCGGAGATGAAGCGCCTGAACAGTTTAGAGGATACGGTGAACCCACACCAACTGTTATTCGGCATCAATCAGGGTGCTATCTATGAAGATATCCGTATCGAGCATGCCAAGCGGATCGCTGAGATGGATCTGGACGGTTATGCGGTCGGCGGTCTGGCAGTTGGCGAGACCCATGAGGAAATGTACCACATTCTGGATGAGGTGGTACCTTATCTCCCGGTGAACAAGCCAACCTACCTTATGGGTGTAGGTACCCCGGCTAATATTCTGGAGGGTGTAGAGCGTGGCGTTGATTTCTTCGACTGCGTATATCCGACGAGAAACGGACGCCATGGACATTTATATACCAACCATGGAAAGATCAATCTATTTAATGCAAAATACGAGCTTGACAGCAGACCGATTGAGGAAGGCTGCGGCTGTCCGGCCTGCCAGAGATACTCCAGAGCTTATATCCGTCATCTGTTAAAAGCGAAGGAGATGTTAGGCATGCGCCTTTGTGTACTCCACAATCTGTATTTTTATAATACTATGATGACGGAGATACGTGATGCTTTGGATGCAGGCCGCTTTGCAGAATATAAAAAACAGAAGCTGGATTCCATGGCAACACCGTTGGAATAAGCTGCAACTGTCGGAGTTTAGAGGAATTTCATACAATTTTATACAAAAATACTTGCCCCTTAAGCTATTTTTGTGTATCATACTTACTTGTACAGAAAGTTTTACAGGCGTAACACGCCGGAATGGAGGAACAAATGGGTATTTTATTAACTGAGTCAGAGGCTGCTGCAGCAGGTTCCGGAACCAGCATGATCGTTATGCTTCTTGTATATGCAGTATTGATCGGTGCAATGTGGTTTTTCTTTATGAGACCGCAGAAGAAGGAACAGAAGAGAGTAGCTGCAATGCTGTCCAACTTAGAGACAGGTGACTGCGTTCTGACCACTTCCGGTTTCTATGGCATCGTGATCGACATTACCGATGATACTGTGATCGTAGAATTCGGTAACAACAAGAACTGCCGTATCCCTATGGAGAAATCCGCTATCAGCAAGGTGGAGAAGCCCGGCGAGAACTAAGAAAAAGTGAAAAAGGAGCAATGCCAGAAGATGGTGTTGCTTCTTTTTTATATCTATGAAATCCAAACAAAGTTGATCTATTTTAATGTATGAATTTGCATTTATGTTAATTTTCAATATTGAAATTTGAGCGTCTATCAGTTATTATGAAATAAGTATTTCCAACGGAAAATACAGGAAATCTCACAGGAAATGAGGAAAATAATACTATGGAATGGAATATCACCTGTATTCCCGGCGATGGCATCGGACCGGAGATCGTCAGGGAGACGAAAAAAGTTTTAGACAAAGTTGCGCATAAATATGGTCATAAAATGATCTATAAAGATATTCTGATGGGAGGAGCCTCTATTGATGTCCACGGTGTACCTCTGACCGAGGAAGCGATTGCGGATGCCAAAGCAGCAGATGCGGTGCTGATGGGATCCATTGGCGGCAACACTACTACCTCTCCCTGGTACAAGCTTCATCCCGAGAAGCGTCCCGAGGCGGGACTGCTGGCACTGCGTAAGGCATTGAATCTGTTTGCTAATTTAAGACCCGCAGTACTTTACGATGAACTGGCAGCGGCATGTCCCCTGAAGGAGGAGATCAGCAAAGCCGGATTTGACATGCTGATCATGAGAGAACTGACCGGTGGACTTTATTTCGGTGAGCGCAGGACCATCGAAGAGAACGGCGTGAGAAAAGCTATCGATACCCTGACTTATGATGAAAATGAAATCCGTCGTATTGCCATCAAGGGATTTGATATTGCCAGAAAGCGCAGGAAAAAAGTAACCAGCGTGGATAAAGCCAATGTCCTGGATTCCTCCAGATTGTGGAGAAAGGTCGTGGAAGAGGTCGCGAAGGATTATCCTGACGTTACTTTGGAACATATGCTGGTAGACAATTGTGCCATGCAGCTGGTGAAGGATCCCGCACAGTTTGATGTGATCCTGACAGAGAATATGTTCGGAGATATCCTGTCCGATGAGGCAAGTATGGTGACCGGTTCCATCGGAATGTTAGCCAGTGCCAGCTTGAACGATACAAAGTTCGGTCTCTACGAGCCCAGCCACGGTTCCGCTCCGGACATTGCCGGTAAAGATATTGCAAACCCTATCGCCACTGTTTTAAGCGCGGCTATGATGCTTCGTTACAGCTTTGACCTGGATGAAGAAGCAGATGCCATCGAGGCAGCGGTGAAGAAAGTATTGCAGGACGGCTTCCGCACCGGCGATATCATGTCTGAGGGCTGCACGCGGGTAGGCTGTACCGAGATGGGCGACCTTCTGGCAGAAAGAATCTGACAACAATTAAGCGGTTACATTTGCGAATAGAGAAGAGAAAGAGAGACAAAGATATGAGAAGTGATTCTGTAAAGACAGGAACTGCCCAGGCACCCCACAGAAGTCTGTTCAATGCCCTGGGATTTACCGAAGAAGAGAGAAGACGCCCTATGATCGGTATCGTCAGCTCCTTCAATGAGATCGTACCCGGACACATGAATCTGGATAAGATCACAGAAGCTGTAAAAATGGGCGTAGCCATGGCAGGTGGTATGCCGGTAGTATTCCCCGCCATCGCTGTATGCGACGGTATTGCCATGGGACATGTGGGAATGAAATATTCCCTTGTGACCAGGGATCTGATTGCCGACAGCACCGAGTGCATGGCTATGGCACACGGATTTGACGGTCTGGTGTGTATTCCCAACTGTGACAAGAACGTTCCCGGACTTTTGATGGCGGCAGCCAGAGTGAATATCCCCACTATTTTTGTATCCGGCGGTCCCATGTTAGCCGGACATGTACACGGACAGAAGAGAAGCTTATCCTCTATGTTCGAGGCAGTGGGAAGTGTGGCAGCCGGTACCATGACTATGGATGAACTGGCAGAGTTTGAGGAAAAGGTGTGTCCTACCTGCGGTTCCTGTTCCGGTATGTACACCGCGAACTCCATGAACTGCCTGACCGAGGCTATCGGTATGGGACTGAGAGGCAACGGCACCATTCCTGCCGTATATTCCGAGCGTATCCGCCTGGCAAAACATGCCGGCATGAAGATCATGGAACTGGTAGAGAAAAATATCCGTCCCAGAGACATTATGACACCGGAAGCATTCCAGAATGCACTGACGGTAGATATGGCGCTGGGCTGCTCCACGAATACCATGCTGCATCTGCCCGCTATTGCAAGAGAAGCCGGCGTGGAACTGAATCTGGAGATTGCCAACGAGATCTCCGCCAAGACTCCGAACCTGTGCCACCTGGCACCGGCGGGCCCTACTTATATGGAAGATCTGAATGAAGCAGGCGGTGTCTATGCGGTAATGAATGAACTGTCCAAGAAGGGACTTTTGAACCTCGATTGTCTGACAGCAAACGGCACTACCGTAGGCGAGAATATTAAGAATTGTGTAAACAAGAATCCGGAAGTCATCCGTCCTGTGGAAAATCCTTACTCCCAGACCGGAGGTATTGCCGTACTGAAGGGGAATCTGGCACCGGACAGCGGCGTGGTCAAGAGATCTGCCGTGGCACCGGAGATGTTGGTACACGAGGGCCCTGCCAGAGTATTCGACTGTGAAGAGGATGCTATTGATGCCATTAAGTCCGGCAGAATCGTGGCAGGTGACGTAGTGGTAATCCGTTACGAAGGCCCCAAGGGAGGCCCCGGCATGCGTGAGATGCTGAATCCTACTTCTGCCATCGCAGGAATGGGACTGGGTTCCAGCGTGGCACTGATCACGGATGGACGTTTTTCAGGAGCATCCAGAGGAGCATCCATCGGACATGTATCCCCTGAGGCAGCAGTGGGCGGCCCGATCGCACTGGTGGAAGAGGGAGACATCATCCGTATCAATATCCCGGAGAACAAGCTGGATGTACTGGTATCTGACGAAGAACTGGCAGCGAGAAGAGCAAAATGGCAGCCCAGAGAACCCAAGATCACCACAGGCTATCTGGCAAGATATCATGAACTGGTGACCAGCGGCAACCGTGGTGCGGTACTGGAAGCACCTTCTCAGAAGAACTAAGCAATCATTAAATAACCGGAGGGATTTTGAAATGCAGTTAACGGGATCGGAAATTCTGGTAGAATGTCTGAAGGAGCAGGGGGTAGATACCGTATTCGGTTACCCCGGCGGAGCAATCCTTAATATTTATGACGCACTTTATAAGCACAGTGGGGAGATCAAACATATTCTGACTTCCCATGAACAGGGGGCGGCACATGCGGCGGACGGCTATGCGAGAGCTACGGGAAAAGTAGGTGTCTGCATGGCTACCAGCGGTCCCGGCGCCACGAATCTGGTCACTGGTATCGCTACGGCTTACATGGATTCTGTACCGATGGTAGCGATCACCGCCAACGTTACCTTGCCTTTACTCGGTAAGGACAGCTTCCAGGAGGTGGATATCGCCGGCGTGACCATGCCTATTACGAAGCATGGCTATATTGTGAAAAATGTGGAGATCCTGGCAGATACCATTCGCAAGGCATTCCATATTGCCAGAAGCGGCAGACCGGGCCCTGTGCTGATCGATATTACGAAGGATGTGACTGCGGCAACCTGCGAGTATACACCTGTGACCATTCAGCCGGAGGAAAGAGTGACCCGCTACACCAGAGAAGAACTGATGCTGGTAGCGGAAATGATACATAAGGCAAAGAAGCCGTATATCTATCTGGGCGGCGGTGCTATTATCTCCGGAGCAAGTGCAGAGGTGGCAGAGTTCGCGGAACTTATCGATGCACCGGTATGCGATACCCTGATGGGAAAAGGCGCTTTTGACGGCAGAAGCGAGCGCTATACAGGAATGATCGGTATGCACGGCACCAAGACTTCCAATCTGGGCGTCAGTGAGTGTGACCTGTTAGTAGCACTGGGAGCCAGATTCTCAGACCGTGTGACGGGTAACCCGAAGAAGTTCGCGGAGAACGCAAGAATCATCCAACTGGATGTGGATGCTGCGGAGATCAACAAGAATATCCGTGTAGATGCATCTCTGGTAGGAGATCTGAAGAAGACTCTGATCGAATTGAATGCCTGCCTGTCGAAACAGGAACATCCGGAGTGGATGGCGCATATAATGGAACTGAAGGAAAAATATCCCCTGAAATACGATGACGAGAATCTGTCCTGTCCTTATATCATGCAGGAGATTGACCGTGTAACGAACGGAGAAGCCATCATCACAACAGACGTGGGACAGCATCAGATGTGGGCGGCACAGTATTATCATTATACGAAGCCCCGTACCTTCCTGTCTTCCGGAGGATTAGGTACCATGGGTTACGGTCTGGGAGCCTGCATCGGTGCGCAGATCGGACAGCCGGATAAGGTCTGCATCAACATTGCAGGCGACGGATGTTTCCGCATGAACATGAACGAACTGGCTACTGCCAGCCGTTACAACATTCCCATCATCCAGGTGGTCATCAACAACCAGGTGCTGGGCATGGTAAGACAGTGGCAGACACTGTTCTATGGGAAACGTTATTCCCAGACAGTACTGAAGGATAAGGTGGATTTCTGCAAGGTGGCAGAAGGACTGGGCTGTACCGCCATCCGCGTGACCAAAAAGGAAGAAGTGGCACCGGCCATCGAGAAGGCCATTGCCCTGAAAGCACCGGTACTGATCGAGTGCATGATCCCGGAGGATGATAAGGTATTCCCCATGGTTCCGGCAGGAGCCCCCATCAGCGAAGTGTTTGACGGAGATGATTTGAAAAGGCAGTCCTGATGAAAAAGACGACGAAAAGATTAGTTTTGGCAGTACTTTTATTTTTGCTGTTATTACTGACCGGATATTTTATTCTGGCATTTTATTACAGAGAAGGCTTCTCTGTAAATACCTGGATCAACGGTGTCTACTGTACCGGAAAAACGGTGGAGGAAGTGAATTCGGAGCTTTTGTTGCGTACAGAGGCTCCGAATATTGTCATCGTGGACAGAGAGGGGACAGAGTATACAATCTCTCTTGCGGAAGCAGATTATCAGGCAGATTACAGTAACGTACTGGAACATTACCGGCAGGAACAGAATCCGTTCCTGTGGGTGGACAATGTTCTGTTTCACTCCCGGAGGGAACTTTCTCCCACAGTGACCGTGGATGTGGATGGGCTTCGGAGAGCTTATGATTCTCTGGAATTTGTACGGGCCGAACAACAGAAGAACAAGGATTACAGCCTTGCCCGGGATACGTCGGGCGAGTACGTCTTCACGGATGGACTTGCGGGACGCATTGACTTGGAGAAGGCTTTTTTGGTGTTGGAGAACACAGTAGAAAACGGGCAGGAGACGTTAAACCTGTCAGATAGTGGCTGTTATTATGACATCACTCCAAATGAGAACCAGAAAACTCTGCGGAATCTCTGGAAGGAGATTGAACGTTATCAGAGATGTGATATTGTCTATTGCTTTGGACAGGAGAGACATCCGGTGACGGCAGCGGACTGTGCCTCTTTTCTGGTGACGGAGAATGGTCTGCCGGTGACGGATCAGACCGGTAACTTTGTACTGGATGAAGAAGCCGTGACGGCGTATGTAGAGCAGCTGGCCGAAAAGTATGACGGTTATGGCCGTACCAGACAATTCCACAGTACCAGAGGAGATGTGATCACCATCGAGGGCGGCACCTATGGAAGCAAGCTGGATCAGAAAAAAGAGACTGCATACCTGATGGAGCATCTGCTGGATGCCGGTGTACATACGGGGACACAGCAGTCCCATGTTCCCACTTACGAGAGAGAAGCTTTCTGCTATGGCAGGGATGACATCGGAGATACCTATATCGAAGTGGATATGACACAACAGAAAATGTACTATTATGAAAAGGGGGAACTGCGGTTGGAGACGGATGTGGTGACCGGCAACATGCGCAGACGTATGGGAACACCGGAGGGGGTGAATTTCGTCTATAATAAGCAGAAGGACAGAGTACTGCGGGGACCGGGCTATGCCTCCCCTGTGAAATTCTGGGTACCTGTAAAGGGCAGCATCGGTATCCACGATGCCAGCTGGAGAAAAGAGTTCGGCGGGGACATCTACCAGACTGCCGGTTCCCATGGCTGTATCAATACACCGAAGGACAAAATGGAAGAATTGTACGACATGGTACAGATCGGTACCCCTGTCGTAATGTTTTATTAATAAAACAGACATTTTCTGACAAAATGTGTGCGGGATGCGAACATTTTGAAAATAATTTAACAATGTAGTTGACTAAAGCAAATGAAAAGCTTATTCTATACCTATGCTTTTTATAAAAAATTTAGAAAATATCGAGGAGGTCTTTGAAAATGGCAAGAGTGTATAACTTTTCCGCAGGCCCTGCAGTACTCCCTGAGGAGGTATTGCAGGAAGCAGCCGATGAAATGCTGGATTATAGAGGAACCGGCATGTCCGTAATGGAGATGAGCCATCGATCTAAAGCCTATGATACGATCATTAAGGAAGCGGAAGCTGATCTCAGAGAACTGATGAATATCCCGGACAACTATAAGGTACTGTTTTTGCAGGGCGGTGCGAGCCAGCAGTTTGCCATGATCCCCATGAACCTGATGAAGAACCGTGTGGCAGACTACATCGTAACCGGTCAGTGGGCGAAGAAGGCATATCAGGAGGCTTCCCTGTACGGCAAGGCAAATAAGATCGCTTCTTCTGAGGATAAGACCTTCTCTTATATTCCCGATTGCTCCGATCTGCCCATCAGCGAGGATGCCGATTACGTGTACATATGCGAGAATAATACCATCTACGGTACGAAATTCAAGACCCTGCCCAATACCAAGGGTAAGCCCCTGGTTGCAGATGTATCCAGCTGCTTTTTATCCGAGCCGGTAGACGTGACAAAATACGGTGTGATCTATGGCGGCGTACAGAAAAATATCGGACCTGCAGGTGTGGTTATCGTGATCATCCGTGAGGATCTGATCACTGAGGATGTGCTTCCCGGTACACCGACCATGCTTCGTTATAAGATCCATGCAGATGCGGATTCTCTGTACAATACACCTCCCGCATACGGCATCTACATCTGCGGCAAGGTATTTAAATGGCTGAAGAAGATGGGCGGTCTGGAAGCAATGAAGGAGCGCAATGAGAAAAAGGCGAAGATCCTGTATGACTACCTGGATGAAAGCAAGCTGTTCAAGGGAACCGTCCGCAAGGAAGACAGATCCCTGATGAATGTTCCGTTCATTACCGGTAATGAGGAGTTAGATGCCAAATTCGTCAAAGAGGCGAAGGAGGCAGGCTTCGAGAACCTGAAAGGTCACAGAACCGTAGGCGGCATGAGAGCAAGTATCTACAATGCAATGCCCATCGAAGGTGTGGAGAAGCTGGTAGAGTTCATGAAGAAGTTTGAAGCGGAGAATGCTTAAGGGGGAGAAAACTATGTTTCAGATCAATTGCCTGAATCCCATTTCCAAAGTGGGACTGGATCGTCTGACAGCAGACTATAAAGTAACCGATAATATAAATGACGCAGAGGGCGTTCTGGTTCGCAGTGCTTCCATGCATGAGCTGGAGCTGCCGGAAAATCTTCTGGCAGTAGCGAGAGCCGGAGCCGGTGTCAATAACATTCCGCTGGATAAATGTGCCCAAAAGGGTATCGTAGTATTCAATACGCCCGGTGCCAACGCCAATGGTGTAAAGGAACTGGTGATCGCTGGTATGCTGTTAGCTGCCCGTGATGTAGTAGGCGGTATCGAATGGGTCAAGGCATCCAAAGACAACGCTGACATTGCCAAAGCCGCAGAAAAAGAAAAGAAGAAATTCGCCGGTACGGAAGTAATGGGCAAAAAGTTAGGTGTCATCGGTCTGGGTGCTATCGGCGTTAAGGTAGCCAATACAGCAGTAAGCCTTGGCATGGAAGTCTATGGCTATGATCCTTACGTATCCGTCAATGCTGCATGGAATTTAAGCCGTTCTGTCAAGCATGTGATGAATGTGGAAGAAATTTATGCAGACTGTGATTATATTACGATACATGTACCGCTTCTGGATTCCACAAAGGGTATGATCAACAAGGAAGCCATCAGCAAAATGAAAGATGGCGTGGTCCTGTTAAACTTTGCAAGAGATCTGTTGGCAAATGAGGCAGATGTCCTGGAGGCGTTAAAGAGCGGCAAGGTAGCCCGTTATGTATCTGATTTTCCGAACCCTACGACAGCAGGACAGCCCGGCTGTATCGTGATCCCTCATCTGGGCGCAAGCACCGAGGAATCCGAAGATAACTGTGCGAAGATGGCTGTGGAAGAGATGATGGATTATCTGGAGAACGGCAATATCCGCAATAGCGTAAATTATCCTGCCTGCGATATGGGCGTATGCAGCCAGGCCGGAAGAATTGCAATTTTCCATAAAAATATTGCCAATATGTTGAATCAGTTTACCGCAGTGATCGGTGAGAAGAACATCAATATCTCCGATATGACCAATAAATCCCGCGGTGAAGTGGCATATACCATGCTGGATATTGAAAATGCGGCAACACAGGATCTGGTAGAATCCTTACAGAAGATCGACGGTGTCTTCCGCGTACGTGTGGTAAAGTAAGACATTTGTCTGAATAGCAGAAAAATATGCAGGCATCGGCTATAAAAGGCCGGTGCCTGCTTTACGTTTCCGGTGTAATGCCAAAAACAGCGGAAATAGTGGTAAAATCAGTGTAAAATGTCAGAAACTTACAGACATTTTTTCGTAAAAGCGTTGTATGATATGAGGGAATCTGTTATACTTGGCATGGACCAAAGACGTAAGCCACAAGAGAAAGAAGGAACAAAACAGATGAAATTTGATATGCATTGTCATACAAAAGAAGGATCTATGGATGGAAAGGTTCCTATTGAGGATTTTATTGCGGAATTGATCCGCAAGGGTTTTAACGGTATGTTGGTCAGTGATCATAATTCTTATAATGGTTACCGCACGTGGAAACGAAATATAAAAGATCAAAAATTTAAAGATTTTGTGGTGTTGAAGGGGATTGAATACGATACCATTGATGCAGGACATATTCTGGTGATCATGCCGGAGACCATTAAGCTGAAAATTCTGGAGCTTCGTGGATTGCCGGTGCAGATCCTGATCGATATCGTGCATAAGAACGGTGGAATATTAGGGCCGGCACATCCCTGCGGAGAGAAATATTTAAGCTTCACCAATACCCTGAAGAAGCGGAATCAGATGGCGGTGATGAATCAGTTTGATTTTCTGGAAGGCTTCAATGCCTGTGAGAGTGTAGAGAGCAACCATTGCGCAAAGGTACTGGCGGAAATGTACGCACTGCCAACCTTCGGTGGAAGCGATGCTCACAAAACGGACTGTATCGGTATGGCGTATACCGATATACCAGAGAAGATCAGTTGTGAATCCGATTTGATCCGGGCAGTGAAGCTGGGAGAAGGGATCAAATGCGGAGGCTCCTATTACCGCGGCACTACCAAGGAGAAAATCGGAAAAGCCAATAATATTCTGGTACAGTCCTTCTGGTTCTATAACAGACTGGGAAGCCTGTACCGGCATCACAGAAGAAAAGAGGAAATGCATAAGATGGTATAGGTCCCCTGGACCTATACTTTTTTTATGGGCTTTAGCCTGTTGAGTGCATCGGAGTTTCTCCAAACGGAGAAA
>OGYP01001037.1_pt1 | contig 13776 bp, 10 predicted proteins | sample 1576571 | NCBI WGS metagenome assembly OGYP01 (sample SAMEA3541559, study PRJEB24748) | human gut metagenome | biome: human gut; feature: human-associated habitat; material: faeces | place: China | collected 2012
TCCTCGTATTTATCCTTGATGTTCCGGAGAATCTGCAAGGTCTCTTCCGGTGAGGTCGGTTCTACCAGCACTTTCTGGAAACGGCGTTCTAGTGCCCCGTCTTTTTCGATGTTCTTGCGGTACTCATCGAGGGTGGTGGCTCCGATGCATTGGATTTCTCCACGCGCCAGCGCCGGTTTCAACATGTTGGCCGCATCCATGGAACCAGCTGCCGAGCCGGCTCCCACGATGGTATGTATCTCGTCGATGAACAGAATGACGTCAGGATGTTTCTTTACTTCTGTCAGAATGGCACGAATACGCTCTTCAAATTGTCCGCGATACTTGGTTCCCGCTACTACCGCCGTCATGTCGAGCGAAATGATGCGCTTGCCGAATAAGGCACGCGAAACCCGTTTCTCCACGATGCGGAGTGCCAGTCCTTCGGCGATGGCCGATTTTCCCACACCCGGCTCACCAATCAGAATCGGGTTGTTCTTTTTGCGCCGGCTCAGAATCTGTGCGATACGTTCAATTTCTTTCTCACGGCCTACCACGGGGTCAAGTTTCCCACCTTCGGCCGCCTTGGTTAGGTCAATACCGTAATTGTCGAGGTAAGGTGTGCCACCGTCCGCTTGTTTCTGTTCGGTCTGCGTGGCCTGGCGGTTGGCGGAAGAACCGAAGCCATCGTTGTTCTTGTCCGCGTTTCCGCGACGTCCGATGCCTTCCTCTTCTTCGTCGTCATTGAAATCCAGTCCGTCAAAAGGAGCTTCCTCCTGCTTCAGACGGTCTATTATCTTTTCGTAAGTTACGTCGTTCTTTTCCAATATCTTATATGCGTTATTCTGGTTGTCTCTCATAATGGCCAATAAAATATGGGGGGTGTCCACTTTCTCGTCATTCATCAATCGTGCCTCTAATTTGCTTAATGTCAAAATCTTTGATGCTTCCTCGCTGAATGAGATGTCCTGTGAGTAGTTCTCCAGAATGGACTTCTCCCGTAATTGTGTTTCCAGTTCGTTCTTGATACCTTTCAGGTCGAGGTAGAACGATTTCAATATTTCGGCGGCTTTACACTCTCCATCGCGCAAGATGCCCAATAGCAGATGTTCCGGTTCGATATGGTCGTTCTGAAGGCGGTTGGCCTCCTCTTTCCCGTAAACGACGATGTCGGACACTTGTTGTGTAAATTCGTTGCTCATCAAGTTCATATCTTCTCCAATCGTTTATATTCAAAATAGGCTTGCAAATATACATTATTATAAAGACTCTTCATCAAGTCTTTCTTTCTATTTAACAAAATGCGTGCCACATTTCCTACGAGTGTCTCCAAATGCAGGCTTATACGTATTTTTTGGTGGAAAAGTTTTTGTATATCCGCTAAAAGTCGTACTTTAGCATGGTTTTTTACAAGCCTTGAAAGGAAGTATAATTAATAATGTATTAAATGCAAGAACAAGACAGAATTATAAAAATCAACATCGAAGAGGAAATGAAGTCGTCGTACATTGATTACTCCATGTCAGTAATCGTGGCACGCGCCCTCCCTGATGTAAGAGACGGATTCAAGCCGGTTCACCGCCGTATTCTTTACGGAATGATGGAACTGGGAAATACATCCGACAAACCGTATAAAAAAGCAGCCAGAATCGTAGGTGAAGTGCTGGGTAAGTATCACCCTCACGGCGACTCGTCTGTATATGGCGCCCTGGTGCGTATGGCACAGGACTGGGCGATGCGTTATCCGCTGGTCGACGGTCAGGGTAACTTCGGTTCTATCGACGGAGATAGTGCCGCCGCCATGCGATATACGGAGGCTCGTCTGAAGAAGATTGGTGAGGAGATGATGCAGGACCTTTACAAGGAAACTGTAGACTTTACCAACAACTTCGACGATACGTTGCAGGAACCTACCGTCATGCCGACCCGTATCCCGAACCTGCTGGTGAACGGTGCTTCGGGTATCGCCGTAGGTATGGCTACCAATATGCCGACACACAACCTGCGTGAAGTCATTGACGCTTGCGTGGCATACATCGATAACAATGAAATCGACGTAGACGGCCTGATGCAGTACATCAAGGCACCTGATTTCCCGACCGGAGGATATATTTATGGTATCAGCGGAGTGCGCGATGCCTACGAAACCGGACGCGGACGTGTGGTAATGCGTGCCAAGGCCGAAATCGAATCGCATCCTACACACGATAAGATTGTAGTGACCGAGATTCCGTACGGTGTGAACAAGGCTGAGTTGATCAAGAGCATTGCTGATTTGTCAAACGACAAGAAAATCGAAGGCATTTCGAATGTGAACGACGAAACCGACCGCGAAGGTATGCGTATCGTCATCGACATCAAGCGTGATGCCAACGCCAGCGTGGTGCTCAACAAGCTTTACAAGATGACCATGCTTCAGACTTCTTTCGGTGTGAACAACGTGGCCCTGGTTCATGGCCGTCCACGTCTGCTCAACCTGAAGGAACTGATCAAATATTTCGTGGAACACCGTCACGAGGTGGTAATCCGTCGTACACGTTACGACTTGCGCAAGGCCAAGGAACGTGCGCACATCCTGGAAGGATTGATTATCGCTTCGGACAACATTGACGAGGTAATCCGTATTATCCGTGCCGCCAAGACTCCGAACGAAGCTATCACGAACCTGATGGCCCGCTTCAACCTGAGCGAAATCCAGGCTCGTGCTATCGTAGAAATGCGCTTGCGCCAGCTCACCGGCCTGATGCAGGACCAGCTCCATGCCGAATATGAAGACCTGATGAAGCAAATCGCTTACTTCGAAGAAATTCTGAGCAACGAGGAGCTTTGCAAGAAGGTCATCAAGGACGAGCTGATTGAAGTGAAAGAAAAATACGGCGACAACCGTCGTTCGGAAATCGTATATGCTTCGGAAGAGTTCAATCCGGAAGATTTCTATGCCGATGACGAAATGGTCATCACCATCTCGCACATGGGATACATCAAGCGTACACCGCTTTCTGAGTTCCGTGCGCAGAACCGTGGCGGCGTAGGCTCGAAGGGAAGTGAAACCCGTAACGAAGACTTCATCGAACATATCTATCCGGCTACTATGCACAACACGCTTCTGTTCTTCACGCAGAAGGGTAAGTGCTACTGGCTCAAGGTGTATGAAATTCCGGAAGGTAACAAGACTTCGAAGGGACGTGCCATCCAGAACCTGCTGAACATTGATGCAGACGATGTGGTAACGGCTTACCTGCGTGTGAAGAACCTGAACGATACGGAATTCATCAATAGTCACTATGTGCTCTTCTGTACGAAGAACGGTGTCATCAAGAAGACGTTGCTCGAACAATATTCCCGTCCGCGTCAGAATGGTGTGAACGCCATCACCATCCGCGAAGACGACCGTGTGATTGAAGTACGTATGACTAACGGAAACAATGAAATCGTGATTGCCAACCGTAACGGTCGTGCCATCCGTTTCCATGAAAGCGCGGTACGCGAAATGGGACGTACGGCTACCGGTGTACGCGGTATCACACTCGATGAAGATGGTCAGGATGAAGTAATCGGAATGATCTGTATCAAAGACCCTGAAACGGAAACCATCATGGTGGTATCTGAAAACGGTTACGGTAAGCGTTCGGACATTGAAGACTACCGCAAGACCAACCGTGGCGGAAAGGGTGTGAAGACACTGAACATTACGGATAAGACCGGAAGCCTGGTAGCCATCAAGTCGGTAACCGATGAAAACGACCTGATGATTATCAACAAGTCGGGCATCACCATCCGTCTGAAGGTGGCCGATGTGCGCATCATGGGACGTGCCACACAGGGTGTGCGCCTGATTGACCTTGAAAAACGCAACGACCAGATTGGTTCCGTATGTAAGGTAGCTTCTGAAAACGAAGAAGAGGAAGTGCAGGACGAAGCAACTCCGGCAACGGACATCCAGCCCGCCGACGGAGAAACCATTCAACCTGTTACGGACGAACCGAATGAATAATCCGGACAAAAACTAACTTGAATATTTGTATTACTAAATTTAAACCTTATGAAAAAAGTATTATTCTCAGCCGCTTTGTTCTTTACCGCATGCGCTGTTTCTGCTCAGGAAAGCGTGGTAAAGGAAGCTAAATCTGCCAAGAGCGATCCCGTGAAGGCAGCACAAATCATCGAACCTGCTTTGACAGATCCTTCTACCGCCAATGATCCTGAAACATGGAAACTGGCTGGTGATTTCCAGAAGTCTATCTATGACGATGAAAACATGAAATTGTATTTGCCGGGTGGTCAGGCTGATACCGCTAAATTGTATAACAGCTTGGCTAAAATGTTCGAATACTACACAAAGTGTGACGAAGTAGAACAGGCTAAGGTACAGAGCGGCGAATTGAAGAAACCGAAATTGAGAAAGAAACTGGCTAAGACATTGGCTACCGTACGTCCTCAGTTGACTAACGCCGGTTCTGATGCTTACAATGCAGGTAACTATGCCAACGCTTTGAAGTTCTTCGGTTTGTATGTAGACGCTCCGCAGAACCCGTTGTTCGCCGATGAAGATGCCGTAAAGAACGACACATTGACTCCGTTGATTGCCAACTATGCCGCTCTTGCCGCTAATTCATTGAAAGACAATGCAGCCGTAATCAAATACGCTACTATCGGTAAGGAACACAAAGAAGAAGGTTACCGTTCATTGATGTGCCTGGCAGAAGCTTACGGAAAAGGTGAAACTCCTGACTCAGCAAAATGGTTGACTACTATCCAGGAAGGTGTAGAAAAATTCCCGTCACAGGAATACTTCATCGGTAACCTGATGGACTACTACATTCAGAAAGGTAAGATTGACGAAGGTCTGGCTCAGATGGATGCCGTACTGGCTAAGAACTCTACTCCGTACTTCATGTACGTGAAGGGTGTGCTTCAGTATGAAAAGAAAGACTACGATGGTGCCATCGCTACATTCAACCAGATTATTGCAGAAGGTAAGGATTTCGTAGCTGAAGCTTATTCTAAGATTGGTGACTGCTCATTCTTCCCGGCTCAGGAAATCGTAGAAGAAAACTCTAAGCTTTCTATGGACGATCCGAAGTATGCTACCAACGAAGCTAAGATTAAGGAACTGTACGAAAAAGCACTTCCTTTCTACGAAAAAGCAAAAGAAGCTAAACCAGACAACCGTCAGTTGTGGGGCCAGTACTTGTTGAACATCTACTGGAAGCTTGATAAGGAAAAATACAACGCTCTTGAAAAAGAACTGGGTTATTAATATATAATAAGGTGTACGGACTGCCCGCCTGAGGCGAGTGGTTTGCAGACCTTGGGGAACCCTGAAGAAAGAAACTCCTTTGCGTGGCCGGAACGATGCCCGCAAAGGAGTTTTTGTTTTGTCCCGCCGTGATGATAACCGCGACGTTTTTATTTGTATCTTTGTGCATACCCCATTCACAAAAAACGAGAAGAGAGATGACAACAGAACCTACAACCTCACGCCATAACCCCATGAAAGTCATATTCAATTACCAGAATGTGTTTTTCAGCTTTTTCTATGACGATGCCGATGCGTGCGTGCACCGTTCCAGAGAATACGCCATGAACTATGTCTTGTCGGGCGAGATGGTGCTCGACGACGGGCACCGGCAGATACACGTGGGAAAAGGAGAGTGCGTGTTTATTCCGCGCGACCATCGTGTGACCATGTACAAGAAAGCCTCGGGCGGGGAGCAGTATTGCGGAATTTACATGTGCTTCACCCGCTCCTTCCTTCGGGAGATGTACGGAAAGTATGCCCGCCACACGGACAAGGCAGAGCATGTGGAGAGGTTCGTGCCCGGCGTGATGAAACTTCCTCCTTCGGCTGAGATTGAGAGCCTGTTTGCTTCGATGACACCTTACTTCAATCCGGAAGTGAAACCGCAGGACGACGTGATGCACCTGAAGTTGCAGGAAGGATTGCTGGCCCTGCTTCATACCGATAAGCGCTTCATGACCGCGTTGTTCGACTTCAGCACACCGTGGAAGATGGACATTCTTGACTTCATGAACGAGAACTACATGTACGAGTTCACCTTAGAGGAGCTGGCGCATTACACGGGACGTAGCCTGGCCACCTTCAAGCGCGACTTCAAGAAGGTGAGCGCGCTGACACCCGAGAAATGGCTGATTCGCAAGCGCCTGGAAGTGGCCTATCACCTGCTGAAGGAAGAACGGCGGAAGGTGGTCGATGTCTATGCGGAGGTGGGCTTTAAGAACCCTTCGCATTTCTCTACGGCCTTCAAGAAACGCTACGGCATTCCGCCCACGGCACTGGCCGCTCCCTCGTGCATTTGAACTTTTCAGAAACGATATTTGAGCCTCACGGAAATGTCTCTGTGGGGCTTTTGTGTTATTTTTGCCTTCGTAGAATAATAGAGTGATAACTATATGGATATATTGTGGAAGACGTTGTGCACGGCATCGGCGGCTTGGCTTCTGACTACGGGCAGCCTGCTTGCCACAACGGACGGTTTAAAATCGGAGATGAAGATGGAAAAGAGTTTGAATTTGACACACGAATGGGACAAGGTGTTCCCGTTGAGCAACAAGGTGAACCACCGGAAAGTGACTTTTACCAACCGCTATGGCATTACGCTGGCGGCCGACATGTACGTGCCCAAGCAGGCCGAAGGAAAACTTCCGGCCATAGCCGTGAGCGGGCCTTTCGGAGCGGTGAAGGAACAATCGTCGGGCCTGTATGCCATGACACTGGCAGAACGCGGATTCCTGACCATTGCCTTCGACCCCTCGTACACCGGTGAGAGTGGGGGCGAACCCCGCTATGTGGCGTCTCCGGACATCAATACGGAGGACTTCTGTGCGGCGGTGGACTTCCTTTCTATTTGTGAGCAGGTAGATGCCGACCGTATCGGCATACTGGGCATCTGCGGATGGGGAGGCATGGCACTGAATGCGGCGGCCATCGACACGCGCATCAAGGCTACCGTTACCGCTACGATGTACGACATGAGCCGGGTGAATGCCAACGGCTATTTCGATGCCATGGATGCCGATGCGCGCTATGAGCTTCGCAAGCAGCTCAACGCCCAGCGTACGGAAGACTACCGCAAGGGTACGTATGCGCTGGCCGGTGGGGTGGTAGACCCGCTTCCCGACGATGCTCCCCAGTTTGTGAAAGACTATTACGGATATTACAAGACACCGCGCGGCTATCACAAGCGTTCGCTGAACTCCAACAACGGGTGGAACAAGACTTCCTCCTTGTCGTTCATGAACATGCCCATCCTGTCGTATAGCGACGAGATACGTAGTGCCGTGCTCATGATTCACGGAGAGAAAGCCCATTCGCGCTATTTCAGTGAAGATGCCCTCAAGAAGCTGAAGGGCGACAACAAGGAGTTGCTGATTATTCCGGGAGCCAATCACGTCGACCTGTACGACCAGTTGGATGTGATTCCTTTTGACAAGATTACGCACTTCTTCCAGACGTATCTGAAGTGATGCGTATTGTATAGAGACGGGAAAGCCCGGTTGCCGAAACAATCAGCAGCCGGGCTTTTTGTGCGTGCGAGGGCATTTTTCAGCCTATGCAACTGGTGATACCCAGTGTGGTACCGATGGCGGTCAGGATGGTGACCAGTGTCTGAATGACGATTTTCCAGATGTTCTTCTTGTCGTTTTCCATACGTGTGATAGTGTTGTGTGAATAAAAAAGTGAAACTTACATCAGGCTGATTATTCCGTTTTTCCTGTAGAATATTCAGTCAATTCTTGTAGGCGGCAACGTTTGCGTAACTCAGCGTTACTCCATGTTTTGGTGTTGCGTACATTCAAGTGTACGTCTTTTACATAATTAGTGGGGTTGTAAACATCGCGTGTAGGAGCACCTTCTCCCGAAATGCCTAACGAAAACAGTCCTAAATCTCCCAGACGGACTGACTTTCCATCGAGTACCAGCTCTTGTAAACAAGAGAGCATATCAATGAGTACTCCGTGAATCACTCCGCGTGAGTAGGGAGAATTGTGTTCTGACATGTGGGTTACGAAATCCTCAAAATCAATTGTACGGTCTTGTACGGCACGGGCGTACCATCTTGTTTCAGGAGTTTCAGGGTCATTGATGGGGTACTTTAATTCCACGAGCCGATACTTTAAAATTCCAGTTGTCATAATCTTTTGTGTTTGTATGATGGTTTAATGATTTATTTAACTGACACAAAGATACCTCCTGCTACCGTGATTCTCAAAAACGAGAAAGCATCAAGGTGTGAAAATCAGTTAATGAAATATCCTTTTTTATAGAATACCGTTTTACGGAACGGTAAACCTGCTTTTTTGCTTGTGAAAACTATATTTTGCATGTGCAGGTAATATTTGCTGACTCTCCCTTTTTTGTCACGTCTAAAAAAGAAGCCAGTCTTTTTGAGGTTATTATGATGAACGTGACAATGTGACAAATGACAATCACAAAATGACAAAACGAGAAAATCAGTTTCAATTTTATATTATATATATTAATATATATAATATAAGTATATATATGTCTCTATATATCCTTTGTCATTTGTCACAATTGTCACATTATTATCAGAGAAGACATCGAGAAACATTATGGCTTCATTATAAAAAACTTTTGAGCATTTGTAGCAATATGTTTTTATTTATGGAAAATATTTATCTTTGTGGAAAGATAAAAACTCATGAGGTATTCATGAGAGATATAAAAAACGATAATAAATATATAGCGCAATGGCAACGAAAAATGTAAGAAGCATTGAAGAACAAGTGGAGGACTGGTGTAAGGCGCAGTTACGTAGTATTAAATATTATACAAAAACCGAAAGTATCAATTCTGAAATTGAAGAGGCCTTGCGCAAGGCTCCCAGTAAAAGTGGAGGTGAAGGAGCAAACTATCCGGATATAAAATGCTTTTTGGAAACTTCCGATATGCGTCGCATTCCTGTAATGATTGAAGTAAAAGGGAGAAAGGGAGATCTTATAAAGTGCGATAAGAATGGAGATATTTGTAACCTGAATAAAGATAAAGAACCTCATTATGGTAATATTGCTAAGTATGCCGTCAATGGAGCCGTTCATTATGCCCATGCCATTTTGAACAATACGGAATCATATAAAGAAGTTGTGGCCATAGGCGTGAATGGATATGATACTTCCATAGGTCGGATTTATGAAATGGGAGTGTACTATGTATCAAAAGAAAATTTATTTGTTCCGAAGAAAGTTGGTGAATATACAGATCTTTCTTTTCTTTTACCAGAATACGTAAATGGATTTATCAAAGATATTGATAAACTTTTTCTTACTGATTCTGAGATTGAATTAAAGAAAATAGAACTGGAGGATGATATTGAACGTCGACTTAAAGTGATTAACCAGAAAATGCACGATGAAGATTACGGACAAAAAATAGATGTAGGTCAACGTGTTCAGTTAATTACAGGTTTGGTAATGGCTGGTTTAGGTGTGCCAGGAAAAGTCAGTCCTTTGAGTGTAAGTGATTTGCGTGGTGACCAAGGAGAAAAGAATAATGATGGGCAGGTTATTATGAATAAAATTTCCGACTATCTTAGTGAAAAGCAACTCCCTCGTCAAAAGATAGAAATGATTGAAGAGGTTTTACGCGTCGTTTTTATTCATTCTAAGTTACAAGAACCAAAAGATGGCGAAAGTGCTCTTCATACAATTTATGCAGATGTACGGCAGAATATCATTCCGTTTTTGACGGGAGAACTTCATAATATAGACTTTACAGGTCGTTTGTTTAATGTTCTAAATGAATGGGTGGATGTACCTGATGGTGCAAAAAATGATGTTGTACTTACACCTCGCTATATTACAGAACTTATGGCTCGATTATGTGGAGTCAATATGGACAGCTATGTGTGGGATTTTGCTACTGGTTCGGCAGGTTTCCTTATTTCGTCTATGCATCAAATGATAGCAGATGCCAAACAAAAAATTAGTAGTCCTGAAGAACTAAACCGTAAGATTACACATATCAAAATGTATCAGCTTTTGGGTATAGAGAAACTTGCTGATATTTATATGTTGGCTGTACTCAACATGATTCTGATGAAGGACGGAAGTTCGAACATTATTCATGGAGACTCTTTGACAGAGTTTGAAGGGAACTATGAACAAGGTGAATACAATGGAAAACCCTTTCCTGCAAATGTATTTTTATTGAATCCTCCATATTCAAAATCGGGAAAAGGCTTTGTTTTTGTGCACCGTGCATTAAGTATGATGCATCATGGTGGTATGGCAGCCGTGTTGATTATGGAGAATGCAGGAAGCGGGAATGGCTTGCCTTACACGCGTGAAATTCTAAAAAACAATACATTGGTGGCTTCTATCCACATGAGTGATATTTTTTGTGGAAAAGCCAGTGTGCAAACGGCTATTTATGTATTTAAGGTTGGAGTCCCTCATGATATACATCAGGTTGTGAAGTTTATAGATTTTTCCAATGATGGGTATACGCGTCAGAACCGAAAAAAATCAAGTCAAAGTGTAAACTTACGTAATACAGACCATGCGACGGAACGTTATGATGAAGTTGTGCGTCTAATACGTTACGGACGTGGAGCACACGATGAAAATCTACAATACTATCAGGATTGCTATGTGGAAGATTATATCACTTTAGATGGAAATGACTGGACATATGCCCAGCATAGAAATGTAGATGTTCGTCCAGTAGCAGAAGATTTTCAGCGAGTTGTAAAAGATTACTTGGCATGGCAAATTGGGGAAATCATTAGAAATGACAATGTGCACGAGGAAAGTTTGGACACTAATTATGAAGATTGTACACTTACTGATGATGAAGCTGAAGCTTTAAGGCGTATAAATGAGGGTAAAGTAAAGATGAAAGAGGTAAGTATAGTAGACTTTTTTGATGTCAGAAACTCCCATAATATATTGAAATCTGATATTATATTAGGAAGTGGAAATACCCCTTATGTTACGGCAAGTGAAGGTAATAATTCTATTGTTTCATATGTCTCATATGATGATGAAATGAAAGAAGAAGGAAATTCGATTATGATTGGCGGAAAAACATTGGTCATAACTTATCAGCCCAAAGACTTTTTTTCGAACGATAGTCACAATCTTGTTCTTCGCTTTAATGATGAAAATGGAAGAACAGAGAATATCCAATTGTTTTTTGTTGCGGCTTTATATAAAAGTCTTTCGCATAAATATTCATGGGGAAACTCCATTTCGAATAAAAAGATACAAACTGATACCGTATTGTTACCTGTGACTTCTTCCTCTACGTTTGATTATACGTTGATGGAAACTTATATACGAGCCTTAAAGAAAAATCTGATAGGCTGTCTTTTAAACAAACTACATGCAAATGGAAAGATGAAAAAATAAACTATTTAAAACGACAGATTATGAAATTTGCAATCTACAAATACGAACTGGTAAAAACAAACACAAAAGAACTTTTCCAGGAAAATAAGAGTGTATATGACAACGCTCAGGTTTATTTTGGAAATTTATTTAATGCTAATCAGCTTAATTTATATCAAGTCTCTAATAAGGATGGATTGCCTCAATGCTTTCCTAATTCAATTCTTAAGACACGTAATGGAGTAACGCTGATGCGTGTGTGTAATGTAAAACATGTAACACTCTGGCAAGATTATCATGAAAATAAGGAAGAGTCGAATCCTTATTGTTTTGTGATTATAGATAATCGTTTTGGTATCGGACAAATAGCTATAGAACGTTCTGGAGCATTTGATAGTAACACGGATAAGGTGCGTGATATTCTTCAGGAATCATTTCATGCTGTGCTTGCACCTTTGGGGTTCTCAATAGAAATACGGGCAAAAGTTCGTACACGTGATTTCTGGGAAGCGATAGAGGAGCAGATGACCCAGAAAAACGAGCGGATACAGAAAGTCGTATTTGAATTTCCTAATCCGGATAAGGTTGGACCTGTAGATGCTTCTCCTGTTATGACTGATCGTTTACGTTTTTTAGCATCATTGGCTTCAGCTACAGGAGCTGCACGAAGTTCATTTAAGGTTGATGCTGATAAAGAAGGTACACTGACTTTAGACCGCACGAAAGAAGATTTAGCACAAATGGTTGCACTTTGTTGTAATAATGGATATCATATCAGCGTACATTTTGAACAATTTGGGGTATATCGTAATGGTGACGTCATACGTGCACTTTACAATATAGATAAAGGTTTGCTGGATGATTTTATTAACGGACAAAGTGTGCTTGGAGATAGAGAGGGTACTTGTTTTGGATTAATAAACAAATTAGATTATATACGCGAACAAACAAAAGAGTATGAAAATATTACGCCGGTTAAAGAAGGAAGAAAGAGAAAATATCGAAGAGCAGTTTGAAAATGGTTTGCTTTATCGGTTCGTTTGTGATGTCGCTTTGCATTTTTCATTTAAGATGCCTGTGCTTCGGCTTTCTCCAGAAGAAATGGCAGTAGCAATAGCTGGAATGCTTGATGAAATAAAGGAAAATCCGGAAGAATCTCGCTATTTATGTCAGACTTTCTGGAATAAACTTTGGTATGATATAAGCTCAATGGATGAGAGGGCATCAGAAGAAGAGGTCTCGTATGCTATAATTGTTACTATGGCATTACTGGTGGTATGTTTGTTATTAGTCGATAACGTAAGACATCGTACATTAGCATTGGATTTGATATGTGTGATTCAGGAACATACTTCTATGCAAGACCTTGAACAGATACAGAGGCAAATGAATAAGTTCGTTTGGCGAATGGGGGAGCATCGGTTAAAAGAACGGATGGAACAGTATTGGCAGAGTGATATGTTTCTCTCAGATGCCATTTATGAAGTATTACACAAGGATGGATTGGAGCAGCAGGAAATAAAACCAGGAAAAAGTCACTTCCGGATTGCGAAGAAACATAAAACGAACTTTGCCAAGATTCTCAGTGCCATGTTTGAGTTACGTATGTTTGAAGATGAAAATGGGCAAATCGCTTCAAATAAGCAGAAGTTGATAGAGGAACTTGGAGTTTTTTTTGATGCAGATTACAAGAATCTTTCACAACTACTTAATGCGTCTAAACAAAATGATAACTATATAGAGATATTCGAGAAAATGATGGAAAAAGCAAAGAAATATGATGTAAAATGACTTTAGGTAAACTTTAGGTAAAGTGATAGGCCAGGGCCCGTTACTTACTTTTGCTTCCGTAATCACCGACACACAGGTGGTTGCGGAATTTTTTTATTTATAAACCGGGTTGCGGAGACGGGAGAAACTCATGAGACTGGCGGCCGCCTTCTTTCTCTCTTCACCCATAAACCAGGAATTTTATGACGATTAATTTACAGATTTCAGATACCGTTTATCGGCGTCTTTTGGCCGGACACGGCCGTATTCAGGGCACTATCGGACTGGTAAGCCCTACAGAAGGTAATTTCAATGAACATGTACGCCAGGCTCCTGCGCCGGGTACGAAGTACATTAAGTTGCGCCACGGAAGGGCTTCGGTGGGAGGCGAACGGGTCCGGCTTACTCTTAGTATTGGTCTTGACGAAGCGGGCGTTGTGCCCTCTGATGCTATTACCGATGAAAGCCGCCAAGCAAGCGATTTTGTGGATAGTGCGCTCGATACGTTCAATGATACTTTCGGATGGTAAGCTACATTATTTTTTAATTCATAAACTCAAATCATTATATGTTTGGAATAAGCAACAATGTCAGAAGCCTTCGACAGCGAGTGTATTGCGGAATTAAATAAATACGCTGAGAAGAAGTTCCATG
>OGYP01001046.1_pt1 | contig 13737 bp, 16 predicted proteins | sample 1576571 | NCBI WGS metagenome assembly OGYP01 (sample SAMEA3541559, study PRJEB24748) | human gut metagenome | biome: human gut; feature: human-associated habitat; material: faeces | place: China | collected 2012
ATTTCTAGCGGAATCATTATTTTAGGATTGTCGATTTGGAAAATCTGCGGATTTTCCAAACCGACTTTTTCATTCTTAACCCATCTACGATCAAGTCTCTTGCGATCATCAATAATACGGCAATCACATTAGCCTGATGAAAATAAACCATCAAGATCAATACTGTATTGACTAACATCTTATCTGCGATTGGATCCGCAAATTTTCCAAATGAAGTAATCCAATTGTTCTTTCTTGCCAACATTCCATCAAAGAAATCGGTAATACTCGCAACCGCAAAGATCACAAACGCAATCACATCTCGAAGGGCTAAGCCGCTTGTTTCATCAATTACGCAAAGAGTAGGATCCATACACAAATATACAGCTACAACTACCGGTACTAATAAAATTCTAATAATCGTTAGTCTGTTCGGTATATTCATTTTGGTCATATGTATAATCCCCCTCTTGTCCATAATATTCATCTGAGTAACCATAATCATAGCCACTATCATCATATTGTGAATATTCTTCAGTCTCTTTTTGATTTCCTTTTCCAACCTGTAAAGTTATAACAGCTGGTTGACCTTCTTGCCAATCTGTTTTATCAAAAGAAATCTCTTTTTCATCAATAGTAATCGAGTTATCTGAATATGTTTCAATACTAATTTCAAAAGTACAATTCTCGGATAATTCTAGCGAATGCGTAAATGTACCCGTATATACTTTTGTATCATCATTGATCGTTTCACCATCTTTTGTCAAAGTGATCTTTGACTTTGTTGGCAATGTGATACTTAAATCTAATGTCTTCATATCCTCTTGTATATTTGAAAGCTGATATGCATTGGTTTCACCATCTATTTTTTTGACAACCAAAGCCGCAGCTTCTTTTGCCTTTTGACGCTGATTTGCCAATTTATTCGTTTCCTGTTCCTTTTTTGAAAGCTGTTCTTGACGCAAAGCCTCTTGCGTTTGAAGTTTCTGATTTGAAATGGCACGAAGCCCAAAATTAATAACAGATAAAACGCATAAACCTGCAATTCCAATCAGGACAAGCACTTTAATCAATTGCGATTGATTTGTACTCAAAGAAGAACTTGTTCGACTTACATGTTTTTGAAACCAAGATTTTTTCTTTTTAGTCGATGACTTCTTTTTCTTTTGAACACTCGCCATCTGCTCTACCATTCGTCTTTGTGCCATTGTCAAAGCCATATCTTTTTGATGAGCCACTTCATTAATATCCATGTCCACTTCATCAGCGATTGCTTGCCAATTTACACCAATGGCATCGCAATAGGCATGTACAAAATAACGAACAAAAGAAAAATCATCCGAAAAAACATCTAAGTTATGTTCTTCGATAGCTTGTATATATTGAGGCGCTAGTCGCGTCTGATTTGAAACATCCTGAATGGAAAGTTTTAGATTTGTACGACGTTCTTTTAAGATGTGATAATAAGCCACTAAAACTCCCCCTTTGAAGTTTATTATAACAAATAAAAGGAAAGAATACCATGTTGTGCTATAATTATTTATGAAAGGATGAATGAAATGTCACAACTTAATTTTTCAATTGGAACATTTTCTCAATGCATGAGTTTTTCACCTCAAAATATACAAATCGATAATTTTGAAGACTGTACACTCTATTGTATTGATTGCGAAAATGTCCAACAATTCGATATTAATACACTGAACGCCACAAGTCCTAGCGTTTTCTTTTTCTTTGGAAACTTTGAAAAAATAGGACAAAAAGCATGGCAACAAATCTTTACGATTGCCAAAGATTTTCCTAATTCCTATTGTTTCAATACACACCAAAGTCAAAAGAATTTTGCGGACATCTATTGTGCTACACTTCTTGGTCAAGTTGTCGCCAATGTTATACCTAAAAAAATTCTTCTTGTCACAAATGATCAAGGATTTCATGGCATTAAACAAGCTTTAATGTTTCAAGGTAAAGACATCGACATCGAAATTTTACAAACAAGAGATACATTCTTATTGCCATTAAAAGAAGAACAGCCAAAACAAGTTCAAAAAGCAAAAAAACAACTCCCGCAAACAAATCAAAAGCCAAATGAGGCGAGTGATGAAGAGGTTTTAGAAGCCTTAAAAAAATATCCTAAAATCAATACACGCTATGCATCGATTGATGATTTAAGCAAATATTTAATGCCTATCTTAGCGAATAAACAAAAGAAGTGTAAACTTTCAAAATGGATCGAAAGTGATTACGCAAAAAAAGTAGGTCGATATAAAAAGGATTCGAAAGGAAAATATTATAAATTAAAATGATAAAAACAATATATTTAGCAGGTGGCTGTTTCTGGGGTGTACAACACTATTTTGATCAATTTGATGGCATCTTAAAAACAATTGTTGGATATGCGAATGGTAAAACGCAAAATCCAGAATATAAAGATGTTAAAGCAGGGCTTACAGGTCATGCAGAAACATTAGAAATTCAATATGATGACAAAACAATTTCATTATCTAAAATATTAGACTTATACTTTGATATCATTGATCCAGTATCTGTCAATCAACAAGGTGAAGATATCGGTATTTCCTATCGTACAGGTATTTATTATGTGGAAAAAACAGATTTAGAAACCATTCAATCTAAATATAATGAAATCCAAAAGAAATATGATTCACCTCTAGCTGTTGAAGTAGAGCCTATGAAAAACTTTTTTAATGCCGAAGAATATCATCAAAAATACCTGGATAAAAATCCAGGTGCCTATTGTCATATTCCTGCATCAAAATTTAAGAAGGGACTTTAATTGGCCCCTTCTTTTATTGTGCTTCCCGCAACATATCCTGTTGTCCATGCGATTTGTAGATTGTATCCACCTGTTTGTGCATCCAAATCTAAAACTTCTCCAACAAATTTTAAACCTTTAATTTTCTTAGCTTCCATTGTCTGAGGCTGAATTTGATTAGTCTTGATTCCACCCACAGTAATCATAGCTTGTTCAAAACCTGCAAAATTTGCGATTTCAAAACTTAAGCACTTCAATAATTCACTAATACTTCTTCTTTGTGCTTTTGTGGTTTCATTGGCTTTTAAAGAAGCATCAATATATAATCGATTCATAACATATTGAACCAATCGCTTAGGAATCATTGTTTCTAATATATGGCTCAATTTTTTATTCGAAGAATAATTCATTCGTTCTAACAAGAGCATGTCTACTTCATCGATTGATTTGTCACAAATTAAATCTAAAATAATTCGTTCAGGTTTTGAATTAATGACATAGCTTGACATAGCCAAAATTGCAGGTCCACTCAAACCTTCATGGGTAAATAAAATATCACCACATTCTTTATAAAGAACTCTTTTACCTTTCTTTATTTGAATTCCAACATTAGACAATGAAAGTCCTGCCAAATCAAAGTCTTCCTTAGTGCGTAAAGCGACTAATCCAGGATACAAATCACTTACTTTAATATCCAAATTTTGAGCCCATTGATATCCATCTCCACTACTTCCTGTGGATACAAATGATTTTCCTCCCGTTGCGACAATAACTACATCAAATGAATATGATCCTTTACTAGTTTCAATACCAACAACTCTATCGTCTTCAACAACTACATTTGTACAAGCCTCATCCATATGTAGGATGACATTATTTTTGCGTAATAAATCTACAAACAATAAGACAACGTCTTGACTTGAATTTGAACCTGGAAACATACGTCCGTGATCTTCTTCAATAGTAGGTAAACCATTGGATTTTAAAAACTGAATCATATCCAAATTTGAGAATTGTGAAAAAGAACTATACAAGAATTTTTCATTGTGTACAACATGCTTGAAAAATTCATCTTTTGAACAATTGTTTGTCACATTACAACGCCCATGACCTGTGAGTTGTAATTTCTTACCCAATTGTTTATTCTTCTCAAACAATTCTACTTGATGTCCTTCTAAACTTGCCGTATAGGCAGCCATCAATCCGGATGGACCCCCTCCAATTACGCATACTTTTAGCATAGAATCCCACTTTCTTCTAGATAAATAGCTAAGCCATCATGATCATTATCCTGTTTTGTGATGGCATTAGCACAAGCTTTTGTATCATCCGTACCATTGATCATACAAACACCACAACCCGCTACTTTTAACATGTCATTATCATTGGATGTATCTCCAAAGGCCATGACATCCTTTATATCTAAATCATTGAGTTCGCATATTTTTTGTAGTCCATATCCCTTATTAATTCTTTTATCACAAAATTCAAGTAGTGTGGATTGTGTTTTAAAACCATGATAATAAGGATTCGGATGTTCTTTTACCCAAGCTTCCGCCTTAGGCATATCCTCTTCTTTCATACGGAACATGATTTTTGCGTTTTCATGCGCATAGAAATCTTCTAATTTTACAACTTCCAATTCTTTATGAGATGTCGTAGCCGAATGAATCATCATATCATCAATATGAACACAACGAATCTTTCCATTCCAATATATCATTGGATTACATTTGACAACTTTCATGATTTCCATAGTTTCTTTTAACCATTCCTTTTTCATCATGAAATAACTATAAAATTTTTGGTGCACTCCATCCCATAGTTCTGCACCATTCATCCCTACCACAAAATCAAAGTCAAAAGGTAAATCCCAATACTCTTTATTGCGTTTTAATTCATCTGCCGGACGACCAGATGCAATACCAAAATAAATCCCTTTTTCATGAAGTTGAATTAAATCTTTCTTCGTTCTAGGTGTCAATTCTTTCTTTTCATTCACTAATGTCGCATCAATGTCACAAATCACTAATTTTGTCGTCACTTTAAATCCTCCAATTCATAAGTAAATCCTTCGCCATCGACTTCATGAACACTATTCACGATAATAAACGCTCTTGGATCCACCTTCATGATTTCATGTTCTAAATTCGAATACATTTTTTGTGGAATAACAATCATCAATACAGGTTTGGATTCGTTTGTATATCCACCCTTACCTTCTAAAACAGTAACTCCACGTTTCATGTTATCTAACACATGATTTTTAATTTCAACCCATTGGTCCGAAATAACCATACAGTTAATAGCTGTACTTGAACCAATCAAAATCGTTTTATCAATCGCAAAACCAGATGTGAATACAGATAAAACTCCAATCAAAGCTGGTTCTACACCATATGTAGACATTCCCAATAATACAGTTAAAGCATCAATGATCATTACAGAATTTCCAGAAGAAATATGCGTATATTTATGAATCAATAATGCAGGAATATCCATTCCTCCTGTACTTGCGTTTACTCTAAAACAAAGTCCTAAGCCAATACCTGAAATCAACCCACAATAAATACTTGCCAACATGGGTTGCATCACAAATGTATCTTTTGGAAATAAAGTTGTCACATAAGTCAACAAAGAAACGAAAAACGAATAACTAAATGTTGAAATTAATGATTTCAATGCGAATGCCTTTCCTAAAAAAACGGCTCCCACAATATAAAGTCCAATCATCAATATGTTGATCAACCATACTGATGGAATAAATGGCAACAACGGTTTTAATGCCACTGCCACACCGGCTACCCCTCCAGTTAATGTATTATTCGGTAAAACAAAAAAAGCAACCGACACTGCCACCATAAAATTTCCCAATAATACAACCAATACATCTTTTACATAATTTGTTTTTTTCATATAAGCCTCCCCAAACGCCATCTTTATTCTATCAAAAAAGAAGGGTTTATGAAACAAAAGAAAAAGCTGGGTATCCAGCTTATCTTTACAGCATTTCTTTTGCGGTTTGTGTAATCAAATCAAACAACTCAATCACTTCAGGTTGTCTTTCATAGCCAATCTTATCAAACAATTCATCTACAATTTTTAAAATCTTTTCATGTTGTTTCTTATAGATTCTAATCATCGAATCATTTAATGTAATATAGATTTTACGCGTATCCTTTTCACTACGAATACGTGTAATCAATTGCTTTTTTTCCATACTTGTAAGCATACGATTCATCTGCGATTTTTGCATGCGCATATAGTTGCATAAATCCGTTGCGGTTACATCTAAATCTTGATTTTGATATAAATAACGACAAATCATCGACTCATTGTAAGGAAGATCTGGAGTGATTCTTTCATTATTGATAACAGTTGTCATTTGAAGCCATGCTTCTAATACTTGTTCATTCTTTTTCATAGCTTTATTCTAGCACAGAAATTGTGTATTTCGCATCATAATTTTGATTCACACAAATCGTTACCTTTTTATTCTTTAAATCATATACACAAGACCATTGTGTCTTTGATATTTTTCCTTGTTCGTTTTTATGCGCATCTTGCGAACAATCGGATAAAAGTTGCATAGCTTCATGTTTGGATAGTTTTCCATTTGTGGAACTTAATTTTTCATCAATAATTTGGTAGCGGTCTTGGCCAAAATTAAATTCTGCATCGGGTTGAGTCAATAAGAAATTTGTAGCACACTGATAATTCTTGTCTGGATATACAGCCTTCATTTCATCATCCACATACTCTACAACAACACTCTTTCCAGAAGCATCACAAATTTGGAAGTGATAACAACTATTCGCACTTGAATGCATATCATAAGAAGATAATAATTCTAATGCTTCATCCACATTTTTAGCTTTATCCAAAAGCATCCGAATCGCTGTTGTCGTTGTGATATCCACCTTTTTTGTATTCTGATTTGTAGGTTTTGTATCAATCAACAATACACCAACCGCTAATCCTTTTTCATTCATTCCATCTAATGGTGCATAAGGGGCTGCCAAAGTTACTAATGAATCCTTTAATGTATCTGGTAAATGTTTTTCATTATACCCAACAAAGCCTAAATTCACCATGGATACAGAGGCATATCCATTTTTAGGTTTCGTCTTAACTAATACACTTGGCGAATAATCCATATCAAAGTTACGACCAAACAAATATCCTGAATCTTTATTTTGTGCAATAAATGTAGAACAACCTAAATCCGGAATATTTATGCTTAATGGTAATCCCTTCATGACGTGATTCACCACAAATTCGACAAGCTCTTTATCATTGCTTGCGCCTTTTTCTAAAAACTCATCCAATCCATAATCCGCACTATAATCCATTGTATACATTGGATAAGCATCTACTTTTTTTAATGATTTTAATGAACTATATTCCTTGTGAAACAGACAAACAATTCCTATTCCACAAATCAATAACAAACATAATATAGTAATTCCTATTTTCTTTAATACTTTCATACATACTCCTTTAGTTCATTTTGTGAACTATTAAAGTATACAATATTAGTTTACATTGTCAACTATAAAAAAATAGAGATGAAACTAATCATCTCTACGTCCTAATAATCGCAAAATGTATAAGAAGATATTCAAGAAATCTAAATATAGCTGTAAAGCCATATAAATCGATATCTTTTCATCTTCATAGCCATTCAACATATAATTCATTTTTTGTATATCCCAAGCTGTAAGTCCAGTAAATAATAAGAGTCCAATCACGCTCCATAAGCGTACATCCATGCCAACTCTAAATAGCATGAAGATAAATTGACTAAAGATCATCGCAATCAAACCAATCAAACAAATGTTTCCCACTTTACTAAGATCCATTTTAGTCGTCTTTCCAATAATAGCTAAACATGCAAAGTAAATCGCGCTAATGCCAAAGGCAGCTGCAATCTGTCCAGCACTATATACATAAGCTAATGATGTCATATTGATTCCCATTGTAAGTGAATACACAATAAACATCGTCTTCATTGTGGAAGCGGGTGTATTACGTGATAATTGACGTCCCATTGAAATCGTTAACGAAATTTGTACTATGAATAATAATAGTGAAATCATGGGAATTTGAATAATAAGCATGAATATGCCTGAAGCATACAACAAGGCCGAAGTGATTGCCGTAATTCCAAGGCCTACCATCATCCAGCTGTATACTTTATATAATGAATTTGTGCTAACTGAGTTTGAATAATTGTTTGTATACATAAATATATTTACCTCCTATTTTTAGAGTATTTTATGTTTTTTACATATACATTACAATGTACAACTTAATCAAATTGACTATTATATCCATCGATCTTGCAATAAAAAATCTTGTAGATGCACAATTTTGATTCCCTCATCATTTCCAACATCTAAATCATTTAACGTTACTACATACTTAGGATAATTATCTTGAATATCCTTCAAATTCGAAGTTTCACGATCTGAATTTTCGGGTAATTGAACACAGACTTGTACATAGATTTTTTCATCTCTTAAAATAGCGACAAAATCGATTTCCTTTGTACCTAACTTTCCAACATAAACATCATAGCCTCGTCTTTTTAGTTCTAAATACACAATATTTTCCATTACAGCATCTAACATATTTCGATTATATCCAAACAAAGCATATTTCAATGAAATATCTGCCAAATAATATTTTTCTTGTGTTTTCAAAATATTTTTACCCTGCAAATCATATCGTCTACATGGATAAATAATAAAGGCTTGTTCTAACCATCTTAAATAATTATATATACTTTCATTTGAGAGTTGTCGATTCTCACTCTTTAAGAATTTAGAAATTGAATTGGCCGAGAATGTCTTACCTGTATTTTCAACCACATATTTGACAACACGATCAAACAATTCTTGTTTATGAATACGATGACGATTTACAATGTCTCTAGAAACAACAGTATAATATATACCATTCACAATTTGATATGCCGCATTAGATTCATACTCATTTAATGCGACAATAGGAAAGCCTCCAAAACGTATATACTCATTCAACAACTCTCTTTTTGATAATTGACTCTTAGATTTAAATTGTAAATACTCCCTAAATGACAATGTATATACAGGTATTTGCACATATCTTCCAGTTAGATAAGTTGAAATCTCACTCGACATTAATTTTGAATTTGAGCCAGTCACATAAATATCGAAATTTCCTTTTTCCAACAAAGAATTTACTACCTTTTCCCATCCCGATATTTCTTGAATCTCATCTAAAATCAAATATGAATATTCATTATCTTTTGATTCACAAACTAGTTCATCATACATTTGTTTAGCCGTAATATTCTGCGCTATATCCATATCTGTATATCTTTTACTGATGATACATTTTTTCTCAATTCCAGAAGCAAGCAATTTTTCTTTCAACATTTCAAAGATAGTTGATTTTCCACAACGCCTTACACCAGATAAGATTTTCACTAATGGTTGACCAATGAATGGAGCTATTCCTTCTATATAATCATGTCTATTAATAATCACAATATCACCTTCTTTATTCTAAGTATACCAAATAAAGTATACAGTTTTAAACATTTTTTAAAATATAGCCTGTAAAACTTTTGGTTTATGAATACTTTTTCAAGTTAAAAAGAGAATGTATTTCTACACTCTCTTACTTAACATCCAATTCAATAGGCTCATCCATCGTATCACTGACGTATTTGCCATTCTTTTTTCTTTGTTTCACACACTCTGTCAACAAGTATTCAATTTGTCCATTAACACTGCGAAAATCATCTTCTGCCCATGAAGCGATTTGATCATACAATTTTTTTGAAAGACGCAAAGGAATCTGTTTCTTTTCCATTAATACAAACTGCCAGAATTAACAACTGGCTGCGCATCATGGTTTCCACAAAGTACGACTAACAAGTTAGAAACCATAGCCGCTTTCCTTTCTTCATCCAATTCTACAACCCCATTTTCATTTAAACGATCCAATGCCATTTCAACCATACCAACAGCTCCATCGACAATCATCTTACGTGCATCAATAATGGCACTTGCCTGTTGTCTTTGAAGCATAACGGCTGCAATTTCTGGTGCATATGCCAAATATGTAATTCTTGCCTCAATAATTTCAAGACCTGCATCTTTTACTTTACATTGAATTTCATCACGAATTCTAGAAGCAACCACTTCACTAGAACCTCTAAGACTTCCCTCATCGGCAATTCCATCTCCTGTTGTATCTACATTTTCAGCTACATCATAAGGATAAATACGAACAATATTTCTTAATGCACTATCGCATTGTAAAGAAAGATATTCCTTATAGTTATCTACATTAAATACAGCCTTTGCGGTATCTGTAACACGCCACATCACGGCAATTCCAATCTCAACAGGATTTCCTAGACAATCATTGATTTTTTGGCGATTGTTGTTTAAAGTCATGATTTTCAAAGATACTTTTTTCGAAGCCATTTCTACCGTGCCATTATTTTGCGTTTGAAAAATACTCTTCTTAGAACCATCATCCACATCTCCACTTTGATTTAGTTTTGTCTTTGCGGCAGGATTGACAGCCTGACAAAAAGGATTGACAAAATAAAATCCAGCATCCTTTAAAGTACCTACATATTTACCAAACAATGTTAAAACCAAGGCTTCTTGTGGTTTCAATACTTTTAAACCCAAAAATGGAATCCAACCAATACATAGCCATACAACACCAATAATAAAGAGTGGCCAAATCACTGCAGCTCCTACTATTGTCATCAACACTGCTGCAAGATATAAAACAATCCATACTATAAGCATGGCCATGCCATTCTTTTTGTTGCTTAAAACTTTTTCTGTCATATAAGCACCTCCTGATACCTAGATGATATCATTTTGATATCTATTGTCAATAGAAAAAAACAACCATTGCTGATTACTTTTCTTTCGGTGGTTCACTTACTAATAAATCCACGTTTCCTTTTATAGAGTATACTTTTACACCACTTGTGACAATAAATCCAATTCCGGCATGAATATCATAATCCACTCCATTTATGTTTAATACACCATTTCCGCTCAAGGGCAAACATAAAGAATATCGAGAATTTTGGATTGTGATTTCTTCTTCAATTTTATAACGAGTCACTCTAAAATATTCCGTATTGACATATTCAATGACTTCATTACCTTGTACCAATGTAACGTTCAAAGAAATTTCAGGTTCTCTATGCGGAATATTCGTTACATTACACGCTTTATCGATATGTAGCTCTCTTGTATTTCCATTGGCATCTTTTCGATCATAATCATAAATACGATATGTAACATCGCTACTTTGTTGAACTTCAGCCATCATAAGTTGACCTTCAATACCATGTACAGTTCCCGCAGGCGTATAAACAAATTCATTGGCATGAACTGGCTTTCGAATAAATAAAGTATCCCATTCTTTATTTTCTATCGCTTTGCGAAATTCTTCTTTTGTTTTAGCTGTATGACCACGAATGATCTTTGTTCCTTTTTCTACATCCAGCCATAAACACAATTCAGCTTTTCCGAAATCATTTTCATATTTTTTCGCATAGGCCCCGTCTGGATGCACCTGTACAGAACAAGGTTCTTGAATCTCGTTAATTTTAACCAATAAAGGGAATTTTTCATGTGTATCTCGATCAAACAATTCCCTATGATTCGCATAGACTTCTTTTAAAGTTTCTCCTTTATATTTTCCATTGGAGATAACACTTAAACCATTATCATGCGCACTAATAGCCCAATATTCACCAATTTTTAATGATTCATCCCCAATATGGAACTTCTTTTGAATTCGATTGGAACCATACGGTTTCTCTTTTAAGACCGAATCTAAAAATAAAACATTTTCCATATTTACTCCATATTCGCATGACGCCCAAACATTGTATCACTATCCATGTGACGACGCTCCATCAACATCATGATTGCGATGTCCATAAAAGTTCCTTCAGACTGTTCAAACAATGACCCCATTGGCTGAATAGATTTGATATCTCCTTGTTTACCGCTCTTGGGACTTGGTGCACTGATTTCAACCACGACATCTGCTAATTTGGCAATTGGGGATTCTGAATTGATTGTGATTAAAGCAATCTTAGCCCCTACCTCTTTCGCCTTCTGAGCATGATTAACTAAACTCTTGGTAGAACCAGATCCTGAACAAATAACCAACACTCCATTTTCATCAATATTTGGTGTACACGTTTCTCCGATAACATAACTGGCGATTCCCATATGCATTAAACGCATCGCAAAACCTTTGATTTCAAAACCACTACGTCCAGCACCGGCACAAAATACTTCTTTTGCCCCATCCACAAGTTCTACAAACTTTTCAGTTTGCTCACTATCAATACGAGTTAATGTATGTGTTAATTCTCTTAAAACTACTTCTGCATATTCTTTATTTGTCATAATATTCTCCTATTTTAAATGTGATTTAATTTCTTTGGCATACGCTTGACGATCTTTGGCATTACAAATTGCGCCACCAACAACGATGATTTCAGCTCCTTCGTTCACAATTGCATCCACCGTTTCTAGTTTTACACCACCTGCAACTGCACTCTTTGCGTTTTTAATCACAGAGTTCACTGTTTTTAAATCATTCAAAGGATCTTGTCCTAGTTTTTGAACATCAAATGCCGTATGTACACAAATATAATCCACTCCCATTTGATCAATTTCTTCCGTTCTCTTTTTTAAATCAGGAACCGCAATCATATCAACCATTACTTTCTTACCATATTTTTTAGCACTACGAACCACACCTTGAATGGTTTCGTCATGACTCACACCTAAAACTGTACAAATATCAGCACCAGCCTCAAAACATTTATCAGCCTCATATCCACCGGCATCCATAATCTTTACATCCGCCAATACTTCAATATTTGGAAATTTGTCTTTAAATACTTTAACAGGAATCATACCCTCTTCAATAACGAATGGCGTCCCCACTTCTACAATATCGATAGAGCCTTTTGTTTCCTCCAATAATTCTAAACATTCCTCCAATGTTAGTGTGTCTAAAGCTGCTTGTAATTTCATTTGTTTTTCCTCCGTTTTTCTGCATTTCTTTTTACATCCCAAGTATAAAAAAACCAGTTATTTCCAACAATAGATTTTTGGTGTTTTTAGAATATCCAAGAATTTTTATTTGGTTTTATAAATTTTATACCCAAAATTGCCAAATTATTGTATGATATGGTTATGAGTAAAAAAGCAGAAAATAGACAAAATGACATCTATTCTAAAATCTTATCCGATGGACAAGTCAAAGTTGTAGATTTAGCCAATCTCTACCATGTAAGCATGGAAACCATACGTACTGACCTAGCTACTATGGCCAATCAAGGACTCATCAAAAAAGTACACGGTGGTGCGAAATTAAACGAATCCTATTCTGAAGTCAGTGTAGAATTTAAAATGACAAAAAATGCGAATGAAAAACAAAAAATTGCGAGAAAAGCATTGGAATATATCGAAGATGGAAGCACGATATTCTTAGATCCCGGTTCGACTACATTGGCACTTGCCAAATATCTTCCATTAAAAAAAGATTTGTTGGTTGTTACAAACTCCTTAAAAATAGCTCAGGTTGTATCGGAAACAAAACACGATTTGATCTTCTTAGGAGGTAAAATGTTAAAAAAGGCAAAATCGACAACCGGCGCCTTCACAAATAATCATTTAGACGCTTTGCACATCGACTGTGCCTTTATGGGATGTGACGGATTTATGAATATGGAGGGGCCCACTACATTTGCCTTTGAAGAAATGGAAGTCAAACAACACGTCTTAAAAAATTCAACTAAAAAGTATCTACTGGCAGATCCATCGAAGTTTCACGAAACCGGAACCTACACATTTGCCAAATTTTCCAATTTTGACATGACAATCTACAAGCTTACAAAGGCATTATTCTCTGTAGGACTTGACCTTGGA
>OGYP01001047.1_pt1 | contig 13732 bp, 10 predicted proteins | sample 1576571 | NCBI WGS metagenome assembly OGYP01 (sample SAMEA3541559, study PRJEB24748) | human gut metagenome | biome: human gut; feature: human-associated habitat; material: faeces | place: China | collected 2012
CATTTATCGCTTCCTTGTCAAAAGGCATTGCAAAACGTGCATTGATAAGTGTAGCAGAAATCCCCTCTGCCTCAAGCAGCTTTACCACATCAACAGCAGTCTTTACCATACTGCCGAGTGCCATGACAGCCACCTTGCTTCCTTTTTGGATTAGCTCACTCTTTGCAAGCTCTATCGGCTGTCTGATTTCCTTAAGACCGTCATAGGCTGCACCTCTTGGATATCTGAGTGCAATCGGACCGTCATATGCCACTGCAAATTTCATCATATCGGACAGCTCCCACTTATTCTTCGGAGCCATGATTGTCATATTCGGAATAACCGACAGGTATGATATGTCAAATATGCCCTGATGCGTTTCTCCATCGCTGCCTACAAGCCCTGCCCTGTCGATTGCAAATATGACATGCAGATTCTGTATGCACACATCGTGAAGTATCTGGTCAAACGCTCTTTGCAAAAATGACGAATACACCGCAAAAACCGGGATAAGTCCTGACTTTGCAAGCCCTGCCGCAAATGTCGTGGCATGTGCCTCGGCTATTCCCACATCAAAAAACCTATCCGGGAAATTGCGGTGAAACCTGCGAAGCCCTGTTCCCTCTGCCATGGCTGCCGTTATCGCAACTACCTTTGGATTTCTCTCGCCCAGCTTCTTCATGACTGTTGAGAAAACATCTGTGTAATTGGCCTTCGTGCGCTTATTCTTCGGAAGCCCTGTCTCTATGACAAATGGCTCTGCACCGTGGAATCTGGAAGGATAACGCTCTGCCGGGCCATAGCCTGCTCCCTTTTTTGTGAGCACATGCACAAGCACCGGACCATCCACACGCTTTGCCTCGTCAAACACACGGCACATTTCCTTTATATCACTGCCATCCACAGGTCCCAAATAGATGATGCCCATCTCCTCAAAGAACATACCCGGAATAAAAAGCTGCTTTATGCTGCTCTTTGTATTCCTGATATGCTTTACCATACGCTCTCCGTAGATTGGTATATGGTTTAGGGAATTCATGACATTATTCTTTAAACCCCTGTATGCATCCGCTGTTCGAAATCCTGAAAGATACTGGCTTATGCCTCCGACGTTCTCTGAAATCGACATATTGTTGTCGTTTAGCACTATAATGAAATTGCCTTTCACGCTTGAAGCATTGTTGAGTGCCTCATACGCCATACCTCCCGTCAGTGCACCGTCTCCTATTACAGAAACCACATGATAGTCATCTCCGGTCACCTGTCTGGCTGTCGCAAGTCCAAGCCCCGCTGAAATAGATGTGGAGCTGTGTCCTGTATTAAAACAGTCACAGTCGCTCTCATCCGCCTTTGGGAAGCCGCTCATTCCGCCATACTGTCTGAGCGATGAAAATCCATCCTTTCTGCCTGTGAGTATCTTGTGTGTGTACGACTGATGCCCTACATCCCACACTATCTTATCCTTCGGTAGATTAAAGCACAGATGCAGCGCCATGGTAAGCTCCACGACTCCGAGGTTTGATGCCAGATGACCTCCTGTCACCGATATGCTCTCTATAAGAAACTGCCTGATTTCATCCTTTAACAGCTCAAGCTCCTCAGGTGTCAGTTTTTTTATATCATTTTCCTTTTGTATCTTTTCTAAAACCATCCTATTTCTCCCGATGGATCAAATATTCAAATAGCTCCTTAAGAAATGCATCGTCGTATCCCAAATCATCAAGCTGCTCCTCTGCCTCCTTGGAGATGCGCTCCACATCAGAAACTGCTTTATCCAATCCCTCAAATGTGACATATGTCGCTTTATTATTTTTCTCGTCACTGCCTACCGGCTTTCCAAGCACCTCAAGTGTACTTGTGACATCAAGCACATCATCCTGTATCTGAAACGCAAGCCCCAGCTTTGCCGCTATCTGCTCCACGCGTGATACCTCATCAGACGACGCCCCTGCAAGGATTGCTCCTATCATCATCGAGCTCTCTATAAGTGCGCCTGTCTTAAGCCTGTAGATAAAGTCAAGCTTTTCCCTTGTGATAGGACAGTCATCGGATTTCTCGCTTTCTACATCAACCACCTGTCCTCCGACCATACCATACACGCCTGCTTTTTTTGCAAGCACCGCAAATGCCCTTGCCACACGCGCATCAACCACTTCCATGCCAAAAGCCTTTGCTGCGGTCTCATATGCCAGGTTTAAAAGTGCATCACCTGCAAGAATGCCCATAGCCTCACCGTACACAGCATGTGTGGTCTTCTTTCCACGCCTGTACTCATCATTGTCCATGGCAGGCAGGTCATCATGCACCAGTGAGTAGGTGTGTATCATCTCGATTGCCGCCATAAATGGCTCAATCACTGCACTGCTTCCGCCAAACATATGGTAAGTCTCTTCCATGAGTATAGGGCGAAGCCTTTTTCCACCGGCTCTCACACTATAATTCATGGCCTCAAAAATAATCCTCTGCTGTCCCTCCTCAGCGGGAAGAAACTTCTCAAGCACATTATTTATATGCTCTACCTTTTGCTGCAGCTCTTCCATGAATTGTGACTTATTTAAATTTCCATTTAAGCTCATCAGAATTCCTCCAGTTGTCTGTCGCTGTTTAGCACAAGCATGGCCTTTTCCATGCCCTGTACCATATCATTGGCACTCTTTACCTCATCAAGCCCCTTCTTATATAGCTCAAAGGCCTCATCCAGGGATACATCCGCATCCTCCATCCTCGCCACTATCTGCTCTAAGTGTGCAAAGCGCTCCTCGAGTGTCAGTGTTTTTTCATTTTCTTTGCTCATCTTTAATAACCTCCGAAACTACGGCCCTTGCATGACCGTCTATCAGATATATATCTATGTCATCGCCTGCATTGATATCGGATACACTGTGCAGTGCACCTTTCTTTTCCACCTCGACATACGCATAGCCCTGTGCCAGCTTTTTGGCCGGTGAATATGCATCCAGTGTACCTGAAAGCAGCGCCAGACGCTGCCTGCAGTCCGAAAGCCTCTGCTTCATAATCCTTTCAAGTGCATCCTCGATATCTGCCAGACGCCTTTTATTCTCATTTAGTTTATTCTGTGGACTAAGGAAATTAAGTCTTGTTTTAATATGTGACAGCTTTTCCCTGAAAAAATCAATCCGGCCTGTCAGATTTCTGTCCATCCTGCGGCGCAGATTGTCAAGGCGCTCCAACGTCTGCCTGTAGTCACTGACTGCAAGCTCTGCAGCCGCTGAAGGTGTGGGTGCTCTCCTGTCTGACACAAAATCCGCTATCGTCCAGTCGGTCTCATGACCTACTGCCGAGATGATTGGCGTGTGGCAGTCAAATATGGCTCTCGCCACAATCTCCTCATTAAAGGCCCATAAATCCTCTATGGAGCCTCCGCCTCTGCCGACTATTATCACATCAAGATTCATCGCATCCAATGTCTGTATGCCCTTTGCTATGCTATTAGCCGCACCCTCTCCCTGCACAAGTGCCGGATAAAGTATGACCTGTACATATGGATTCCTGCGCGATGATACATTCCTTATATCCTGCACGGCCGCGCCTGTCGGTGCTGTAACCACACCAATACGGCCGGCATACTGCGGAATGGGCTGCTTGTACTCTGCCGCAAACATGCCCATCTCCTCAAGCTCACGCTTTAGCTGCTCGAATTTGAGATACAGATTGCCCTCTCCGTCAAGCTCTATCTTTTTGGCATAAAGCTGATATGCGCCGGTCTTCTCATACACCTCAACGGAACCTGTCACAATAACCTGGTCCCCCTCCTTCATGTGGAAAGAAAGTCCTGCCGCCCTGCTGCCCGCAAACATGATAGCGTTCATGGCTGCTCCCGCATCCTTTATTGTGAAATAAATATGACCGCTCGTGTGATACTTGCAGTTGCTCACCTCACCCTTTATGCTCACCTGTCTGAGCATAAAATCCTGAGCGAACATATTTTTAATATAGCTATTTACTTGCGCTACCGAATATATATTTCTATTTGCCATGTTCAATGCTCTATATCGCTGTTCCTCTTAAGCTATGCAAACTTTGCAAGCACTCCGTTTACAAATGCACCTGACTCATCTGCACCATACTTCTTTGCAAGCTCAACAGCCTCATTTATTGAAACCTTTGTAGGAATATCGTCCTCAAACTTTATCTCATAAACTGCCAATCTGATAATTGCCAGATCAACCTTTGCCATACGATTGGTCTTCCAGCCTGTAGACTTCTCATCGATGAGAGCATCAAGCTCTGCCATATGCTCAATAATCGCACTGCATTTTTCATCAATATACTGTCTTTCCTCGTCTGTAGGATTTGTAAGCTCATCATTTAAAAGCTCCATCTGCTCTGCAAGCTCAGACTTGTCATGAAACTCAACCCTGAAAAGCATCTTAAAAACGTTTTCTCTTATCTTGCTTCTTGTCATTTAAATTCCTCTCGTGAATAGTATTTTATATAAATTAAGGATGTCTGTACGACATCCTTAATTATACTACATTTGTGATCATTTAAAAAGAACTATTTAATTCTCTCCCATATCAACACTTGCTATACGAACATTGATAGTAGCCACAGAAAGCCCTGTCATTGTCTCAATTGCAGACTTAACCTTCTCCTGTACCTTTGTAGAAACCTCAGGGATGCTGTATCCATAAGCAATATTGAGTGCTACATCAACCACTACCTCATTGTCTGCTATCTCAATCTGAATTCCCTTTGAGAGATTCTTCATACCGAGCCTGCTGACAATCTCGTTTGTGATATTGCCTGCCATGGAGCTTACTCCCTCAACCTCAGTAGCAGCAAGACCTGCTATGATAGCTACAACCTCATCTGCTACCTTGATCTCGCCAGACTCATCTGATTTGATATTTATTGTGTTTCTATTCTCTGCCATGTCCATGTTCCTCCTTAACCGGCTATACGGTCTGTCCCTTTGCCACGTAAACCTGGAATGAGTCATTTCCCGTAAGTGATCTATTTCTTGATACGCGAACATTCTTGTCTGTGATCACGTACTCCAGATTGGCGCCATCCTCAATTACCGTATCCTGTAGCAGGATGCAGTTCTTGACCTTTGCATTCTTTCCTATCTTGACGCCTCTCGATAGGATGCTGTTTTCCACGGTTCCCTCGATGACACAGCCATCAGCAACCATGACATTCTTGGCTTTTGAGCCATTTATGTATCTTGTAGGATTATCATCCCTGATCTTTGTATAGACAGAGTTGCCGCCCTTAAACAGTGCTGCTCTGTTATCCTCATCAAGGAGCTTCATATTCTCCTCGAAATAGCTCTTCATATCTGTAATCTGTGAAGCATAACCTGTGTACTCATATGCCTGGATATTGAGTGAATCAGTGTTTGTAGCCATCAGATCCCTTGTAAAATAAGAATAACCATGTACAAAAGCGTCATCCACTATTCTAATGAGCTGCTCCTTCTCCATGATATAGATATTCATGCCAAAGTTTACCTTGCCCATATCCCTGTCATTGATATATATCTTTTTGATACGTCCATCATCTATATCAAATGTATAGTACATCTCATCATTGTTGCCGTTTGGTCTTAAGAATACCTTCGGTACCTCCTGCTTGCGGTACATTGCAGTGATATCAGCCCCTGTAGTCTTATGTGCTTCAATCAGCTCCCTGAAATCAAAATTGAATACATAGTTGGCATCAGCCATGATAACATACTTCTGAGTGCACTTTCTCAGATAGCCCTTAAGACTTTCGATTGCCTCAACACGGCCCTCATACACCTTAATCTGCTTCTGTGCATAAGGCGGAACTATATTAATACCACCATTTTTTCTTGCAAGATCAAACTCCTGACCTGAGCCCAGGTGATCCATCAGAGAGTGATAATTCTTTTTAACTATGAGAGATATATTGTCGATTCCACTATGTACCATGCTTGAAATCAGGAAATCGCAGAGTCTGTAACGACCTGCAAACGGAATGGAAGCCATAAGTCTCTCGGATACCATCTCAGGAATGAGGGCATCGTAGCTGTTTGCAAAAATAACGGCCAAAGCCTCTTCGTTGTTCATGTTTAGCATTGTTCCTGGCCCTCCTCAACATCATTATATACCATAGCCTTTGGTCCTATAACCGCTCTGTCGCCAATTGTAACTCCCGGTGCAATTGTAGCAACATCACCTGTCACATCCTCCTCAGGCTTTTCTCCAATAACTGCATCACAGCCTACCGTAACACCCTCTGCAACTATACAGTGTGTGACCTTAGCGCCTCTTTTTATCACAGTATCGCCCATGACAACTGCATCCTCTACCACTGCGCCCTCTTCTACGACGACACCGCCAAAAAGAATTGAATGCTTTACTGTGCCCTTCACTACACAGCCATCGGTAATCATAGAGTCTGTAACCTCTGCGTTGTTGCCGATGAAATGTCCTGTATGACCGCTGTTACGGCTGTATATCTTCCAGTTTTCATCAAACAGATTGATACCGCTGTGTTCCGGATCAAGCACCTCCATATTGGCTTCCCATAAAGCTGGAATTGTTCCTACATCCTTCCAGTAGCCATTGAAATGATATGCATACATCCTGCGGCCATCCCTCAAAAGGTTTGGAATGATATTGTTACCGAAATCATTCTCTGAATCCGGATCATTTTCATCCTCAATAAGATACTTCTTAAGTATATCCCAATTGAAAATATAAATACCCATAGATGCAAGATTAGACTTAGGATTCTTTGGCTTTTCCTGGAACTCTGTAATCTTGTCGTTATCATCTGCTACCATGAGGCCAAAACGTGACGCATCCTCCCACGGAACCTCCATAACCGCTACAGAAAACTCCGCATTTTTTTCCTTATGGAACTTAAGAAAATCGCTGTAATCCTGCTTACAAATCTGATCTCCCGAAAGTATGATAACATACTCAGGATCATATCTCTCGATAAATGCTATATTCTGATAAATCGCATTGGCTGTGCCCTTGTACCAGTCAGAGCCCGAAGCCTTCTGATACGGTGGCAGCACATGTACCCCTCCATATAATCTGTCAAGATCCCATGGCTGTCCATTTCCTATGTACTCGTTCAATACAAACGGCTGGTACTGTGTCAGTATACCAACTGTATCTATGCCTGAATTAACACAGTTAGAAAGTGGAAAATCAATAATTCTGTATTTGCCTCCAAACGGAACTGCCGGCTTTGCAAGTTTCTGTGTCAGCGCATAAAGTCTGGAGCCCTGACCACCGGCAAGAAGCATCGCAACTAGCTCTTTTGCCATATTAAAATCCCCCTTGTTTAATTTTTGTTAGCTTTTGCAATTATTTTGGTTTTTTATAATGGTTTATAGTTATATTTTACCACACTTTGGCATTTATGCAATTCAAAATTAACTAAAAAAAACTATAATTTTTGTCATTATTTTCCAATTATCTCGCGGTTGTTTATGAACTCGTACGGCACCTCCTGGTACACATAGTAGTTAAGCCAGTTGGAATAAAGTATATTGCCGTGTGACCGCCACTGTAAAAGCGGCTTTTGTGTATCATCATTATCCGGATAGTAGTTCACCGGCATATCTATATCAAGCCCCTTTTTCTTATCCCTCTCGTACTCATTGTGAAGAGTATATCTGTCATACTCAGGATGTCCCATCACAAAAATCTTTTTACCGTCCTGATCCATCAGAAGGAATACTCCGGCATCATCCGACTCCGCAAGTATGGTAAGCTCAGGATGCTTTAATATATCCTCCTTTAACACCTCGGTATGCCTTGAATGCGGTGCATAAAACACGTCATCGAAGCCTCTGACAAGCGGGATTTTTCTGTTCTTTACACGGTGCGCATACACACCAAACTTCTTCTTTGGAAGCACATGCTTTTGTATGCCGTAATGATAATACAATCCGGCCTGTGCACCCCAGCACAGATGAAGTGTGGAGAAAGCATGTGTTTTGCTCCACTCCATTATCCTGCATATTTCGTCCCAGTAGTCTACCTCCTCGTATTCCATCAGCTCAACCGGTGCCCCCGTGATTATCATGCCGTCAAAATATCTGTCCTTTATATCATCAAAGGTCTCGTAAAACTTGTTCAGATGACTGAGTGATGTGTGAGTGGCCTCGTGAGTAGATGTGGTCACAAACGTTACATTGACCTGTATAGGGGTATTTGACAGCGAGCGCAGTATCTGAAGCTCTGTGTCCTCCTTTAATGGCATGAGATTTACAATCGCAATCTCCAGCTGTCTTATGTTCTGATGTGATGCCCTGTTTTCGTCCATCACAAATATATTTTCTCTCTCAAGTATTTCCTTTACAGGTAAATCATTTTGTGTCTTTATAGGCATTTTATAACCTCTTTTCTAACGCCCAAACATCTCTATAAATGTATCCTCCGAGATGATAGGTATTCCTAATTCTTTTGCTTTTTTATTTTTTGATGAAGTAGATTCTGTGTCGTTGTTTACCAGATAGTCTGTCTTTTTTGACACGCTTCCTGTCACCTTGCCGCCCTGTGACTCCACATAGGCCTTAAACTCGCTTCTGTTGGCAAAATCATGCACATCGCCTGTGATAACAAAGGTCCTGCCGTTTAAGCTTCCCTCCGACATATCATTTATATCGACCTTTTCTATGTCAAGCTCCTTAATCAGTGCTTCAAACATCGCGCTGTTTTTGGGATTTGCATACCATTCAAGTATGGAGCCTGACTTTTCCTGGCCTATGCCGTCTATATCCACAAAATCTGTGGCATTTCTCATTCTGTCCGCAAAACCCTCAAAGCCTATCGCATTGACAATTTTCTTGCCTGCATCGGTGCCAATAAGAGGTATGCAGAGTGCAAATATCAGATTAACAGGGTGGACATGTCTGCTTTTTTCGATGGCAGTCTGCATATTCATGCACGATTTTTCTCCAAAGCCTTCCATGCTGCTTATCTTATCAAAATGCTCGGGCAGATGGTATATGTCAGGGAACTGTTTTATAAATCCCTCATTTATAAATTTTAGCATTGTCTGTACCGAAAGTCCATCTATATCCATTCCGCTTTTGCTGACAAATCTTGAAAACTTTTTGACATTCTTGGCTGTACAGTCAGGGTTTGTGCAATGCAGCGTCTTCACACCGCTGTTTTTACTCACAAATATGCGTGTCGGATGATGACACACCGGACATTCCTTCGGTATCTCAACTTCTCCCACCGCATCCTTTACAGCTATGCATTTTGGAATAATCTTGTTGGCTTTTATCACGGAAAGTGTACACTCTTTTCCCACTCCAAGCCTTTCTATCTCAGTCAGATTGCAAAGCGAAGCTCTCGAAACCGTCGTACCCTCTATCTGCACCGGCTCAAAGACAGCTACAGGCGATATTGTCGAAACCGCACACGACCATTCAATATAACGAAGCCTCGTATCTACAGCCTCATCCTGCCACTTGAAAGCAAAGCCGGCTCTCGTAGCATGATGCCCTGTGACGCTTCCGCCTGCAGCGTAGGCAGTGTCATCATAGCATATGACAAGTCCGTCCACCGGCACATCCATCCTGCCACTCTCGACATCCCTTGTCCAGCGTTTTACAGCCTCATCAAGGCCTGCCGCATCTGTTGCCTCCCTTTTGACAACATTGAATTTCATATCACTAAGATAGTTCATTCTATCTCCCCATGATATGATATCATCATCTATATGCACGAGTGTAAACGCATAAAACACTACATGTCTGCGCTTCACTTCTTCCACATCATCGAGATTTAATGTACCGGATGCAAGGTTCCTTGGATTGGCATATTTCTCATCATCGTCCTCGATTGTATCATTTAACAGCTTAAAATCCGTGTAGGAAATTGTCGCTTCCCCTCTTACAACCATATGTCCCTTGTATGGTATCTCCTTTGGGAAGCCGCTTATGGCATCCTGCAAAAATGTGATGTTACTTCCTACAGTTCCATTTCCTCTCGTCAGTATTTTCACAAGCCTGCCACCGTCATATGTGAGCACGAGTGTCAGTCCGTCGAGCTTCCATGAAAGCCAGATTGGCATATCACCTGCCCATTTCTTAAGCTCCTCAATACTCTTTGTCTTTGCAAGTGAAAGTGCCGGATACTCATGTGGCTCACGATTTCCTGCCTCTGCCTCATAGCCTGCATTATGTGTCGGACTGTCCGGACGGATATATCCTGTTTTTTCCTCAAGCTGTGTAAGTTCATCAAACAGTGCATCCCACTCGTAGTTTGGCATTATTTCATCTGCGCCGTTGTAGTAGACTTTTGATGCGCGGTTAAGACTTTCAACAAGCTCATCTATCTTATCTTTTATTTTGTTATTCTCCATGCCGTAATAATCCCCTGTCTGCTTTACTTTGCTCTTCTATCCGGATATTTCTTATCCGTATGTTTCTTATCCGTATATTTCTTATCAAAATGATTCTTATTCGTATCAGGCATAACCGGCTGATTCGAGGAATCCGCAATCAGTCTTTTGAGCCCCTTGTATTCAAGTGGTGTCACCGCCCTGTACTTTCCTCTTGGCAGGTCACCAAGCTCAATATTCATGATTCTCACTCTCTCAAGCTTAACCACACGGTAGCCAAAGTATTCACACATCCGTCTTATCTGCCTGTTGTAGCCCTGGGTCAGAATAATCTTAAACTGCTTTGAGGACAGCTTTTTAACATGGCACTTTCTGGTTGTCACACCAAGCTCTACAAGCGGTACGCCTCCTGCGAGCCCTCTTATGAAGCTGTCAGATATTGTTTTGTTTACTGTGACAATATACTCTTTTTCGTGTCTGTTGCCGGAGCGCATCATCTTATTTACTATCTCGCCATTGTTGGTCAGAAGTAAAAGTCCCTCTGAATCCTTATCCAGCCTGCCAATTGGATAAATGCGCTTTGGGTAATTAAGATAATCTATCACGTTGTTTTTTTCCCTTTTTTCTGCTGTGCAGACAATGCCGGCCGGCTTATTGAGGGCAATCAGTATCATCTCTTCTTCCTTTGATACTACCTGTCCATTATATGTGACAGTCTGTCCCTTTAGAACTCTGTCACCTGTTTTTGCTGTCACACCGTCTATTTCTACTTTGCCGGCCTCTATCTGCCTGTCTGCCTCACGCCTTGAGCACACACCCGCTTCACTGAGAAATTTATTTATTCTTACACCATTTTCTTCCATACCATATCCTCTTTTTAGATTTCTTTATCCGATATACATAAACCAGGCTGCAGCCTTTTCTACTCTTTGCAACAGCCATATGCCATGTAGATTAAAACACGGAGACCTTTAAGCCTCCGTGTTGCTTCTTATGATTGTATGCACATCTGTTACTTTGTATTGCTTTTACTGTCCTACTGTCTGGAGATTTTCCGTCTTGATATAAGCTCTGCCATTTGTTCCGGCGCTGTAGGATACTATAGTCCAGTCGCCCTCTGTGCCATATGCTGTAAGTGTTACCTGTTCCTTTAAGAGACCAAGCTCCTTGGCATCTGTGCTTGCACCGTCACGTACCTTTACAACATCCTTTGTCACTACCTGATACTCAGCCGGTGCCTGTGGCTGCTCTGCCGGCTGCTGATTTGCAGTATTGGCATCTGTAGTCTGTCCTGCATTCGGATCTGTGGTCTGTCCTGCATTCTGGTCAGTGGTCTGTCCTGCATTTGCATCTGTAGTCTGCTGGTCGCTGTTTTGTGCTGCATCATCTGCCTGCTGTGTATCTGCCTCTGTAGTCTGTGTGTCTGCATCAGACTTCTTTAAATTGGCAATGCCAGACGATGTGTACCACTGCTTTATAGCACCTGTGAGTGTTGTCTCAAGCATAGTCTTTAAATTGGCATCAGAACCGACCGCCTGCTCATATGCCTTTTGTACCTCCTCATGAAGGTCTGCAAACTCAGATGAAGCAGTATACTTAGAAATAAGCTCCATAATATCGTCATCGAGTTCATTCTCGCAGTATGTTCTGTTGAAATTACTGTATACATTGTTTATAAAGAGCTTTCCGTCCTTACCTGTCTCTATATAAAAGAAGTCAAGTGTAGGTGCCTGTGTATCAACTCCCGTAAACTTTATGCTGTTTTTAACAGACACAAAGTATGTTCCCTTTTTCAAACCATTCTTGGTGTAAGGTGTAATGTCATTGACTGACTCATAGTACTGGCTGACAACACCAATATAGCTCTTCTCGTTGTCGCTCATAGGTGTCGCAAGCTTGCCAAGTGTATCAAGGTCATCACCCACGTATGCCTTGTAATAATCAGCAAGTAATGTGCTGATATCGTCCTTGGCGTCATTTGTGTAATCCTTTTCAAACTCAAAATCCTTCACCGAAATCTCTGTCTGTGATCCGGCTTCGGTATTGGATTGTCTGCCATTATTGCCTCCTGCGACAACTACTATAAGTATAAGTATGAGTCCTACAAGTACACCTGCTACTCCAACGTATTTTTTATTTTCTGTGCAGAACTGCTTTATATTATCCAATGTTTCCTTGTTAAAAAAGTCCTTCATGTGATTCCTCCATTAACCCAACATATCAAAATCAAAGTATGTGACCGACGCGAATCGAACGCGCACTCGCCGGAGTCGGAGTCCGGAATTTTATCCATTAAACTACGGTCACAAAAAAAGTTACCAACTATTTATATCACATCTTTTAGTTTTTTTCAATGTTACTTTTTTCTTATTATAACTTTTTATGCATACTATTATAATTGATAAAAATTTGACAACATATTTCATTTATCTTATTATTTAACTATTCGGACATTATTATATATTGGAAATTTTTTCCGATACGCCATTATAATATACCATTTTAATTAATAAAATCACTATTTATATAAGGAGTAGTATTATGAGTTTCACATTTTTAAACCAGCTTCCAACTCCTGCACAGATCAAGGAAGAATACCCTCTGTCAAAGGAGCTTACCGAGCTCAAAGCCAAGCGTGATGCAATGATTTCAGATGTCATTTGCGGAAAGGATGACAGATTTCTTGTCATTATCGGACCATGTTCAGCCGATAACGAGGATTCAGTCTGTGACTATGTCAGCCGCCTGACAAAGATTCAGGAGGATGTAAAGGACCGCGTAATTATCATCCCACGTGTATATACAAATAAACCAAGAACAACCGGCGAGGGCTACAAGGGTATCGCCTCACAGCCTGACCCTGAGAAGGCTCCTGATATGGTTGAGGGTCTTATTGCCATGAGAAAAATGCACATCCGCGCCATCGCAGAAAGCGGGCTCACCTGTGCAGATGAGATGCTTTATCCTGAGAACTGGGGCTATGTTGAGGATCTCCTCTCATATGTCGCAATTGGTGCTCGTTCTGTTGAGGATCAGCAGCATCGTCTCACCGTCAGCGGCTTCGATGTGGCAAGCGGTATGAAAAACCCTACAAGCGGTGATTTTTCCGTCATGCTCAATTCTGTTTACGCAGCACAGCACCCACATCATTTTGTTTACAGAGGCTATGAGGTTGAGACATCAGGAAATCCTCTGACTCACGTTGTTTTAAGAGGTGCTGTCAGCAAGCATGGCAACACTACAACAAACTACCATTACGAGGACTTAATCCGTCTGCACGAAATGTACGACAAGATGGACGTTGTCAACCAGGCGGCTATCATCGATACCAACCATTCCAACTCCGGAAAGAAGTTCAAGGAGCAGATTCGTATCGCCAAGGAAGTTATGCACAACAGACAGCTTTCCTCTGATATCAAATCACTTGTCAAGGGTCTCATGATTG
>OGYP01001066.1_pt1 | contig 13612 bp, 10 predicted proteins | sample 1576571 | NCBI WGS metagenome assembly OGYP01 (sample SAMEA3541559, study PRJEB24748) | human gut metagenome | biome: human gut; feature: human-associated habitat; material: faeces | place: China | collected 2012
GGTAATATTCGCCGTCAGAAATGCCGGTGCATTCTGTGATGGTGGTGATAAAGGTTTCCGACTGCAGCCATTGGAAATCCAGAGAAACCGTACCTGCAACGACACTCGCCCTGTCACCGGAAACGGAAAAGTTATTCTGCATGGATGACTATCCGGAGCGATTTCTACAATGGGCGGACAAATTCATCAACATAATCATTTGAACATCATGATAGAGACAAACGAACTTACAAGGACTTTGAAGACCTTGCTTATCCCCAAGGCGGCACTGATTGCTTACGCCTCGGAGAATGAGAAGAATTTCTTTTTGGAGGTACGGGATATAGACGACCGGGGAAATATGACGGAAGGAAGGCCGGTGACCCTGGAATTCATGAACGAACTGGTGAAGGGGTATTCGGAAAGGCACAGTAGCACGCCCTACGGAAAAATACCGTCCAACCTGATGTATTGCGATTCACGAAAAGGAAGCGAACGGTATGTATGGTACAATCCTCCGGGTAAAAGGATGATGTTCTTCATTCCGGGGCTTGAAATCGAGAATGCGGAATACAACCTGCCGGGAGTGATTTACAAGGCGGGGGAACACAGGATGAATATATATGCCTACAAGGGCGATACACCCGACGAGGATACGCCACTATATGCCGCACCGTTCTTCAACGTGACCGGATCCAGCGTATGCCTGGGTTCTGCCAATTTAGAGAAACCGAAAGATATGAGCTACGAAAAGCTGCTGCAATACTGGGAAAAGAAATTCTGGCTGACGGAGTTCTCCCACTTGGGAGGCAACGGAAACCCGACTCGATCAAACCTTGTATTGGTGACGAAAGCAGCCAGGAACAGACCTTTCGACCTCGAAGAGTTAAAACCATTGAACAATCTGAAACTTAAAGACATCCTGAAATGAAAAGAGTACACTATATTGACAACTATCTGGTAAACCCGCAGCATCCGGTAACAGTAAATCTGATTGGAGCGGGAGGAACAGGCTCGCAGGTGCTTACCTGTCTGGCCCGACTTGATACTGCATTGAGAGGACTCGGACACCCGGGGCTGTTCGTGACCCTGTATGATCCCGACATCGTGACGGAAGCCAACATCGGCCGTCAGCTGTTCGGGCCGTCTGATCTGGGACAGAACAAGGCGCAATGCCTTGTCTCCCGGATAAACAATTTCTTCGGCAACGACTGGAAGGCGCAGCCGGACATCTATCCGACCGTATTGAAGGATGCCCGACGGGATAATCTGGCCAATATCACAATCACTTGTACGGACAACATCAAATCCCGGATAGACCTGTGGAACCTGTTGAAGGCTTTGCCACAACCGACATACTGCACTTACGAAACCCCTTTGTATTGGATGGATTTCGGAAACACGCAGACCACGGGACAGGTCGTTATGGGTACGGTGCCGAAAAAAATAAAACAGCCGGCATCCAAACTGTATGAAACTGTCAGTTCCCTGAAAGTAATCACACGTTTCGTGCGGTACTCTCGGGTAAAGGAAGAAGACTCCGGTCCGAGCTGCTCGCTGGCGGAAGCATTGGACAGGCAGGACCTGTTCATCAATTCCACGCTGGCACAACTCGGCTGCAATATCCTGTGGAAAATGTTCCGCAACGGGATGATCGAGCATCACGGGCTGTACCTGAATTTGGAAATGATGAAAGTGAATCCGATAAATATATGAATAGATAGTCAACCGCATTTATATATGTACTTGTTCTTCATACGCTCTCATCCGCTCCAATAAAATTTCTTTCAAATTATCGTTTTTATCTAGGTTGAGCTTACTTCTTATGCTTGAGCGCTGACTTGTAATGTTGCCGCTACTTCTATGCAGTATTTCACATATCTGACTGACTGTCTTATCCTGCACAATCAGCCGGCAGATGCTCAACTCAGATGGGGATAGCTCGGGAAATATACTCCGAAGCATCTCTATATGGCTCTTTTCTGCCTTCATGTGTGAAATGATGGCGGCATAGAGGTTCTTTTTTGTCTTTTCCCCCAGTATGCTTAGCAGCGAACCGTTCTTTTCTTCTGTATTGTCATTGTTTGCCAGTTCAGCGAATGCAAACAGCTCTTTCCTGCTCATCTGAAGCGATTTTAAGAGGGAGGCCTCTTCTGCTTTCAAGGTTTTGTATTCCTTCTGAATGGAATTGATGTTTTTATTTAACAGCCGTCCCAGTATTGCTACCATACCATATATAATGATTATCAAAGGGAGAAATGAGGTCAAAAAAGGTCCATGCGTGGCAATAACACAGGCTATATATGAAGCAACAGCTAATATGGATAACTGGATGGATACTTTATACATATATGCACAGATAGCAATCATGATATATAATATTGATATTACCATATTACTCATAATGAGTAATCGTTGAAAAGAGTAATCGTTATGAATAGAACAATAGATGATTTCTATACTTGTTTCCATATGTATAACGATTAAGATGGAAGAAAACGCTGTATTGATATTGATTTTCTTTGTGAAGTAAAGTATAGTAAATACCAACAATGCCGCAAACTGAATCGCATTCATATAATAGTACAGTGTTCCTGGGAATGGTATACTGAAAGTGTAAGTTGGGATACAGAGAAATACAATACCTAAGAAGAGAACGAATACGTTCTTTTGCTGGTGTTCCATCATTGTACCTTCTTCTATCGAATTGTCAATTATCAGCAGATACTTTGATAAAATTCCCCTTTTTTGTCGATTTTCAGTCATGAATATATGCGTTTTACATTTAAAAGCGCAAAGATATATCAATTTGTATTGAAAACCAAACGTTTGGATAATTTATTTAATTATTCTAAGTGTAAGAGATTGAGATTGATAATTACTTCAAATATCGCATTTTTGAGAGTGTAAGTATAATGAGTATAAGTATATATATTAAGTAAGTATAAATAAGTATTCAGATAAGTGTAATAATTGTAGTGAGAAAATAGTTTAATTATCAATAAGCATATAATCAAGTATTTTTCATTACAATATCTGAAAAAATGCCTGTATTTTTGTATCGCAAAAGAAAAACAACAAACGCGGAGGCTTGGCGCTTCTATTTGTTTAATTGTAGCATGAGCCTTTAAGGTGTTGAGTGAAAATGTACAAAACTAGCAGTTTGCATTGTACTATATAATAATATATAATGTATATCACGTTTATAAATATGAAAAAGATTATCAGTCTATTGTTATTTGTCATTTTATCTTTCAATGTCAGTCTGGCTTTCGAAAGTTCAGATAGTCTGTTCTACCAGTTCTATTTCCCCGTTGGGAAATCGGAATTGAATCTTTCCTTTCGGAATAATGGCGCAACGTTGGACTCTTTGGTGGCAAACATGAATAGGCTAAATAAAAATGCTGCTCTTCAGTCGGTATCATTGCATTCTGGTGCTTCTCCTGAAGGTGGTTCCACGCTGAATAAACGCCTCTCTGCAGATCGGTTACAAGCGTTGAAACGAATGGTTCAACGGCATACCTCTGTTCCGGATAGTGTGTTTCATCTTCATTCGTTGAATGAAGACTGGGCAGGTCTTCTTCTCATGGTGGAGAAGTCTGAAATGCCTTATAAAGAGGATGTCCTCCGCATCATCCGCAATACGCCGGTTTGGGTGTATCAGGGTAATGCGATAGTTGACTCGCGCAAGCGTCAGCTGATGTCTCTTTACGGAGGGTGTCCTTGGAGGTACATGGTTCAGCATTTCTTTCCTGAGCTGCGCAGCGGTTCCGTGGTTGTGTGCAAATTCAAGACACAGAATGTATCAGATGCTACGACTGCATCGTCAAACAATCTGGTTAAGCGTGACACGGTCATCCTGCGGGATACTGTCATCAAGCAGGTAGTCTGTCGGGATACAATCTGGTTGACTTCTAAATGGTCTGACAATCTCTATATGGGCCTGAAGACGAACCTGCTGTATGACGCTCTTCTTGTTCCGAACATCGGTCTGGAGTTCTACCTTGGTAAAGGCTGGTCTATCGGTGGAAATTATATGCACGCCTGGTGGAAAAACGATAAGCGGCATCGCTATTGGAGAGTATACGGTGGAGACGTAGCTCTGCGCAAATACTTTGGCTCTCGTGCAGCCATCAAGCCGCTGAGTGGACATCACCTCGGCATCTATGTGCAGGCCATAACCTATGACTTCGAATGGGGCGGAAAAGGCTATATGGGCGGTAAACCCGGTGGTGACATTCTGGACAAGGCTCATTTCGGAGTAGGATTTGAATATGGATATTCTCTCGCCATTGCGAAAAGACTGAATCTTGATTTCACTTTGGGATGCGGTTATCTGGGTGGTACGTATTACGAATACTCCCCCATGGATAATCACTATGTCTGGAAGGCGACCAAAAAACGAAACTGGTTTGGTCCGACAAAGGCTGAGGTTTCGCTGGTTTGGCTTTTGGGAGGCGGATATGGTAACGAGAAGAAGAATTCTAAAATCAAATAATAGTAGAATATAAGATATGACACGTATATTGTATGCCATCACAGTTGTTGCAGTGCTATTGCTGTTTTCTTGTGAACACAAGGAGTTGTGTGATAGTCATTCACATACATCCAACGTAGAGGTGATATTTGATTGGATACACGCTCCGGAAGCTAATCCGGAAACGATGCGACTGTATCTGTTTCCAAACGCCGGAGGCAGTGTTCAGATGTACGAATTTACAGATAAAAACGGAGGGGTTATCAAAATACCGAACGGAACATACAAGGCTGTGTGCGTAAACTCTGATACGGAATCTATTATTTACCGAAATGTGGATTCGTTTGAATTTATTGAGGCCTTTACGTCCCCAGGTGCTCTGATTTTAGGCTCTCATGCTGTTCCTCGCGTTGAAGGAACGGAAAGTGAAAGGGTTTCAAAATCGCCGGATAAACTCTACAGTGACCGTCACAAAGAGGTGATTGTCAAAGATACGAAAGAAGACCAGACAATCACTCTCTATCCCGAGAGTTCAGTCTGTCGGTATCGGGTCACTGTCTTAAATGTCTCCAACCTCAAGTATGTTCCCGCTGATGGGATTTCCGGTGCGCTTACCGGTATGTCTGGAGGACTGCTGTTGGGCCCTAACCGGCTGACACCTGAGCGAAACACCATACCGTTCAGCGTAACATCGGATGGCATATCGACCATCAATGCTGAGTTCCTGACGTTCGGGCAGACGGATGTTGCTGGTTCTTTACACAAATTGGTCATCTACGTTATTTTGGCCGATGGCACTAAAAACTATTATACGTTTGATGTTACTGCTCAGGTAGATGGAGCTGATAACCCGCGGGATGTACACATCGTATTGGATGGTTTGCCTCTGCCTAAGCCCATTGTTAATGGCGGCGGTTTCCAGCCTTCAGTGGATGATTGGGACAATATCGAAGTAGATGTTCCGATGTAATACGATGACCAGACTATACTGATTTTAAAAACAATACATTCAATTTTTTAAATAATTAAACATTAAACAAATGAACAGAAAACTTTTTTTTGCAGCAATGGCTGCTACGGCATTGGCTTCTTGTACCAATGATGATCTTGTTGAGGTAAACCAAGGTGAAGGTATCGCTTTCCGTGCTTCCCTGGATAAGGCTCTGACACGCGGAACAACAACAAACCTGCAAAACCTCAATGCATTTAACGTAACAGCTTTTGGCCAGGGTGAAGCTAATAATTATTTCACCAACATGCCTGTTACTTCGGATGATCAAGGTAAGAATTGGAAAACAGGTGCAACTTATTACTGGCCGGGCTTCGATCTTAAGTTCTTTGCTTATGCTCCGCAGGATTTAGAAAATGTAAGCATCAGCAAGAATGCTCAGACAATCACCGACTTTGCTCCGGTTCAAACTGTAAAAAGCCAAAAGGATCTGCTCGTTTCTTACAATACAGGAAACAAGAATAACAATGAAGCCAATGGTGTTGCTATGAACTTCAAGCATGCCCTCTCTCAGATTGAGGTGAAAGCCAAATGTAGCAACGAGAAGATCAAAATCGAAGTAATTGGTCTGAAGATGGTGAATGCAGCTGCTAAGGCTACTTTTGCTTTCCCGAATGCGGAAACAAATACTGTTTATAAATTGGAGCAAGGCCAATGGCGTGATTGGACTGATAAGGACAATCATGATAAGGCTTACATGATTAAGGATAAAGGCAATAAGGTAACTTTAACAAAAAATGCTCAATCACTCATGTTCGGTGAAGGCGGTATGATGCTTATCCCGCAGCAGCTGACAGCGTGGAATGGTACAGCTTCAAAGACTGGTGCATACCTTTCTGTCCTCTGCCGTATCTACAGTTTGGATAACGGTAATGAAACTCTGCTCTATCCGAGACCTGCTGCCGGTGATAATAAAGACAATAAATATGCATTCTCGGCTGTTGCTATCAGTACGAATTGGGAGCCGGGTAAGAAATACATCTACACGCTGAATTTCTGTGGTGAAAATGGTGGTGCCGGTGAAATCGACCCGAACCCGACAAACCCTGTAGATCCTACTGATCCAGATGTAGAAGAAAAACCGGGTACAGGAGGTGAAGAAATCTTAGGTAAGCCCATCTCATTCACTGTAACAGTTGATGAATGGACAGATCAAACAGAAGACGTTGAAATGAAGTAAACAAGAGTCACGTTTCATAGTCCAGACGGGATTGGACCGGCATACCCTTGGCTGGGGACAGGGATTCAAATAGGGTTTGTTTTGATCCCTGTCTATTCCCTTCTGGACACGACAGCTGCAGGGCTCAAACCTTGTGTTAGGGGTTGGCTTGAGCTTCTGTTTGCAGCAACAGCTTGCAGGCTGGCTAAAACTAAATAATAACCTTTTAGATAAAATTGATATACTAAAGTAGCATATGAAGCATTATCGTTTTACATCATTTTCAAGCAAAGAATTCTTAACTCGATTTTTGGCCTTGGCTATGGTTTCTGGAAGCTTGTCGCTTGCCTCCTGTGAGGATGAAGTAGAACAATCCGTTCAGCATCCTTCTTCTAAAGTAATGTTCAGCTCCAAGGTCAGTTCTTCATGGACTTCCTTTACTCGTGCCGGTGGTGATGCTGTAGAAACAGAAAACACCATGACCGAACTAAAGGGTGGCGATGCGCCTCTTTATCTGCATACGCTGTACACAGACAGCATTGCACTTCCTTCCGGTAGCCGGGCTGCGCAGAAGGTAGAAACGCGTGCCACTCCGGTTAAGAATGAGAATATGTACGATAAATTCGGTGTGTCAGCCTACGCATATACAGGTAGTTGGGATAATAAACAGTTGCCTAACTATTTTTACAATGCTACAGCCAGTAAATCAGCTAACAGTTATGTGCTTGCTTCTGATTACTATTGGCCGGGCAATACCTACAATATGAAGTTTTTTGCCTATGCTCCCATGGATAATGCCAGTTATACATTATCCGGAAAAGAACAACCCGGTGCTCCTGTTGTTTCCGTCACTATTCCAAGTGATGTAAGTAAACAGCAGGATCTTTTGGTGGCCCGCACGGAAGAATTGTCAGGAGCTTATAATCAGGAAGTAGCCCTCGTTTTCCAACATGCCCTGACTGCTGTCCGCTTTGTATGTGCGGATGGTATGCAGAAGGGTACGATCAAAACTGTAACGTTGAAAGATGTCTATTCTGTAGGTAAATACCACATGGAAGACAATAGCTGGAAGGATGTCAATACACCTACCAGTTTTTCTCAAACTCTAACCAAGCAGGTTGAAGGAACAGATAATGAAGCAATCACCACTGAGGCTCAGACTTTTATGATGGTTCCGCAGACCCTGCCTGATGGAGCACAGCTTGAGGTAGTATTCGTAGATGAAAATCAATCAGAGCATACCCTGACAGCCGACCTTAAGGGCTCATCCTGGCCCATGGGAAAGACGGTTACCTATAGAATTTCCACAAGTTCCATCAGCTGGACCTATGAATTCTGCGTTACGGATCCCGGGGAGTTTGAATTCGATGGAGGAACAAAACAATACACGGTAACCAGCTATCGTAAGAATGGTGCCGGTGTAATAGAACCAGTTTCATGGATCGCTCAATACTCTGAAGACAATGGAGTTACATGGAGCGATAACAAGCCATCTTGGTTGGTTGACTTTACGGCAGCTGGTGAAGGAAGTAAAAATGAAAATCCTACAGCATATAGTGTATCCGTTGACGCTCAGGTTGGTAGTGATTTAAATGCACATACGCAGAAACTGCGCGATGCATCACCTAAAGGCACAGAAGCACAACCATATAATTTGGCAAATGCAACAGGTGCTACAGAAGATGAGAATTCAGCCAATTGCTATGTGGTCAGTGCACCTGGATACTATTCGATTCCGTTGATATATGGAAACGCCAAAAAAGATAGTAGAGATAATACAGAAGCGTTTTCAAATACAAAGGCATCTGGGCGGAATATGTTGAGAGTATTTCGTAACCACGTAAGCATGATTACTGCTGTGTATATCAATAATAACGCTGGAGTTAAGCCGGTAAAAGCTGAATTGTTAGGACAAGATGCCCTGAATCTGGTTACAGACGTAAAATACAATCCTGCTGGAAACGGTACAATAACGTTTAAGGTGGATCAAAGTACCATCCGACAAGGAAATGCCCTCATAGCCATTAAAGATGCAACCGATCAGATAATCTGGTCTTGGCATATTTGGGTGACAGGAGAGGATTTGAATAAAGTCATTCAAGTGTCCAATGCCGCAAACAAACCATATAGTTTCATGCCTGTGGTTTTAGGCTGGTGTGATGAACGTACTACTACGTACCAAGCACGTAGCTGTAAGGTGAAATTTACGGCAGGTGAAAATACCAAAGAAATAACCATTGTTCAGAAAGAAAACGAGATTACGTTTGGAGATAACCATCCCTATTACCAATGGGGGCGCAAAGATCCGTTCCTTCCATCCAATGGATACCAGAACTTGCAAAACCAAATTGCAAGAAATGAAAACAAAAGATGGTTTGGCCCGGATGGCCTTCATACCACTGCAAACCCCGACCATAGAAATTTAGGGACAGGCAATCCTTGCATTCAGAATTACATAAAAAATCCGGAAGTAATGCACAGCTCAAATTCTGCAGACAATACATACTATAACCTGTGGGATAGCTCTCATAATGGTACAACAGGTACATCGGTTAAAAGTGTTTATGACCCTTGTCCGGTTGGATTTAAAGTGCCCGATGCAGATGCGTTTACAGGATTTACAACCAAGGTATACAGTGATCGGCCATCACCGTCAAGTGAGGTGAAGGGCAATTGGAATGCTGCTGATTATGGATGGAATTTTACTCCAAACGGTAAGTCGATTTTCTTCCCCGCACTGGGATGGCGAGATCCGCAAAGCGGTGGCCTGAGCCAAGACTGGAATAGTGGAAACTTCTGGACATCTGCCCCTAATCGTACAGCAAGTGCATACTATCTGTATTTAAAACAGGATGAAGTAGGTTCCAAATTGAGTAAAGACCGCTCAAGAGCCTTGGGAATACGCCCCGTAAAAGAATAATGAATGATCGGGAATGAGCTTTAGACTGTACCAAACTTCAGCCTAAAGCTCATTTTCATACGTATAAGAATGATAGATAAACGCATACAACATGAGAATCATCTTAATCACAATATTGCTTTTTGCAGCAACCAGTCTGTTTGCCCAAAAGACACGTCATATCTCTGTCGAGATTCTGGGTGCCCAAAACACGGTAGGTATCAACTACGACAGCCGTTTCAAAGGTACATACGGTTTGGGATACCGGGTAGGTATCGGTTATGGCTATGGCAGAAACTCGGGCTGGTTTGACGAGAGTATCAAGGGCGTAGGTGTGCCGCTGGAGCTGAACTACCTTCTCGGAAAGAAGAACAGCAAGCTGGAGCTGGGCTTCGGTGCAAGTCTGGGGATTTATCGCGTGAAGGGAGAAGTGGCATATTATAACAATCTCGAATGGTATTCAGATAGGTATAATACCTATGAAAAGGTTTCTGAATCTTATTACTATACGTCATCGGGCTGTCAGTTCGGTTATTTCCTCTTCGGAGACATCGGCTACCGCTATGAGCGCGCCGGCGGATTCATGTTTCGTATAGGAGTGTCTCCGTCCTTTAATTTTGGTGACAAACATGGAGTCACAAAGTCTTTCTTCTACCCGTACCTCGGCTTCGGATGGTCGTTCTAGGGTTTTAGCTGGAATAGACGCTCCCATCGTCACGGTAATGGCTACTATATTTCACCTCTGATTCAATTAAATAAAGTAGTATGAAGCTTTCTATGTTTAATCAAACTAAAATAACTCTCAGAAGACTGTTATTCTTGCTGTTGTCTGCTCTTGGATATGTTACCTGCTGTCACTGCCTTACCTCCTGCGGCGATGAATATGAAAAATTTCAAGGTATTGAGTTTAAAACGACAGGGGTAGTTCTGTCTCCCATAAACTCACTTTTATATCATGGCAAATTGGATGGTTCCGCGACTGATGTCACGATTACAGCTATAGGCAAAAACGCTAACTATGGATTCCTGTCTCTGATCAATACAGATGACTGTCTCTATGAGGTCACGGATGATGACTGGAAGCAGGCATTGCCTTATACTGTATGCGAAAAGACATGGGGAAAGATAGAGCTCCTGTCCGCGTCACCTTATTCCATCCGTCTGACTCTGAATGTAAACCAGACAGGGGATGACAGAAACCTCGAACTGACATTCGGCGGCGGATATGTAATTTCTACTCTGACATTGAATCAAATGAAGAGGCAGTAAAACATGACGAAGCTATCATTCTTATTCTTTATAATGACAATTGTAAAGTATTTAGAATAACTGCAATAACAGGAATCCGAAAATAAGATTTATATGAAAAATTGTATAACAAAACTTCTTTCTTCATCCGTGCTTATTTGCTGTTTTTGGAGTTATTCTAAAGAAGATACAGGAGCAACATATAATAAACATATATAACAGGATACCTTAGTCCAGAGTCTGCAATTATTAAAGAACAAGTTTTCAAGAATAAATTCTACGAACACTAAATTTGTTTCGCGGAAATTTGTATTAAAATTCAACAAATAGCCAAAATATAAGCAATGAGTACCTATAATCACATACCCATTCCAAAACAGTGTCTTCTCTTTCTTTTAGACATCTCTGTATAAAGATGAATTTTTCAATGGAATTTATCTATTTTTTATTGTTCTGAAACTAAATATGAAATTATTATTACAGCATAAAATTCTATTCGGTTATTTGATATGCATAGTAGTCATAGGAAGCATGGTCGCTATTTTGTTACACGAACGTAGCCGAGTTCTTCAGATAGAGACTGAAATGAAACACCTTCACCATGTACAGCACAATGTGAATACAGCCCACCGTTACATCACGCTTCTTGCTATGCATGGCGAAACTGCACTTGCCTGGGAAGAGGACGATTATACAAGCTATTGTTCACTCCGTCTCCGCGTAGACTCTATACTGCAATCCATGCACAAGGAAAACGTGGAGTTTGTCAGCAAAGAGCAAATTGACTCCCTTAGACATATGCTTGCTAGTAAAGAAGAGCATCTTTACCAAATCATGCAGGCGTTTCGTAGACAAGAGAATTATAATGATTTGCCACTCAAAAGCTTACCCAAAGAATTTCAATCTAAAACCATTATACGCAAGAAAAAAGGACTTGCTGGTTTTTTGGGTGCAAAAGAGACAGTAAAAATTACACCTTCTGAATCTTCTGTATTACAGTCGTTAAATAAAAAAATTCTCTCCTTTCAAAGAGAACATCAGGAGTCCATAGATACGAATATTGATAGTTTGCGTAAACACAATAAGGAACTCAATAAGGAACTTCGCACCTTAATTACCTCAATGGATGAGCAGACTAAATGTATTCTTCAAGAAAAGGAACATAATCTTCAAAAATCGTACGATCAATCTACTCTTATTATAACATGGCTCGTTTCATCTGCTCTTTTTATGCTTGCTATATCTTACTTGATTATTCAAAGGGACTTACGAGAAAAAACAAGGACGAAAATACAATTGGAGGAAACAATCAAACAGAATACGGCACTCCTTAATATGCGTAAGAGTATCATCCTTACCTTGTCGCACGACATCAAGACCCCTTTGAGCATCATAACCGGGAACCTTGAATTGGCCATGAAAACGGAGGAGGAAATGCAGCGGAACATTTTCCTGAAACACATCGGGGACGAATGCCTCCATGTGGTACACCTTCTCAACAACCTGCTGGATGTGTATCACCTGAACGAGGCGAACGAGAAACGCTGGGATGTCCCGTTCAACCTTCAAGAAATGCTGGAGCGTACTGCTGCGGGATTCTCGCATATAGCCAACGACAAAGGCATCCGGTTTGTCAGTGATTTCAAGGATACGGAAGTCAGGCTGTATGGCGATGCGGTCCGCATTGAACAGATTATGCACAACCTGCTTGCCAATGCGGTTAAATTCACCGAATCCGGCACAATCAGTTTCCATGTCCGTTATCACAACGGAATTCTGACGCTGGAAATCAAGGATACCGGCATTGGAATGACCGAGGAGACGCTTTCACGTATCTTCCGTCCTTTCGAGCGCAAGGATTCTGCCGCCAATGCCGACGGACATGGCTTGGGACTGTCCATCACGCAAGGGCTCGTAAAGCTGCTTGACGGAAATATCAAGGTGACAAGTTCCATCGAGCAGGGAAGCACGTTCCGTGTAACCCTTCCGTTACGGCAAACGGATGAACCGGTGGAAAACGAGGAGCCGGTTGAGCTGCATCTTGAACACCTTCCTCATCGTGTACTGATCATCGATGACAACATCATGCAGAGGGATGTCATCAAGCAGATGCTGGAACGCAACGGTATAGCATGTACGGCATGCGCTTCGGTCAAAGAGGTGGTCAAGGCCATGCGCGACATGGATTACGACGTACTTCTCTCTGACATACAGATGCCCGGTACCGACGGATTCGAACTGCTTGCTCTTTTACGTGGCTCAACCATCGGCAATTCGCGTACAATACCCATAGTCGCCATGACCGCACGCAGCGATTACGGGAAGAAAGACTATCAGGAAGCTGGATTTGCGGCCTGCATCTATAAACCGTTCTTTCTTTCGGATTTGTTAGGTCTGCTTTCGACCATAAAGACTTGCCGGAAGGATGAAAACCGGAAGGTGGACTTCAGCACGATGCTGGCAGAGGTCGATGACAAGGCAAAACTGTTAGGCTCCTTTATTGAGCAGTCAAGACAAGACGCGGATGAACTCGCTTCGGCTATGCATGGCAATGACCGGAAAAGGCTGCGTGAGATTGCCCACCGTATGCAGCCGATGTGGGAACTGTTGCAGATGGAAGATACCTTGTCCGCCTATCGGAGCCTGCTAAAAGACAGTACCACAGGCGATGACACCGTATGGGAATATACAAAACGAATCATGGAATATACCGCCAAGCTAATAGCGGAAGCGAAGAACGAAATAAAAAAACTAGAAAATGAAACGGAAAATACTGATAGTTGAGGACAACATAAGCCTGTCGCAGATGCAGAAGGACTGGTTTTCACAGGCGGGGTATGA
>OGYP01001067.1_pt1 | contig 13610 bp, 8 predicted proteins | sample 1576571 | NCBI WGS metagenome assembly OGYP01 (sample SAMEA3541559, study PRJEB24748) | human gut metagenome | biome: human gut; feature: human-associated habitat; material: faeces | place: China | collected 2012
TGAGCATAATACACTTGTATATCTGTAGTAATTTTTGCATGATTTAAAATTCTGATTGCTGTTTCTTCATTATCCTTAAAAGTGATGTTGTTATTTTTAAATATATTAATAACAGTATTAATATTTGCATCTACATAATTAGTCAAAGACTGATCTTCCGCATAAATATCAGTTAGACAACTTAATCCATTATTATTTGAATAGTATGTGTTAAAAGCACTCTCTACGTTTCTGTAATTGATTGCATAAAGATTGTTTTTATAGATAAATGCGGCTAAATCTTCATTAATTTTATTAAACGAAATTTGAGATATTTTAACATTCAATTTTGATAAAGCTTTTCCTATGTTATCTATATTGTATTCGTCTTTCATATCTATATATAAATTTTCGGTAACTTTCAAATACTTAAATAAGCATTCATCTTTATTCATTTCTAAAACATGCTCATTTCCATCCACTGATAGTAAAGTTAATACAAAATCTTTTCTTCTATTTTCTAATAAACTTGAATCCTCTATAATCTCTTTAACACATAATGGCCAAGATTTAGTAATAGAAGAAATTAACCTCTCTTTATTCACTCCATGTTCCAATAAACTTATCAAGAAAATAGGGTTATTTTCCCTCTTCAACAATTCAAATGCTGTATTAAAATGATTTGAATCTATCATACTTACGTGTTTTAAAAGATCTAAATTTAATATTTCTTTTTTATCAAAATCAGCAATATCTAAAAATTCCATAATCAATTTTGGATTATCTAAAGAATATGATTCTTCTAATACTGTAGAATCCGTTAAACTCCGCAAAAATTTCTTATCGTTGTTTGTGATATCATTTGGATAAAAATATGAAATATAATCATAATAGTTTTCATCTATATAACCTGAAGATATTAAATAATTCAATAAGCCAAAATAGTAGCTTTTTTTTATATTTTCATACTTGCTTGTTTTTTCATTTATCAAATTTCTAAAATCAAATCTGTTAGTCAATTCGATATATTTTGTGTTTTTACATTTGATTTTTTCCGATTTTGCTTCTTCAACTCCTATATTACCTAAACTTTCTTTATTACTAATATCATCCAATTGTTTATCAACCCATTGATTTCTACATTGAAACAACTTGTAAACATAACCTTCATTAAAATGAAGGTCAGTAAAATCTTTAGGATAGGTATTCTTATATATCATCATTGCAAACAATTTATTATAATCTAGATTTAAGTTTGATTTTAAATTATTTGCCGGATCCAACCTATTTATATAAATGAGAAAATCATTAAATATGTTTTTTAATAACCTTAAGTCATCAATATATAAACAAGCTCTTCTCAAAAAATTAACATTCATTTTTGGTTCTAATCCAGACTCTACAATGAAATCTTTAATTTTATTAAAAGAATTTGAATTATTCATAACAGGAATCACTGGTATCTCAAAATCAAAAAATTTTGTATTGTCCTTTGCATCTAGCAAATCCCCTCTAACTAAATAGAAAAAACGTATAGTACGATGATTCTTATTATTTAATCGTAAATTGATTATCTTATTCAATTCACGTAATTGTTCAAATATTTCCACATCCTCAAATCTATCTATGTCTTCAAAAATATAGTTATCACTTTTGTTCTTTTCAAATAAGTACAATATCTCATTTAAATATTTATCAAAGTAGGACGTACTTTCAGATAATAATTCAATATCATTTCCTTTTATACTTATTTTTTTGAATATATTTTTATTTATTTGTAATCTAACAAAGAAATAAACAATCAAAAACAAAGTGATAACAAAAGATAGAAATAAGATTGTTAAAACAGACGAGTAAGAGTTTCTAAAGATACCTTTATATAAATCTGGTTGCATTAATCCTATAAAGCTGAGTATAAACAACAAAATAACTAATGAATAATTCCTAATAACATTATCTTCTTTTAAACAATCTGTTTTAATTTTAAAAATCGATTTGTCTATTTCCGAGGGATTAAGTTGTTGAATTATTTGATTAACAATTTTACCTTCTATCAAATTATTACTATCTAAAATGGTTTGTTCTTCACTCGTTTTACCTTTTCCATCATTTGATTTTTTTTCATAATTAAAATGAGTTAAAGAAATAGTACTAAATTTACAATCTGTATGTGATTTTTTATAAGATTCTACAATTGAACTTTTTCCAGAACCATAAGATCCACTTATGGCAATATTTCTAATATCATCATTTTTAAAAACAAACTCAAATGCTTCATCATAAACTTTGATATCAGCATCTGTTTCGGGTGTTAATTTCTGAAATTTCAGATTTGCCATAAGTTATGAATCCTCCTCTTCTAATCTTATATCATAGTAATTTAACTTTTTTACACATACAACTTGAAATATCATTAATGTTTTCAACAAACTTATATTTTGTTCTTAACTACATTCTTACCGATTGCTAATCCAATTGATCCTGCTGTTACTAATATACTACCTAAAACTTTTGCGCCCTTAACAAGTTTAGCTTTCTTTGCATGTTTCTTTGGATTTACTTTCATTTGTTTCTTTTTCATGATTAATTGCCTCCAATAATTGTTCTCCACTAACTTCAATAGCTAGTCCTTCATATTTTGTGTTTAATTCCAAACATTCTTTTTTATCTTCTTCAAGCAATTGAATATCGTTATTAAATATGAAATCATAATCATCTTCTGAATACATATGTTCAATTGACATTACACTTGAATAATCTAACTCTTTTAACTTATTAACAGACTCAGAATAAATTGATTCAATAACTTGAGGTTGTTCTATCAACAAATGAGCTGCAGCAATATATTTAGTAGATTCTTTATATAAATTAAATAAATCCACTATTTCGTTGTATTCTTCAGACTTCTTATTCCAATAATCCATATGAATAAAGCCCTCAGCCAATTGAAGAGCCTTAGATTTAGGAATCGCAGCAAACTCATTGATTTGAAGTTTCAATTCTTCATAAATCTTATCTTGCGCATTAATCAAGTCATGAATCCCATTTTCAATTGCTATTCTTTTACCTGGATCATCATCACTACGCTTTAAAGCTAGATATACTTGTTTTTTACCAGACTCAAGCAAGGCAATACGATCATTCATTTGTCCCTTTTGAATATGCTTAACCGATTTACATATAGACTCTAATAATTCCGTTTGTTCTTTTATCGAACTTTGCAATTGAGCCATTTGAAGTTGTTGAGACATATCCTGAATTGGATTTCCCTGTACAAATGATTCCTTCTTAATACCTAAAGGAGTGACAATCTTATTTCTACTATCCTCACCCTTTCGTACCAAAGAAGGCCATAACTTACCCGTCTTAGCATTTTCCATAATCCAAAACTCACCAGATTCATATTGTTTCTGAAAATCTTCTGGTATCTCAACTACATACTCAGTACCAGCCTGTACATTATCCAAAATATCCTTCACATTAACTATTTCTAGTATTTTATTAAGAACATCCTTAAAAGGTATATGTAAATTAGGATCATTTGAACGCACTACTCTATACGTATCATATACATACTCTTCAGGTAATTCATTTTTAACTTTATGTATTTCATTATCCATAGTCAAAACACCTCGTTTTAATCAAAATGACCAATTTTATTATATCTATAATAAATTAATGCAAACGTTCGATATGCATTATCTGTTAATTTTACAACTTCTTGTCCATGTTCATTTCTCGTCTTTAATACATTACCTGATTCATAAATAGAATTTGAATAAGGGTTTCTAATTTTAATTACTATTGGCTCGTTTTTATTTTTTATACAGGCCCTAACAAAATCACGATCCCCATAAGACAAACCATCAGCATACTTTCTACAATTTTCAATATACTTTTCAAACTCCTCTGTATCTTTTTTCTTCTCTGATTTAACATATTTTTTACAATTTCGATGATTTTTAATTCTCTCATTAATGCTCAATAAGAAATATATCAAGATAAAACAAACACAAAAAATAAATAATCTAAACCAGTTATCACCTATTTTTGTTATTATCCAATTATTACTTGGAACTAGAAGATAAATAACATTCGCAATAACAAACGAAATTAAAGTAGGCATCAAATGCTCCTTTAAAATTAATACTAATGGTCTCTCTAAAAAATTCATTCATTCTCCTTATTTAATTTTTGTTAATAATTCTTAAAACCTAACATGATCTACATTAGATTTAAGAAATGATTTTTTTCAAATACTTTTTTATATTGGATCTCCATATCAATCCCTCAAATAATCTAAACATACTATACTTTTGTCATTCTTGTATGCTGCTCAATCAATAACTTTCTTTGCAAATTTGAAAACTCGTTTGAAGACATAACCCAATAGTTAGCATTACTTATTATTTTTTCATTAAAATCAAAAGCAATATCATTTGTTAACTCACATTTAAAAAAATTACATACTTTCATACTATCATTCATGACAATTTCTATATCTAAAAGTATCCTAGGAGTTAATGCCATCTTTAAGTAACACATACAGGGATTATAAATACCAGGTATTACATCAGTATCTACTGGACAATCTGATGTAATTAAGAGTGGTTGTTCAGAAACATACAAACCAAACCTCATTGAATCATGAAAAGCTATCCATAAAGAATCAATAACATCGTCAAATTCGTTCATATTATCATGAATCCATTTTATGTTTCTATTTATGATCTCACTATTTTTATATAGCTCACTATTAGAAACATGCTTAGAAGGTTTAGAAAACTTTAAGTCAAGATTTTCCTTAATACTTTGAAATACCAATTGTCCAGACTTAGTTCTTATTAACTGTAAGAAAACATACTGATATAAACTTTTCAAGTCTTCATTTGTAAAAATATCACCGTTTATTGATTCGAAATCAACAATCTTTTTTATTTGCTGAATTCCTTTATCTTCAAATTCTTTTAAATGATTTTCAATTCAATTATCTAAATTCCCACTTATTTCATACATTTCTTTAATTACACATAAAGATGTAGGCTTTAACTTCTTTTCATTTCCTGCACAAATATTATATGCATTAACACTATCCGTATTATTTATACAAAAGTTTTTTATATATTCTCTTTGGACATAGTGTTGTCTTTTTGTTTTTCTTTGTACCATAAAACAATTAATTTACTTAATCTTTGCCAATAACTCTTGGAATTTAGCATAATTTACCTTAACACCATCATCCAAATCCATTGGTTCCATCTTATCTGCCCAATGATGAACAATCTCTTCATACTTATTCAATTCCAATAATTGTTCATGAATCTTCTTTAATTGTTTAGACAATTTAACCTTTTCACTCGTGGAACCTGCCATATCAATCTGTTCTTGTAATAATTCGATCTGTGTTCTATAACGAGCCTGCTGTGGATGGATATATCCAGTTCTCATACGAGCAATTAAATCTGGTGTATATCTATGAATATAAACTAATGCTTTAAATCCATTCTTTTTACCACTGTCAAACAACCAATAAATTGGACGCTTACCAGAACCAGTTACCTGATATGTATTACAATGATCCTTAAAGAAATCATTTAAGAAATAATTACGCAATACTTCTCTAGGAGTACCCTTACCACCTAATGCATCCGCAATAAACTTCAAGTTTTCTTCTAAAGTATCAGACCCATAAACAACATTAACAAACTCTATAAAACGACTTACAATATCATCCTCAAAATATTCTTCATCACAAATTGGAATAATATCATCTTTATCAGGAATTAATGTAGTATATTTACTATCATCCCATTCACCACCAGCATAAGCCAATCCTTCAACATTTAAAGAATAACGTCCAAACATACAACCAACTGCATAAGAAATAAAAGATTTAATATCACGAACTAAATTAGCCTTACGAACCGTAACATCCTTATCCTCTACTTCAGGAGTTAATTCATCCTGTAATCCATAGATATCAATAAAGATTCTATTTAACTCTTCTTCATTAGCCTTTAATTGATTAAAACGCTCTTCACAAGCAATACTCCATGCTTTATAAGCAGATACTATTCTTGCAGATGGAGCATTATCACACCATGCAGATGCACCAGCTAATCTTAATTCAACAAGAGGATGTACTTTAAAGTCCCATGATGTCTCAAATGAATCCCAATCTGTTTTGCAATTATTAATATTCGATTGAACAATATTTGTAACTTTATTTTCATCAATAAATTTAATTGGTATCTTGGCAACTACATCTGCACCAGTATTAATTGTAGGGTTAATCATTGATAAAATATATTGAGTAACTTTAGTATTTAATAAGCCTAATATATAATTTACATTTGTTAACTCATTTAAAAATAGACTTGCTGCTGCATGATCAAATAAAAAACCACTACCATAATATCTTGAATTAAATAAACTTGAAGTTATTGCTGACCACGTAATTGCAGATTTATAATATAAATCCATATATGTTGTACGAGGTCTATGCATAGAATTTGGGTTAGTCCAATCAATAATATAATCATTATTACCATACCATCGTCTAAAAGCACCGCCTTTATTACATGGCACGTATTTTTTTTGACTATTTAAGTATTCATCATTATCATGCATATTAAATGCTACATGAGTAATTAAAGGTTCAAACCATAATCTCATATATTTATCATTGTTTCCTGTAGATAAACCCGCTCTCGAAATAGACATATCTTGCAATGTTTTATATTTTTCAAAAGATTTTATAAATTTAACACTGCCCCAATATGCAATTGGACTTCCTGGGATTTTTGTGAAATTTGATGATGATGTCTCATAGAAATAACCACATTCTTTATTACTCAATGCTTCTAATACTTTTTGTTTTTGTACTTCCATACCACCTTTGAAATCAGATAGGCGAAAATAATAACCTAGATTATTAGAGTGTTCATTCTTTAATACAAATGAGCAAATTGGAACAGTAGCTTCTTCATATGCTGAATATTCCATTTGAACTAGTGTCGCAATTGCTTTGTTGTTAATAATATATTCTCTAAGTTTTTCATAAGACTTAATAAACATCCACACAAATGGTGTCATAAAACCTAAATAACCACTTTCTTTTGTGAAATCAAAATTTCTTTTTACAAACACTGCAAATAAATCAGAAGAATAATCTTTATAGTTCTTTACTACATATTTTTTAAGTTCTCCTGACATTTTATTTAAATAAGGTGGGTTTGTAGTCGTTACACAATACTTTTCACTTAAGATTTCTGCTTGTTTAATTAATTTATTGATTTGATAGTAAGTATTTTCCATCCAATCCAATGAATATATAGAAAATTCTGCAGTTGAGTGAACTTCATCAATAAATTGTTTATAGCTATAATAATCTTTTTGTTCAACTTGAATTAATGAACCTAATTCTAAAGCATCTTTAAAAGCTTGAAGTAAATAATCAGACATTTCTTTACTTGCTTCTGTTTCAATCATACCTTCATAAGATAATGATTCTAATTCATTTGTCTCTACAACATTAGATAAGTGATTCGAAACATTAGCTTTTAAGAAGCGTCGATTGTACTTGCATCCTTGCATCATAATAGAAAAATAAGATAACTGATATGCACGTTCATCAATATCTAAACCATATAAGTTATTTTCAACAATGGAGATAGCTGCATCACGATCTGACCATCCACATTCTCTATATATTTCCATTAATACTTCAAATGCATATGCCAATATGTGTCCAGAACCCATACATGGATCAAAGAAAGTCAACTCTTCTGGTTGAATTGGATCATTTTCTACAATTGGTAAAGTTCCATCTTTTCCAGTTGCTAAAAACTTAAGTTTACTTCTTAATTCACTATTAGGATTTCTTTCAATCCAATAACGACCTAAAGAGTTATCTACCATATAGCGAACAACCCAATCGGTAGTAAACAATTCAGTTGCTGCTGGAATATCATTTTTTGAAACTTTGCCCTTTGTAAGATTAATAACTTCATTATGGCGTTTAGAAATATAGTACTGATACATCCATCCAATAATAGTCACTGCATTTGTAGGCCCATCTGGATTATCCGCTTCATCTTTCCAATCCTCTTCTGGAATATCGCTAATCATTTTGGCTAGGACACTATCCTCTTTTAAAAGACCATCTGGAAACAACAATACTTTATAATCCTGGTTTTTAATGGATGTAAACATATCCGGTAAATAAGTAGTCATGTCATTACATACAGTTAGCAACAAATATTTATAAAGTTTTTCATCATCATTTTGTTCAATTAAATCAAATACTACCTTTTGATCTAATCCTGGAATATCTAAATGTAGGGCTTCTGTTTTAATTTCAGGCTTAAATTCATTATTTTCATTTGTAAAAACTCGAATTCTTTGAGGAAGACGATTATTCACTTCCATAAAACGAAGCGCAATGAAACGGTTGAACCAAGTATAAGCTACTTCTTCAATAACATAATCTAAACCATGATGTTTCACTTCTTTAATTAATGCATTTAACTGATTTTTTTCTTCAATAGAAAGAAGTTTTCCTTTAACTGAATCTACATTTAATTCTGGTGTACATGATTCTGTAAAACCATAGTCAAAAGCTTTTAATTTAATCTGTTTTACTAATTGATCATGTGCATAGTTTGCATAACTTTTTATCGCATTCTTATTCATGATTAACTCTCCCTATTAATTTAATGGTTCTAATGGAGTCAATATGAATTCATCCAAACATTCTTTGACTTCCATTTGCATTTGTCTAATTTTATGTATTCTATGTATTAAAGGAGGATTACCTTCATTCATAACTTCTAAAAGAAGTAATTCTGTGGTGTTAAAGGCTTTTAAAGCCACTGTTAAATTATCAATAGTATTAGGTCTATGGTAATAATCCAATCCAATTCTATAATGTATTTCAGCCTTGATTCTGCTTGGCGCATCTAATTGGTCTGCAACATTTAACGCATGCCAATATAAATCCTTTGCTTCTGGAATATCTTGTTCTACAAAGTATCCATTTAAATACATATCACCAAGTAAATATAATGCATGAGCACTATCATCTGTTAATGCACTCTTCACAAGATTGAAGTAAGCATCTTTATAGCTTTGCTCTACTCCACGACCATAGAAATAACATTCACCCACAAGAACATTTGAATCACCTATATGCTTTTCTTTAGAAAAATACTTAAATGCCTTTTTATAATTCACATGATTATATCTTTCATAATAATATAGACAACCAAGTTCATAAGATACCATTGGATCTTGTGATTGGTAATACGCATCACGCAAAGCTTTGTCTATAAAATAGAAGATATCATCATCCATTAAATGATGTTTATCAGCCTGCATGAGTTCTCTAGCAACTTCAACAGGTGAAGCTGTGATTTCTCTATTCTCATCATCCAAATATTTCTTTCGGATACGATTTGTTTCAAAACATTCATTAAATTTGTAACAAGCATGTCGCAACACATTATAGGCAACTTCATTATCCATGAATTCTTCTATTTCTCTAGACATAGGCACTCACTTTCTAAATCTACTTTAATTTGATTTGTTCATCATCATTAATATAACTTAATAATCTGTTTTTAATACTAGCTAAGTATCGATCTACATCCTCAGCCGAACTAAGTTCTACTTCTCTAAAGATTACATTTCTTTGAAGTTCTCTTACTTTCTTTTTAGGTGCTTGTTTAGGTTCAGCTTTATATTCTTTTACATCCTCTTTAACAGTCGTTGTTTGCGTTAAATATCTTTGGATTTGATTTACAATCGAATCTTTTACCGCCACAATACGATTGCTCTTCGCATATAATCCAAGTAAATTATTTAATTGATCAATTTCAATTGAAATCTTATTATACGCATCCTTTGCATTATCAATCAAAGGTTGAACCTTAGCTTGATTGTCACTTGCTGCATTCATGATTTCATTCATACAATCATCAATTAAGGATTTTAATTCAACTCTTTTTTGATTCATTTTTTGCGTACGAATTAAATTGATTGTCGCAATATGCGTATTCAATTCTGGAATACGTTTATAATTAAATTTATTCGAAACTTTTGTGATCTCTTTGATTTTTTCAATCGCATCCTTTACTTCCGGAATATCATATAAGAAATCTTTTTCATTATCTAAAATCGAATCCTTTAAATTTAGAGCACTATCATAAAGTTTGATCTGACTTGAATAGAAGTTTTCTACAGCACGCATATCATCCTTGCTGTCTAATAAATCATCTTCTAAATCACAAATTGTATTGATTAATGCAATATTGTCACTTTGTGCAAGAAGAACTTTATTTACTAAATTTAAAGCTTCTTTAATTTCAGAAGAACCAGGATGAATTGATGAATCATTCTGTTTGTTCATATCTTCCAAATGACTCTTCTCATTATTAAATTCCCTTACAATATAGGCAACTAAACCATCCTCATCATTTGGAACATCCATCACATCAAAATAATCTTTTAGAATGTCACGTACAGCCTTCATTTTTTGTGCAGGAATCACTTCACGAATTGAAATATTTGTTGATCCAGTTTCTGATTTCTTACGCAAATAATCTGGTAATTGAGGATTATTTGGTTGAATCATAGAACCTTGATGTTTGATTGTTACCTTTTGTTCATAAATCAAACGAGCTATCACAGCCGCTATATCAATTTCTTTCCAACCAAATGGAATCGACTGATAACGAGATTGAATATCGGACATTGAAGTAGGCAATTTATTCATTTTCTTCATTTCCAAATACTTATATAATTCTTCACAAGCTTCTTTATTTGGTTCCATACCATCCATAAGACCTTCTGTACCTATTAAAATCTTACGAATATCTGCATCAGAACTTACGGAATGATCAATCATATTGATACTGTGATATGTATGTTCAACCAACATTTCTAAAGCCTTGTTTAAAATCACCTGTACAGAAGTTCCAGAAATAGAAACAACTCTACCGCCAATATAGAAAGTACCATGTATAATCGCATTATTAATTTTATCTTTCGCTTCATTCAATAAGCGACGAGCCTCTTTTTGTTTGTTCGTAATAATATTTTGAATAGATTCAGGCAATTGACTCACATTCTTTTGTTTAATATACTTATCAATCTTTAATGCATGCTCAATACCATCAAAAATTTTAAATTCAGTAGACAATTGACAAATCGCATCCGAATGTGATGATTCAGCCGATAATTTTAGAGTACTCGAATCCTCATAAGCTTCCGTAACAAAACGAAGCTTCATGCCTCCCGTAGTTAAACCATGGTTTTGTCCATCGACACTCTTATCAAATTCAAAATCATAATTAAAGTCATTTTTAGAATATCTATATTTCTTTGTAGTATATAAATCATCAAATATAATTGAACAAACTCGACTAATAACGTTTGCTGAATCTACACTTTGATTACTAATTTCACGCTCAATATCCTGTTCTTCATCTGTTAAGAACTGATAAATGTCTCCATTACGAGCTATATAATTTTGTCTCTGCAAACGATTCAAAGATTCTTCAACTTGTTTTCTTAAATCAATTATATCTACCGTAATCGTATCCGCCATTAGAATCGTTAAGTTATCAATATTTGATTTAATATCATCAATATAACGAACTAAATATAATAATTTTAATAAGTTAGTATCATCTATGGTTAAACCATTATTATTACTAGCTGCTCTTTCAGCTCTTTCAATAACTGAACGAACCGAAGTATCCAAGAAACTATGCAAAGTATCATAGAACGCATACATAGGAACTAATGTAAGTTCATTCTTATCTTCAATATGTTGAGCAGATTCTTGGAAACCATTTAACATCGATCTTTCACCACTCGACTGGTGTTTTCCTGCATGACCATGTTTACGAATTTCATTAAATACTTTTTGCATGATTGTAAATTGATAAGGAACGAATGGGAAAATACATGTAAATTCATCTTCATTTGAATATCCCTTTAAATCCTTCAATTCCGTATCAAACGCATATAAGTTACTCAATACATTCTCATTATTTTCATAAACACCATCAAGAATTGTATTTGCCTCATCTGTCTTCGTTAATAAACGCTTCTCAATAACTTCACCCACGGAAGAAGAAGTTAAACTCAAACGAATCGCAAATCGAGCCATGATACGAGAGAATTCATCCTGACGAACTTTAATCATTTCATCTAAAGCTTCTTGACCTGTCGCAACAATCCATACTTGTCCACGACATACAGAACCTAATTTTTCAATCAAAGACTGCAAATTCAAAAGCATACTTGTATTTGTACCAATATACTGACCAGCCTCATCAATCATAAACAACAAGCGGAATCCTTTGGGTTTTGAATCTACATAAGCTTTAATTTCATCAACCAATTGTGCAATTGAAATATCCGCTGTTTCTGTTCCATCAAACCAATGTTGTGCCGTATTTTCATTCATTACATCCGCTTCAACTAAAGCATCAACAACATCTTGCTCAAAGAATTGATATTCAGCACGCGTATCTAACCATGATTCTCCATTAATATCTTCATAAGCCTCTTTAAATGCATCCATCTTACCTTGTTTCGTGATAAACTGCTCTAATTTAGCTAGCTTCAAATCATTTCCATAATAACCCAAATGATCATAGAATACTTTCGCAAATACTTTTAATACAGCCGTATCATCCTTATGCATAGAACCTTCAACATCAATATTGAAAAGAATTGTTTCCGTAGGTACCTGCACACACTTTTGAACATTCATAAAAGAAAGTTGATCATCAAACTTTTCTTCAAAATAATCCACTGTCTTCATACCATTGATTTCTTTATTTTCCAATAAATAAGAATGATGTTAGCATATAAATAGGACTAGTCAAAAAGAGAAAATTTACACCAGTGGTACAATAGAAAGAGGATGATTCAAAGACAAAGGAAGGCAAAAGAAAATGGCAAATAAAAAGAAACAGTTTGATCAAGAATTTAAACAAAATGCAGTCAATTATTGTTTAACACATCCAGAACTTAGTCGTAAAGAATGTGCGAAAAATTTAGGTATTGGAGATAGTACTTTATATAGATGGAAGCAAGAAGCTAAAGCCAATAACAATCAGGCAGCATTTACTGGTTCGGGAAATCTAACAGAGGCTGAGCTTGAAAACAGACGTTTAAAACGTGAATTAAAGGATACGCAAGATGCTCTTGAAATCCTAAAAAAAGCCATCAGCATTCTGGGAGAATAACACAAGTTCTGTACTGTCTTGTTTCTGAAGAGTCTAAGGTCGACAAAGACTTTTCAGTGACTGGAGTGCTATGTAAGCTACATTTGTCAAAATCAGGATATTACAATTATTTACATCGAAAGCCAAGCAAGCAATCTATATCTAAGAAAAATAGGATGCAAGCGATTCAAACTATATATGATAATAATCATCAAATTTATGGTGCACCAAAGATAGCGAAAGAGATGCAAAAGAAAGGCGAAAAAATATCACAAAGAACTGTAGGTGTATATATGCGAGAAATGGGTATCAAAGCCTGTTACATTAAACCGTATGTAAAAACAACCTTTGATAGTGATTTTTCAACAAAACTGCATAACATTTTAAAAA
>OGYP01001098.1_pt1 | contig 13404 bp, 9 predicted proteins | sample 1576571 | NCBI WGS metagenome assembly OGYP01 (sample SAMEA3541559, study PRJEB24748) | human gut metagenome | biome: human gut; feature: human-associated habitat; material: faeces | place: China | collected 2012
AGGAGATCAGCCGCTGGGTCGGCAAGGTCGGAAAAGAGGCAAAGTTCGTCAACGGTCTGCGTGTCACCGATGAGGAGACCATGGAGATCGCGGAAATGGTACTGAACAAGGTAAATAAGAGCCTTGTGACCATGGTGGAAGAGCTGGGCGTGAAAGCAGTAGGTGTCAGCGGTAAAGACGGCGGCCTGCTTCAGGTAGAGAAAAAATATTCCAACGGTCAGGACATCGGTTATGTGGGTGAGATCACCGGCGTGAATCCGGATATTCTCTTTGACATGCTGGAGAAGGATTACCTGCCCATCATCGCTCCCATTGGACTGGACAAGGATTATCACACCTACAATATCAATGCGGATGATGCGGCCTGCGCTATCGCAAAAGCAGTACATGCGGAGAAACTGGCATTTCTGACGGATATCGAGGGATTGTACAAGGACATCAATGACAAGTCCACATTTATTTCCAGACTGACAGCTTCCGAGGCAGAGGGACTGATCCACGATGGTTACATCGGCGGTGGTATGCTGCCGAAGCTGAACAACTGTACTTCTGCGATCCGCAACGGTGTAAACCGTGTGCATATTCTGGATGGACGTCTGGCACACTGCCTGTTGCTGGAGATCTTCACCAATCAGGGTATCGGAACTGCGATCGTATCCGATGAGGAGTGAAAAAAGTGTGCAGAATAAGCCTGGCAGCTTATTCCGCACCCGGCTATTTGTGCCGCAGGCGTCACAAAGTAGCCATTATCGCAAAACCAAATTAGAAATTTGGTTTGCGTTTCCTTGACGAAAAGAACGTCTGCGGAATGGAGAGGAAAAATGAGCGACACCATGAAAGAATATATTGCAGAGGCGGAAAAAGACCTGCTGCATACCTATAACCGTTATCAGATCGTTCTGGATAAGGGCGAAGGCGTACATCTGTATGACACCGATGGGAAAAAATATCTGGATTTCGTAGCGGGAATCGCTGTATTTGCCCTGGGCTATCAGAACAAGGCATACAACGATGCGCTGAAAGCGCAGATCGACAAGGTGATCCACACCTCCAATTATTATTACAACGTGCCTGCCATCGAGGCGGCTCGTAAGATCAAAAAAGTATCCGGCATGGATCGTGTCTTTTTCACCAATTCCGGTGCGGAAGCAGTGGAAGGTGCCATTAAGGCTGCCAGAAAATATGCGTATCTGAAGGATGGCTGTACCGACCATGAGATCATTGCCATGAATCACTCCTTCCACGGCAGAACCATGGGAGCTTTGTCAGTAACGGGCAATCCCAAGTATCGTGAGGCGTTCCAGCCCATGATCGGACATATCAAATTTGCAGAACTGAATGATTTCCAGAGTGTGCTGGATCAGGTGACAGACAAGACCTGTGCCATCATTATGGAGACTGTACAGGGCGAGGGCGGACTGCGTCCCGCTAATGAAGAGTTCTTAAAACAGGTTCGTGATCTGTGCGATGAGCGGGATATCCTGCTGATTCTGGATGAGATCCAGTGCGGCATGGGACGTACCGGTTACATGTATGCATGGCAGCGTTTCGGCGTGAAGCCGGACATCATGACTTCTGCCAAGGCACTGGGCTGCGGTGTACCGGTAGGTGCATTTATGATGACGGAGAAAGTAGCACAGCATTCTCTGACAGCGGGAGATCACGGAACCACCTACGGCGGTAACCCCTTAGCCTGCGCAGCAGTGGAAAAAGTGCTTGATTTATTCGAAGAGGACCATATAATAGAACATGTGAGAGAGGTGGCTCCCTATCTGGAACAGCGTCTGAACGAACTGGCAGACAAGTATGACTGTATCAAAGAACGCCGTGGTGTGGGACTGATGCAGGGACTGGTATTTGACCATCCGGTAGGAGACATTATTAACGGAGCATTGGAGAAGGGATTAATTCTGATCAATGCCGGTGCGGACATTATCCGCTTCGTACCGCCTCTCGTGATTACCCGGGAAAATGTGGACGAAATGATTACTATTTTGGACACCTGTATCGAATAAGAGGTTTAGGTGAATTTATGTTTTTGAAAAAAAGAATTATCGCTACAGCAGCTGTGATCGCCATGGCTGCTGCAGCTGTTTACGGAAGTACACAGGAGATGAGTCAGACACAGGAGAGCGGAAGCGGACTGCAGCTGTTTCGAGGAAAGGAGACAATCTATTGCTGGTATTCCGATGAGACATTGTCCGGTTATATCAATGCGGCAGCAGTATCCTTCGGAGAACAGAACAGTGGAGTCCGTGTGATTCCCGTACTTACTTCTGACAGTGAATATCTTGAAGCTATCAATCAGGAGACCCTGCATTCCGATCAGATACCGGATATCTACCTCTTGAGCAGTGACTCTCTGGAAAAGGCTTATCTGGCAGGACTGGCATCGAAAGTGCCTGACACTGTGGGAATCTGCAATACAGACCATTTTTCCCAGGCGGCTCTGTCTGCGGTAACCTATGATCAGAAGCTGATCGGTTATCCGGTTTATTTTGATACCAGTGCGTTGGTATATAATGAAGATTATCTTCGAACCTGGGCAACCCAGCAGGCGGAGAAGGAACTGGCGGGAAGCAGTGAGAATGATGAACCCATAGGGGAAGGAGAAGAGATCATCGAGGAAGATTCTCTTCCGGAAGACCAGACCACGGAACAGGTGACAGCGGATGAGGCAGCGGTAAATGCGCTGGCAGAGCAGTATTTCGCGGAAGCACTTCCCTCCACAGTGGATGATCTGCTGAATATTGCAGATACCTTTGATGCACCGGAAGGTGTGGAAGGTGTCATGAAATGGGACGTGAACAATATTTTCTACAACTACTGGATCGTAGGCAACTACATGATCGTAGGCGGTGATCCCGGGGATGACAGAAATGATATTGATATCAATAATCCGGAGACCATTCAGTGTCTGGAAGTGTACAAGGCACTGAACCAGTTCTTCTTTATTGAATCTGATACGGTGACTTATGATTCTGTGATCCAGGACTTTATCGATGGCAAGACCATGTTCACCATCGGAACCACGGATGTGGTCAAACGGCTGGAAGAGGCAAAAGCGGACGGCAGCCTTGCATTTAATTACGGAATTGCCCGTATGCCGGATGTCAGCGCCGAACTGCAGAGCAGATCTTTGTCTGTTACGGGAGCGGCAGTCATCAACGGCTATTCGGAACACAAGGAACTGGCGGACTGCTTCGCAGCGTATCTGGCAGAAGGATATGCGGACGGCCTGTATGAACGCTCCGGCAAAATGCCGGCAAGTCTTCAGGCGGCAGAGAATGCAGACAACGGTGCGCTTATGATCTTTGCCGATGAGTATGCGGACAGTGTGTCATTGCCAAAGATGCTAGAGACGGGAAATTTCTGGATGCAGCTGGAAGTACTGTTTTCCAAGGTATGGAACGGTGACGACGTGACTACTCTGGTACAGCAGCTGGACGAGACCATAGCCGGACAGGTAGGTGGTACAGAGAACTAAAACCGTTACAATAAAATATGAATGAACGAACCGGTCACAGGATAGACTACTACTAAAAAGAAAAGGTGGTAGAATCCTATGATCGGTTTTTTGATTGCTTTAGTTTCCGGTGCGCTGATGAGCATCCAGGGAGTGTTCAACACCCAGGTGACGAAATCCACCGGCATCTGGACCGCCAGTGCATTTGTGCAGTTTACAGCATTGCTGGTATGTCTGGGGGCATGGCTGTGTACGGAGCGGACTTCATTCTTGAAGATAGCGCAGGTGGAGCCCAGATATATGCTTTTGGGAGGGGCCATCGGAGCCTTTATCACCTACACTGTGATCCGCAGTATGGATGCCCTGGGACCGGCCAAAGCGGTAATGCTTATTGTGGTCGCTCAGCTTGCTGTAGCATATATTATCGAACTGTTCGGATGGTTCGGTGTGGAGAAGCAGCCCTGGGAGTGGCGGAAAGCCATCGGCATGGCCGTGGCGATTGTGGGTATTGTGATTTTCAAGTGGAAATGATCCAGAGCTATCCTCGTAGCGGCAATTTTACGAAGGGGTTCTGAATCGTTACCACAAATGCGAAAACGGCTTGTAAATTCCGTGCGATTCCAGTACAATGAAAGTTAACAGCATAGAGAGGCAATCCCCTGAAATTTTGTGAAGAAATCAGGAAAATGGAAAGGGGACTATGATGTTTTCGATAAGGTTTTTTAAAACAAAATATGCAGGTTTGATCGGAATGTTTTTCAGTCTGGTGATGTTCATGACCGGCTGTCAGAGGAAGGATGAGGCCATTGTGCTGATTCCATCCGGAGAAGATGTGGCGGAATTTCCCTCACTGGAAGCGGTGGAACAGGCAGCGGAGCCTGCAGGCAGCAGCGTGACAGTGCAGGAACCGGCAAAGGCTGAACCGCAGATGATATATGTCTATGTCTGCGGCGCAGTGCGGGATCCCGGAGTCGTGGAAGTGCCGGAGGGCAGCAGAGCGGAGGAAGCCCTGCGACTGGTCGGAGGTATGACAGCGGAGGCGGATCCTTTTTATGTGAATCTGGCAGAAACGGTGACGGATGGTCAGAAGCTGTATTTTCCAACGTTGGAGGAAGCGGAGACTCTGGAAGCCGAGGTAAAAGCGACGGCGGAGGGACTTGTGAATATCAACACGGCATCTGCGGAGGAATTGTGTGCGCTGCCGGGGATCGGAGCTTCCCGGGCGGCAGATATTGTGCGCTACCGGGAGCAAAACGGAGCCTTTCAGACGAAGGAAGACATTATGAAGGTATCCGGGATCAAACAGAACGCGTATGACAAATTGTGTGATAAGATCACGGTACAATGAGGGCTTATGCCGGGACCGTGAAGAGAAAAGTAAAAGTAAGGGATAGAGAGGTTAAGGAAAGATGGCAGGCAAGAAAGTGCTGGTAGTGGATGATGAGAAGCTGATCGTGAAGGGAATCCGTTTCAGTCTGGAACAGGACAACATGGAAGTGGATTGTGCTTATGACGGTGAGGAAGCATTGCAGATGGCGCATAACAAGGAATATGACATCATATTACTGGACGTCATGCTGCCGAAGCTGACCGGCTTTGAGGTCTGCCAGCAGATCCGCGAATTTTCCAATGTACCGGTGATTATGTTGACCGCCAAGGGTGATGACATGGATAAGATCCTGGGACTGGAATACGGCGCGGACGATTACATAACCAAGCCTTTTAACATTCTGGAAGTGAAAGCCCGGATCAAAGCTATCTTCCGCAGAATGGAGCCGAAAAAAGGAACCACAGAGAACACCGGTATTCTGGAAAGCGGCGATATGAAGCTGGATCGTGACGGCAAAAGAGCCTACATCCAGGGCAGGGAGATCGGACTGACGGCCAAGGAGTTCGAAGTGCTGGAACTTCTGATGCTGAATCCCGACAAGGTATATAGCAGGGAGAATTTGTTGAAGCTGGTATGGGGTACGGATTATCCCGGTGATGTGCGTACAGTGGATGTACATATCCGGAGACTGCGTGAGAAGATCGAGTCCAATCCCAGCGAGCCCAGATACGTGCATACCAAATGGGGTGTCGGGTACTACTTTAATAATAAGTGAGACTATGAGAACCGGCAAAGATAAGAGGAAATGATTCGCCATGCTTGCATGTAAGAATCCATTTCTCTTATCTTTGAAGGTGGCTCGAATAGAGCCACCGCCACGCAAATGAACAAAAGTAGCTGCGAAGCAGCGGAGAGCACGATTTATCGTGCGGTTTTGTGAATGGCATGGAGAGGTTCGGAACTGAGGTTTTTATACTGTGAAAAAATGGAATAAAGAACGTTTTGCAACTATATGGGAAAAGCTGGAGAGCATGATCGCGCTTCGAAGTCTGCGGGCGAGGATCTTCCTGCTGACGCTGGTGATCGGCCTGGTGCCTTGTATTGCCATGCGCCACGGCATCGTGAGCAATTACGAGGATCTGGCGGTGGAACAGCGGACCACAGTGGTACAGAACCAGTTGATGATCCTGGCCAATCATCTGATCAGCAACAATTATTTAAGCAGCCATGGTGTCAGAGAGGACACCGGCAATTCCAGAGAAGTCATCAATGCGGAACTGGAGATGCTGTCCAATCTGTATGAAGGCCGCGTTATGATCATCAACAAGAATTTCAAGGTGGAAAAAGATACCTACGGCATCAGTGAAGGAAAGACCATCATTTCCGAGGAGGTCATCAAATGTTTTCAGGGGGAAAACATTTCCCATTATGACCCGGAGCACGGTTACATAGAAATGACCACTCCCATCATGGATACCACGGCAAACACTACGGACGAAAACGGAAAAAGGAATCCGGATGCCATCCGGGGCGTTATGCTGACCAGCATTTCCAATGACAGTATCGTAAATGCCAAGGAAGTGCTGAATCGTAAGGCGTACATTCTGGAAGTGATCATGATGGTGGCAATCCTGGCACTGGCTATCATACTGTCCAGAGCTTTGACGAGACCTTTCAACAGAGTCACACAGGCCATCAATGCGGTAAAGGAAGGCTTCAGTGATGAGACGATCTCTGTGCCAGATTATGTGGAGACCGTACATATCGTAGATGCGTTCAACCAGTTGTTGAAGCGGATGAAGGCATTGGACGATTCCCGACAGGAATTTGTGGCAAATGTGTCCCACGAGTTGAAAACACCCATGACATCCATCAAGGTATTGTCGGATTCCCTGCTAGCACAGGAAAATGTACCGGCGGAGCTGTATCGAGAATTCATGGAAGACATTGCTTCCGAGATTGACAGAGAGAACCAGATCATTACGGATCTGCTGGCACTGGTAAAAATGGATAAAAAGGTACAGGATCTGAATATTGTATCGTTGAACATCAATGATCTGACGGAACTGATCTTAAAGAGACTGCGGCCCATCGCCCGGAAGAAGGATGTGGAAGTGGTATTTGAAAGCGTCCGTCCTGTGGTGGCAGAGGTGGATGAAGTCAAGATGACCCTGATCATGACGAATCTGGTGGAGAATGCCATCAAATACAATAAGGATCATGGCTGGGTGAAGGTGATACTGGATGCGGATCATCAGTATTTTACCTTTGAAGTCAGTGATTCCGGAATCGGTATCCCGGAGGAGGCTCTGGCACATATCTGCGAGAGATTCTATCGTGTGGACAAGTCTCATTCCAGAGAGATCGGCGGAACGGGACTGGGACTGGCGATCACCAAGAGCGCCGTCCTGATGCACAAGGGATCCCTTACGGTGACGAGTACCGAGGGGCAGGGCTCCTGTTTCCTGGTGAAGATCCCGCTGACATATATCGCCTCTTAGACGGAGCTGTTGTAAGAAAGATTGTGTAGTTATGAAGAGAGTTAAAAAATATGTTTTGACCGGTATGCTTCTGATGTTGCTGGCAGTCCTGACCGGCTGTGGCACGAGAGAGCCGGAGACCGGCAAAAAGATATCGGTGTATTATGTAAATACCGCAGAGACGAAGGTTGAGGTTCATGACCAGTATCTGAACACCAAGACACCGGAGGAACAGTTGGAAGAGACCATGACATTTCTCTCCACCACCCCGGAAAAGCTGGAATATAAGGCGCCTTTTGACATGGGATTTCAGGTTCTGGATTATGAAGTGGAAGACGGAAAACTTGTGATCAATGTGGATAAGGCATATTCCGAACTTTCGGTCACCACAGAAGTACTGGTGCGGGCGGCCGTTGTAAGGACACTGACGCAGCTGTCCAATGTGAAATATGTGACGATTACCGTGGAAGGCAGTCAGTTATATGACAATGCAGGGGAATTGGTAGGCTGGATGAATGCCGAGCAGTTCATCAATAATGACGGTAACGAGATCAACACCTATGAACTGGTGAAGGTAAAGCTGTATTTTGCCAATGCAGACGGTGATAAGCTGATCGCGGCCTACAGAGAAAAGCATTATTCCACCAATACTCCGTTGGAGCGATTCGTGGTGGAGGAACTGATCGCGGGACCCAGCGGACAGATTGAGGGTCTGTACCCGGTGATCAATCCGGAGACCAAGATCATCAATATCCTGACCAAAGATGGCATCTGCTATGTGAATCTGGATTCCAGCTTCCTGACCGTGGTGAACAATGTTTCCACGGAGGTAGCAGTTTACTCCATCGTGAATTCCCTGGTGGAACTGGATAATATCAATAAAGTACAGATCCTGGTCAACGGCGAAGTGCCATCTACCTTCAGCAATTCCACTTTTGAACGGAATCTGGATTATGTAACGACTTTGGAACAGTAAATTTTGAATTTATGCGGGACAGGACTGTTTTTGCGTTGGACTGTCGGAACAGTCCTGACTGTGGGCAGGCGGGATTGCCTGCGGAAGGGAGCTTAATGAGACGACCGCTTTTTATGGCGTGTCTGTGTCTCGTGATAGTGCTCGCCATAGGAAGAATACTGACGGGGGCAGACACCGGGGATGCCGGCGTACTGCCGCCTGACGGAAGTCCGGTGAGGATCACGGGACGGATAGACACAAGAACTTCTGAAACGATTATTCTGAAATCAATTTCTATTATTCAAAACGATCTAAAATATTCCTATTCTGGAAAATTACAATGTGAGTTGACAAACACACAGGAGGTACAGAGCCTGAGACTGGGCCAGCATATTGTTCTGGAAGGCGTTTTTTCGCACTTCGATGCTGCGACCAATCACGGGGAATTTGACGTGCGGGCCTATTCTGCGGGAAAGGGCATCGGTGGCAGAGTGCGGAAAGCACAGGTTCTGGCAGCGGAGGAGGACTATAGCTTTTTGAGGGAAAAGTTGTTTGCCTTTCGAAGGAGATTACACGACAGACTGGCAAAGGTATTCCCGGAGAAAGAGGCTTCCGTTATGCAGACATTACTGCTGGGGGAGAAGGAAGAACTGGATGCGGAGGTAAAGGCGCTGTACCAGAGGAATGGGATCGCCCATATCTTAAGCATTTCAGGGCTACATATTACTTTGCTGGGGATGGGATGCTACCGGCTGCTTAAGAGACTGGGGGCTCCGGTCAGAGTGGCAGCAGCGGGAGGTGCCATGACACTGCTTCTGTACGGTATGATGGTGGGCATGAGTGTATCCGCCAGCCGTGCCATAGGAATGTATCTGCTGCAGATGTTGGGGATATTCGTGGGAAGGACTTATGATATGCTGACAGGTGTGGGGCTGTTGGCGGCATTGCTGGTGTTGCAGCAACCGGAGCGGCTTGGGGATGTGAGCTTTTTGATGTCTTTTGGGGCGGTGCTGGGGATCTGCTTGTTGACACCGGTGTTTGCCGGGGATGGTAGGGAAGATAATGTCGGTGTGGAAACGGCCAGTAGTGTGGTGGCAGGGCTTGAAGAGAAAAAGAGGGCCGACGGGAAGCGCGGACTTGGTGAGGCATTAGGCTTTGCAGAGAAAAAGAGGACTGATGGGAAGAGCGGATTTGGTGAGGCATTAGGCTTTGCAGAGAAAAAGAGGGCTGACGGGAAGCGCGGGCTTGGTGAGGCATTAGGCTTTGCAGAGAAAAAGAGGACTGACGGGAAGAGCGGATTTGGTGAGAGGTCTGAATTTGACACGGAACAGAGGAGACTGGGAAACGGGGGGAACGGTTTTAGAGTACCGGCATGGCTTCTGACCGTGACAGATATTCTGGGTGATTCCGCTTACGAGAGGAACAAGTACCGGGAAGGCTGGCGGAAGGTGGTGTATGAAAGGCTTTGGCGCATGGTGTCAGCACTTAAAAGCGGTTTTGCCGCCAGTGCCGGAGTTATTCTTTTTACGCTGCCCATACAGCTCTGGTTTTTTTATGAGATCCCTGTCTACTCGGTATTATTGAACCTGCTGGTGTTGCCCTTTATGAGTGTGGTGATGGCAGGGGGAATCCTGTCACTGATCCCGGGACTGGGAATTGCAGGGACGGTGGATTGTCTGATCCTGTGGTGGTATGAATGGATCTGCGAACGGTTCGGAGAACTGCCGGGAGCGGTATGGTGCGTGGGCCGCCCGGCAAAGTGGCAGATGGCCGTTTATTATAGTGGGCTATTTGTGTTGATCATTGGCAGGAATTATGCGGAAAAATGGAAGCGGCAAAGACTTTATGCAGCTTATGTGGCGGAAAATAATCATGGCGACGGACACTGCGCTGAAAGAGAAAGGCAGCGTCGGGAAACACGCGGAGTGGATGATAGCGGTAGGGGTAGAAAAAGAGAGAGTAACAGAAAAAAGATGCAGCATTCTGACAGGTACTCTGAAATATGTCCCACCAGATGGCGGCATGTTTTAGCAAATTTTTGGTATACATGGCAGGGAGTGATGACATATAGGAACGGAGTTATGTGCCGAATTGTAGCCGCAATGATTTTAGTATTAATAGTTGGTTTACTGACCGGCAATTTTGATCGGGGAAGCCGTGTGACTTTTCTGGACGTGGGACAGGGAGACGGTATCGTGGTGGAGACCGGGCAGGGGGCATATCTTTTTGACTGCGGCAGTACCAGTCGGAGGAAAATCGGTGAATATGTGTTGAAGCCTTATCTCAAGAGCCGGGGAATCCAGTCTCTACGCGGTGTGTTTGTATCGCACCCAGATGAAGACCATATGAATGGCATATTGGAACTGCTGGAGAACGGTGGAGAATGGGGAATTACCGTGGAGCAGATGTTTCTGCCTGCGATTACGGAAGCGGAGCGCAGGGAGGCTTTTGAAAAATTGCTTGTTGCCGCGGAATATGCCGGAGTATCGGTAAGTTACATAAAATGTGGCGATGAGATCAGGGATAGTCTCCTCCGGCTGCGGTGTCTGCACCCGGAGGAGAATACGACTCTTGCGGATGCCAATGCCTATTCGGAATGCTTCTATGTGGAGGTATTTGCGAAAGCAGTGAAGTGGGGCGCGGCAGAGGGGATGGAAGCAAGTGGAGAGGGCGGAAGAGCTGCTAGCGAAGTTTACGGTGAGAACGGCAGCTTTGCTGTCGGAGTTATTGGTGAGAGAACCGGTCATGGTGATACCGGTGAAAGGAAAAACTTTGGCGTGGGTGCCGGGAAGCTAAGCATTCTCCTGACAGGGGATGTGGAAGGCGAAGGGGAGCAGCAGCTGACACAGGAATTGCAGACGTTGAAGACGTTACAGGAAGCGAAGATGTTACGGGTAGCGCAGGAATCACGGGCTTTGCAGAATGCGCGGAAATTGCAGGAACCGCGAGAACAGCAGGAGTTGTGGGAATCACGGAGACAAGGTGGCTTCAAGGTAGACATCCTGAAGGTAGCGCATCACGGCTCAGGCTATTCCACCAGTTCTGAGTTCCTTGCCGCCGCCGGCCCCGCTGCCGCCATTATCTCCTGTGGTCGTAACAATTCCTATGGCCATCCCCATGCTGCGACGCTACAGCGCCTGGAAGATGCTAAGGTCCCCTGGTACCTCACCACTGACTATGGAGCCCTGACAGTAACCGTCGACAGTCACGGAAACCGGCTGCAAGGGTATCTGAGAAGAAAATAAGCCGTTGGGGTTCTAGGTAGTTGGGGCGTGAGAGGAAGAAAAGTAAGAATAAGCCCCGGAGAAGTCAAGAAGCCGGGGCGTAGGAGAAAGAAAAGTAGAAATAAGCCCCGGGGAAATCGAGAAGCCGGGGCGTGAGAGGAAGAAAAGTAAGAATAAGCCCCGGAGAAGTCAAGAAGCCGGGGCGTGAGAAGAAGAAAAGTAAGAATAAGCCCCGGGGAAGTCAAGAAGCTGGGGCGTAGGAAAAAGAAAAGTAGAAATAAGCCCCGGGGAAGTCAAGAAGCCGGGGCGTAGGAAAAAGAAAAGTAAGAATAAGCCCCGGGGAAGTCAAGAAGCCGGGGCGTGAGGGGAAGAAAAGTAAGGATAAGCCCCGGGAAATCGAGAAGCCGGGGCGTAGGAAAAAGAAAAGTAGAAATAAGCCCCGGAGAAGTCAAGAAGCCGGGGCGTAGGAGAAAGAAAAGTAAGAATAAGCCCCGGAGAAGTCAAGAAGCCAGTGTGCAGAAGGAGGAAAAGTGAAAACTACATGCGAAAATATAAAAAACAGAATAGAAGAAATTAATAAGGAATTAGAAAAGATAACAAAATTGGACAAAAAATTTCCGCAAGGAGAATTGCAATGCTTCAAAAATGAAAACCGCTACAAATGGAAAGTAAAAGAGGAAAATGGAATACGCTATCTTCCGAAAACCGAAAGAAATCAGGCAGAAATACTGGCATTGAAGAAATGCTATGAGTATAGAAAAAAGGAATTGGAGAGTGAAGCAGCGGGATGGGAAGCCTACTTGAAGAAGACAGACAAGATGAAAACAAACTCCGAACATCTATTAAATCATCCGGAATATGGAAAATTGCTGGCTAAGAATTTCAGACCATTGGATAAGGAACTAGAGCGGTGGCAGGAGGAACCCTATGAAAAATGTACAAAGCATCCGGAAAATTTATTGGTACAAGGAACGCATGGGAAGATGTTGCGGTCTAAATCAGAAGCAATTATTGACAGAATGCTATATCAAAATAAAATACCGTTTCACTATGAAGAAAAACTGGTTTTGGATGGAATAATTTTATATCCAGATTTCGTGATACGGCATCCCTTTACGGGACAATATTTCTATTGGGAGCACTTTGGGATGATGGATAATCCGGATTATTGCAATCATGCTTGTGACAAAATAAAGCTATATTGCCGACATGGTATCATTCCTTCGGTAAATCTGATTCTCACCTATGAAACAAAACAGTGTCCTCTGAATGCAGACAAAGTAGAAATGATCTTGCAGGAATATTTTGGTTGTAGCAAATGGGATGCCGTGGTAGGATAAAACATATCAGTAATAGTAAAATAAGGGGGATATGCAAAATGAAGCACCTGATCATTGTAAAATTTAAAGAGAATATATGGAACCGGGAGGATGCGGCGAGCAGGGAGATGCTTGCGGACATCAAGAAGATCTTCAATCGGACGAAGCAGATAGAAGGCGTTCATACGGTGAACATTTATGAAAATGTGACACCGAGACCGAACCGGCATGATCTGATGATCGAGATGGAAATGGATCCGGAGGCACTGTCTGTGTATGATGCTTCCGCAGATCATCAGGAATGGAAGGCAAAGTACGGGAAGTATATTCAGACTAAGACCATTTTTGATTACGAATAAAAGAAAATCAGCATGAAAGAATACCAACATCTGATCGGCAGGATAATCATTGTGGCAGCTATTGTGATTGTGGAAGATTGACCGCACATGCGCTGGAGCAGCTGAATGGAAGTATTGGTGCAGGTTTTAATACGATTGCAAGTCAGATCCATTAACAGATGACAGAAGGGCTGGAGGCAGCTATGGAAGAATTTGATATCAGAGAAGCTACACCGGAAGATGCGGAGAAGATCATCGCATATTTAGCGCAGGTAGGTGGAGAGACAGATTA
>OGYP01001101.1_pt1 | contig 13378 bp, 10 predicted proteins | sample 1576571 | NCBI WGS metagenome assembly OGYP01 (sample SAMEA3541559, study PRJEB24748) | human gut metagenome | biome: human gut; feature: human-associated habitat; material: faeces | place: China | collected 2012
GTCTTGAGGTGGCAGTGGCTACGCCGTGCGAGTTCAACTCTCGCCCTCGACACCATGACAATAAGAGGCCGCATCCTGAGGGATGCGGCCTTTTTTGTTCCCTTCAGAAAAGGCCGTTTTGTCCGGGAACCGCCAGGAAAACGTCCGGCACTCCGTAAAATTTCACAAAAAAACATGCCGGGCAGCCCGTTCCGTCTCTTTCTTCCGTGAATCCGGGCTTTCCCGTTTTTTGACATTGGGTTATATTTTGAATATTTCCCGTGTCTGTCTCTCAGCCGCAGAGGCCCCTCAGCGGTCCGCGGCTGGCCCTCACTCTTCATCTGCAACCGGGGCCTCTCGATGAACCTTTCCGATTTCATGAAAAATACAAAAACGCCGCAGGAAAAAAGCTCTGCCCCTGACGGCGGTCTCACCCTGAACATGGACGCTCCCGGAGTTTCCGCGAAGAGCGCGGAGACGCGGGAAGCGCAGCCCGAAGCTCCTGATCAGAAGAAGAAAAAGGGGAAAAAGGCAAAACCGCCGCGCCAGCGTCACGGCTGCCTCTGGCATTTTGTCAGCGGGTTCCTCGGGCTGTTCCTCACCTGCGGCATCCTCGTCGTTGTCTGCGTCATTTTCCTCTTCGTCTGGGTTTCCCGCGATCTGCCGGAACTCGACAAGATCACGAAGTTCGACGCCTCGCAGACCACGACCATCTACGCCCGCGACGGCTCCGTTCTGGGCACACTCTCCCACGAGAAGCGCTTTATCATCACGCTGAGCGACATGCCCAAATACCTGCCCATGTCGTTCCTGGCCATTGAAGACAGCTCCTTCTACGAGCATCCGGGCATCAACCCCGTAGCCATCCTGCGCGCCCTGCTGGTGAACTTCTCCCGCGGCACCAAGAGCCAGGGCGGCAGCACCATAACGCAGCAGCTTGTGAAACAGCTACTCCTCTCTCCCGAACGCAGCTACACGCGTAAAATGAAGGAAGCCATCCTGGCCATCGAGCTGGAACACAAGCTCTCCAAGGACAGGATCCTCTCCCTTTACCTCAACTATGTTTATCTCGGCCAGCACGCCTACGGCGTTGAAGCCGCGGCCAAGACGTATTTCGGCAAACCCGCTGCCAGCCTGACTCTCGCCGAGGCGGCCATGATCGCGGGCATGCCCCAGGCGCCGAGCCGCTACAATCCTTTCCGCCATCCGGAAGCCGCGAAGCAGCGCCAGCATGAGGTGCTCGGCCGCCTCAAGACCCTCGGCTGGATCACCCCCGAGGACTACGAGAAAGCCATCAATGAGCCCCTTGTCTACTGGAGCATGCCAGAAGGCCAGTCCGGCGCAGCCGAATGGTACTTCGAGGAAGCCAGGCGCCTGCTTATCGAATTCTTCACTCCCGACAACCTCAAGGCCCTCGGCGTCGAGACCTACCGCAACGGCGAGGATTACGTCTACGAAGCCGGCCTCACCGTGCAGACCGCCATGGATCCCACCCAGCAGCAGCTCGCCGGAGAAGCCCTGCGCCGCGGACTCGAGGGCGTTGACAAGCGTCAGGGATGGCGCGGCCCCCTGCAGCATCTCAACACGGAAGATCAGAAGCAGACCTTCCTCAGCAAAAAACATTTCCAGCCCGATGATCTTCTCGGAGGAAAATGGACGCAGGCCGTTGTCACCAAAAACAACGGCAGCCTGACCGTTGATCTCGGCGACGGCTATACCGGCGTGATTTCCTCCGGCGACATGGACTGGGCCCGTCATACCTCGAAGTACGTCGGCATCAACCGCAAGGGCCGTATCGCCATCGAGGGTGACGTCATCTGGGTTTCCGCCGTTGAGAACAAAAAGCCCGTTGCCCACAAGGAAAAAGTCCAGCCCGACAAAAAGAAGGGCAAGGACAAAGAGGCAGCGGCTCCGGAACCCGAATACGTGCCCGGCAACACCATGGGGCTCAAAAGAGGCGTGGCCATTCCGCTCAGGCTCCAGCAGGAGCCCCTCGTACAGGGCGCCCTCGTTTCCATCGAGCCCCAGAGCGGTGACGTGGTCGCCCTCATCGGCGGCTACCAGTTCGGCAACAGCCATTTCAACCGTGCCACCCAGGCCCGCCGGCAGCCCGGATCCAGTTTCAAGCCCGTGGTGTACTCCGCGGCCCTGGATAACGGATTTACCCCCACGTCCCCTGTGCTCGACGCTCCCTTCGAATACGTTGATCCCTACACGCACAAGGTCTGGAGGCCCGGCAACTTCGAACACAGCTACAAGGGCGAAATGCCGCTGCATCTGGCTCTCGCCCAGTCCCGCAATATCCCCACGGTGCGCCTGTGCAAAGCCATCGGCGTGGACAAGGTCATCGAGCGCGCCAAACAGCTCGGCATCGAACCCGACTTCCCGCGCAACCTGACCATCTCCCTCGGCGCCGTGGCCCTCTCTCCCCTGAACCTGACCCAGGCCTACGCGGCCTTTGCCAACGGCGGCCTGGGCGTGCGCCCGCGCATCATCACGTCCATTAAGGATGCCAGCGGCAAGGAGATCTACAGGCAGGATCCCGAACACTGGGTGGCCGTCACCCCGCAGAACGCCTATCAGATCGACATGCTCCTGCAGGAAGTCGTGAACCGCGGAACCGGTTCCCGCGCCCGCATCGAGGGCCGCCACATCGCCGGCAAGACCGGCACCAGCAACGACACGAACGACGTCTGGTTCATCGGCTTCACGCCTTACCTGTGCACGGGCGTTTACGTCGGCTACGACCAGATGCACTCTCTCGGAAGCCAGGAACAGGGCGGCCGTACAGCGGCACCCATTTTCCGGAACTACCGCGTCAAAGCTGACGAGTACTATAACGATCAGCCTCAGGACTTCACCAAGCCTGACGGCATCATTGTGGAGGACGGCCTCGCCTTCCAGGGCAATCCCAACTCCGGACTCTCGGCCACAGACGACTCCGGCGGAACCGGCGACGACAGCTCGCTGCCTCCGCCCAGTGCCGGAGCTATCGCGCCGCCTGTTGATACCAGCCAGAGCGGTGAGGATCTCATGAAAGAATCCTTCTAAAACACACAGTCCCCGGTCCCTCCTGCAGGAGGCCGGGGATTTTTTATTTCTCCCTCCGGATCGTCACCCGGAGATCCCCGAAGCAGGCGTCCCCCGTGGCCGGATCCAGAGCGTCAGCGTCCGTGAGTTCGTTCAGGTTGTAGGAACCTTCCAGGGAAAAGCGCAGGAGGCATGCCGATGTGCCCCAGCCGTACTGGCCGCGCAGGACGCCGCGGCGCAGATCCGCGCTTGTCTCCAGAATGACGCGGATGCTGCCCTTCGTGCCGGATACCACGGCTTTGTCACCGCTCTGAAGCCCGAGTTCCTCCGCGTCCCTGTCGTTGATGAGCATGGTCACCCTGCGCCGCGCGTCGCCCGCCGGATAAAGATCCTGGGTTATGGTGTGCGTCTGCCAGGGGCTGCGCCCGCTGATCAGACGGAACGTCTTCCCGGATACGGGACCGGCAGGGGACGTCCCCCGGAGTTCATCCCTGTAGCGTCTGAGGGCTTCAGGCATGAGATCAATCCGGCTCTCTCCCAGAACAAATCCGGTTTTTTCATATTTACGGTACGCGGCGGGCAGGGACAGGAAGCCTCCGTGCGCGCGCAGCCACGCGCAGGCCGGAACTCCTCCGAAATATTCAGCGAGGGGCGCCAGAACGGCGTTGCACCAGGCGTCGTCATTTTCCGCGGCCAGCGTCCCCCTGGGCTCTTTCCCGGGAAACGTGGCCGCGGCGAGAGCCTTCCACAGCGCAAGAGGAGAAAGCACGCCCGCCGGGGGCTCCGCCACGGCCTCGCGCAGCGCGAAAACAGGATTGCATGTCTCCTGCCAGACCACGCCCTGGCGTTCCAGAAAATGGGCCATGGGCAGGACCCAGTCCGCGTAGCGCGCCGTCTCGTTCACAAGCGTGGCGTTCACGGCGAAGAGCCCGAGCCGGTATTCTTCCGGGTTATCCCGGTCCCTTTCCGTCAGCGCCTTCCGCCAGAGCGCGCTTTCCGGAGCCGTGAGCAGAGGATTGGTGTGCACGGCAAGAAGCGCCTTCGTGGAATACTCCGCGCCCGCGAAAGGCCCCTTTGTCAGGCTGACGCCCTCCAGAATATCCTTCGGGATGCGCTGCACCACGCCCTGCCCCGCTTCAGGATACGCCCCGTACACATCCTTGTGCCTGTACGCCTGCTCTCCGAGGTCCGCGGCGAGGCGCTTCGCGGGACGATCCAGAGGATCCCGGCCGCGGAGCATGAGCCCGCCTGGGATATCCACGTTCCCGGTCAGCGCCATGACAAGAGCCAGCGCCTGGGCCGCGAGATAGCCGGACCGGTGATGCGCCACCCCGTTCATTCCCACCATAGCGGCTGCCGGATGGATAGACGTCATGGCATGAACGAGTTCCTCCACGGACTCTTGCTGAAGCCCGGTACACGCCGCAGCCCAGGGCACACCGTGCAGGATAAACCCGTTTTCCGGATCGCGCCGGTCCGTCACCACAAGCTGACGCAGTTCCGCCAGGCGCTTCGTGTGCTTTTCCGTGAAATCCCTGTCCATGCCGGCCCCTGTCTCCAGAATACGGCGCAGCACGGCCATGATGAGAGCCCAGTCCTCTCCCGGCAGTACGGGCAGCCACAGATCAGCCTCCCGCGCGGCCGGCGTCCTGAGGGGATCCGCGACGATGAGACGCATGCCCGAACGGCGCGCCCCGAGTATGCCGTCCCACAGCCAGAAAAAACGTCTCGCCTCTGCGGGATTCTCACCGAAGAGAACGAGCAGACGGCAGTCATGCTCCCTCCGCACGCCTTCTTCCGTGAGGAGCGGGCGCTGGAGATCCGGCAGAGGCCGTTCCTGCCCGTCACCGAAAACCCGGGAAAACCCGTAACGGCGGCTCGTGTCGCAGAGGCTGTTGTGATCCAGGACATTGGGCGTGCCGTACATGGCCGCGAAATCATAGACCATGTCGTGATCGGGCTTTTCCCCGAAAAGGATAGTCAGCGATTCCGGGCCATACAGTTCACGCGCCGCGCGCAGCCTGCGGGAAATATCCTCCAGGGCTTCTTCCCAGGATGCCGGCCTGAAGAGCCCTTCCCCACGGGGACCGACACGCTTCAGGGGCGTACACGGACGGCCCGGAAAGCATCGGAGGCTCTCAGCGAGAACGGCTTTGGGACACAGGCCTCCACGGCTCATGGGCGACGCCGGATTGCCGGCGATACGCAGGCCGGCTGATGGATCCCCGCTCACCAGAAGCCCGCATTCCGAGGAACACATGTAGCAGACTGTCGGTCTGGGACTTTGCACACGTTTGTTGGTATCCGGCGCGTTCATAACATTCCAATATCGGCAGAACATCCCGTCATTTTTAAATTTTCCAGGCTGAGGATCCGATGCCTGAGATGCGGGGAAAAAACTTCCGCCTGTTTTTTCCTTCTCAGTTTCCTCTAAGTTTCACCGGCTACTCCATAAGCCATGAAAACGCATCTGCCTTATGGAGTCTCTCATGCAGCCCGTATCCCTCAATAATTTTTTTAAATGCTACCCGTGGCGGGTCCACGCCCTGCAGCTTGTTTTCCTGGCCGCCGTCATCCTGATCCTGTTTCTGCGCTACGGCTTCTGGGGACCACAGGCTGCGGACGCGTTTACGGTACTCCGGGAATCATCTCCTGTCATCACGGCATTCATGAATGGTATCTCGGACTGGGGCAATGCCGCTCTGGACAGCGTCTACGCCGCTATCCTGATCCGTTCATTTCTCACCAGGGATCGTGAAGGAATACTCTTCTCCCTGGGATATGCGGCGATGGCCATCTTATACCTTGGCGTGACACTGCAGCTTGTGAAATACGGTCTTGGCATGCCACGCCCCGGAGTGCCGTGGCCTCCTCATCCATGGAGCTGCCATGAGTACACATCGTTTCCATCCGGTCACACGGCTCACGTCATCGCGGCTGCCCTTCCCCTGGCGTTTTGGTTCCGCTCCGGAATACTCCGGCTCTGTCTTTCCCTGCTCATCGGCTTCATGGGTTTCTCCCGGGTGTGGCTGGGCGCGCATCACCCGGTGGATCTGCTCGGAGGTCTGTTCTTCGGCAGCCTGGGCGTCATGTGTTTCTATTACTGCCTCCTCTGTGCCGATCCGAAAAAATGGAAAAATCTGCCCGCGCTGGAAAAACACGCGGGAAAGGAACTGATACAATGAAACTCACCTGTCTGCTGCCGTTCCAGGCGCTGACCGAATCTGGTCCTCTGCTGCACTTCGCAAAAGAAATGCTGCTGCATCCCCGCGAAGTTGGTGCTGTCTGTCCGAGCAGCCCGCGTCTGGCTCAGGCCATGGCGGACTGCATCCCTGATGGAGAAGGCCTCGTGGCCGAGCTCGGCGCCGGGACGGGAGTGGTAACCGAAGCCATACTCTCGCGCGTCCCCTCCTCTGAACTTGTAGTGCTTGAACAGTCGGCAGACTTCTGCCGGATTCTCCGTGACAGATACCGGAACGTCAGAATCATCCAGGGGGACGCAGCCCGTCTGTGTTCATATATTCCGCAGAACGTCCCCATACGGGCTGTGGTTTCCTCTCTGCCTCTTATGAATTTCTCCGGAGAACAGCGCGAACGGATATTCGCGCAGATGCGGCAGGCTGTTGGCATCCATGGCCGGGTCATCCAGTTCACCTACGCCTTCTTCTTCAAATCTCCCTTTGAGAGCGCGGGCTTTCAGAGGGAGACGAGCCGTATCATCCTCTTCAACGTGCCGCCGGCAAAAGTAGAACGTTTCAGGTATACTGCTTCCGGAAACGCAGATGTGGAGGAGCCGCTCCGCTGAAGAGAAGAGGGGGCAGATATGAGAATCCTTTTTGTGGAAGATGACAGTATGATTGGCGAAGCCGTCTTTGAAAACCTGAAGGAAGCCTCTTACGCCGTCGACTGGGTCAGGGATGGAGAAGCTGCGCTTTCCAGCATTGACGTCTGCCCGTATGATATGGTTCTGCTTGACCTGGGCCTTCCCAAAGTCGATGGCATGGACGTGCTGAAAAAAATCAGATCCCTGAAAAACAATATGCCTGTCCTCCTCATCACAGCCCGTGACGCTGTGGAAGACCGTATACGCGGCCTGGATTCCGGAGCCGATGATTATATTCTGAAGCCTTTTGCCATGGGCGAACTTCTGGCCAGAATACGGGCCGCCAGCAGGCGGCAGAGCGGACTTTCCGCTCCCCTTCTCACTGGCGGCGGTATCACGCTCGATCCCGCCACGCACAAGGTTAAATCCGCAGGCACGGAATGTCTTCTTTCTGCGAAGGAGTTTGCCCTCCTTCAGGCTTTTCTCCTTTCACCCGGAAGAATTCTCTCCCGGGCTGAACTCGAAGACAGCCTGTACGGATGGAATGAGGAAGTACGAAGCAACGCAGTGGAATTTCTCATTCATGCCCTGCGAAAGAAACTCGGAAAAGACGTCATCAAAAATGTAAGAGGTGCTGGATGGATGGTGCCAAAAGAATAAGGAATTCCCTGCAGTTCAGGCTTTCCGTTCAGCTGACAGCAGGACTCGTGCTTTTCTCCGTCGTGACCGGCGCCATTTCCTTCTTCCGCATTCACGATGAGGCGGAAGAGCTCATGGACAGGGAACTCCGGCAGGTTGCCATGCTCGTCATGCGGCAGCAGATTTCCCTGTCCGGACCCATCCCTGATGCCCCCGCGCCGGATATGCGCAGGGCGTTTATCGTACAGCCTCTTTCCGCCGGAGAGAAAAACTCCCGGAGACTGGAACTCCCAGAGAAACTGAAGGACGGTTTTCAGAGCGCCTCTATCGGCGGGAAAAAATGGCGTCTCTTTGTGAGCAGCATGCCCTCGGGTGAGCGTTTCGCCGTGGCACAGCGTCCCTTCTTCCAGAACAAAATTGCCAGAGAGGGAATGATGGCCATTTTCATCCCCTTTCTCTGTCTCGCCGGCATCGCTGCGCTGAGTACGTGTCTGCTGGTCCGTCACCTTTTCCGTCCCCTGCGGGAAATGGCATCAGGCATCGACAAACGGGACGAGCAGGATCTGAGCCCGATCCGTCAGCGCAGCGTGCCCTCGGAGCTCATTCCATTTATAGAATCCCTGAACCGCATGTTCGCCCGGGTTGCTCTTTCCATAGAAATGCAGAGACGCTTCATCGCCGATGCCGCACACGAACTGCGCTCTCCCATGGCGGCACTCTCACTGCAGGCAGAACGCCTTGATGCCGTGGAGATGCCAGTCCCTGCCAGGAAACGCCTGAACGTGCTCCGCTGCGGTCTGGACAGAACCTGCTCCCTTCTGAACCAGCTTCTGGCACTGGCCAGAGCGCAGGGGCACAGAAAGGAAACGCTCAGACAGATTTCCCTCATGGCCCTGTTCCGGCAGGTGCTCGCTGACATGCTTCCCCTGGCCGGGGCCAAAAACATTGATCTCGGCATTGCCAGCGAAGAGGACGCCACAGTCATGCTCTCCCCCATGGCGGCCGTGTCCATTCTGAAGAACCTGGTCGACAACGCCATCCGTTACACACCCGAAGGAGGACGTATCGATCTGTATGCGGGGTACACGGATGGCGCTCCCTTTCTGGCTGTCGCCGACACAGGTCCCGGCATTCCTCCCGCGGAAATGGCCAGAGTCTTTGATCCTTTTTACAGGGTTCTGGGAAGCGGGGTCTCCGGTTCGGGCCTTGGGCTTTCCATCGTAAAAACACTTGCCGAAAATGCCGGAGGTACGGTTACGCTGGAAAACCGGCATGACGGAAGCGGAGAAGGACTCCGTGTCACTGTCCTGTTTCCGCCCCAATACAAACGCGCTGCACCATCAGCCGATCCCTCTGCGGCGGGGGAAGGTGCGCCGCGCCCATAAGCTCTCTGCATGAGCCCCGCGCATAATTCCGGAACTCCCCGCACCGGGTCAGTGCCTGCCTGAATCCGGGAACATGCTCCGGGTTCTGCGGGATTAAGGATCACAACAACTGGCAGCACCATCCCCCCGGAACCGGGCAGGCATTCCGTCACGCGGGATCCGGACAGGATATGAGCCCTGTGGACGGAATCAGCATGACAGAAAGCCACAGGAAGAAAAAGCGCATCCGGGGAAAGCCGGGAGCCGGGGAAAAGCCTTCCGGCCCTCTGAGGCCGGTTGTCCGGGAACAGCCCGGCTCTCCTGCAAAGAGGTAAAGAATACCACCAAAAATTCTGATGTTCCTTTTTCATTTTTTCCCGCCGCTAAGGATGCCCTAAGTCCCCCCGGATACTTTTTTCTCACAGGCAGAAGCACTTCCGTGCACCTGCCGGAATTCCAACAAAGGAGATAACATTATGAAAAAACATCTTCGTCTTTCCGCCGCCGCATTCGTCCTTCTTTCAGCCCTGGCTGTTTCTTCCCTGACTCCCTGTTCCGCACAGGCTGGTAACGATGCCCTGAGCGTGACCAGCGCGAAGACCACTCTTCCCCAGGCCATAAGCGCCGCTGAACAGAAAGTGGGCGGCACCGCGGCCAAGGCGGAATACAAACACAAAAAAGGCCAGTACAAGGTTGAAGTCGTCAAGGATACTGAGGTCTTCGATGTGATCGTTGACGCCAACGACGGAACCGTCCTCAGCGTCAAAAAGGATGCGGCAGACTAACCTCCGGTCCTTCGGCACAGCCCCCAGACAATCCCACAGCGGTTCCGGAACCAAAGGAAAAGACTCCCGGACCAGCGCTCCTGACTTCCTCTGACACCGTCCGTCATCCCCTGAACAGCGCCCCCGGCATCCGCTCCTCCGTATGCCGGGGGCTACATTTTTCCAGGGCTCCTCAGACTGCCCCCTGAGACTTCCGTCTATGCCGCACGTGTCTGGGAGGCTTTGCCGTTTGTCCCCGCGGGCTGTATATTTGCGGGCATGGCACGGGGCCGTCTTCCATGAAAAGGTGCTCATGTCCCCGCCTGCCGTCCGGCCGCCAGGCAAGTTCTCTCCGTTCGAAGCTTATCCCTGAGCTGCGGCCGCATTTTTTCAGGAGGACCACATATGAATATCAGTTTCAAGGACATGGAAACCGTGCTCATGCGCGAGCTCAGGCTGTACCATCACCCCATCGCGGTCAGACTGCTGCCGACTGAGGACGCCCTGAAGGAATTCTCCAGGAACAATCCTCACGTCATCCCCGCCACGAAGCTCACCTTCTGCCAGTGGGAAATCGCCGCGCGCATGGCTGGCCAGACTGTTGTAGGCCGCCTTGACCGGCTGGGCTGCCTCGACTCCCAGATAAGCTTCGGCCTGCGCCTTCCCGATGATGATGACGTACAGAATCAGCTGAAATACTGCCGCGATGAAGAGCAGACGAAGCGTTTTATGTCCACCAAGCCCAGACTCCCCCTGCATTCCATCATCGGCGTGGCCGTAGGTCCTCTGGGTGCCGCCCAGGAACAGCCGGACGTGGTGCATTTCTACTGCGACAATCTGCAGGCCTATCACCTCGCCTGCGACTATATGGCTGCCACGGACACACACCCGCTGCGTCCCAATATCACCATGAGCTCAGCGGCCTGCGGCGGCACCGTTTACTGCTACAATGAACAGACCTTCAATATGACACCCGCATGCTCCGGCGCCTACAACGCCGGCAAAACCGAGCGCGGGGAAACACACGTTTTTATTCCTGGCACACAAATCAGGGCTGTTGTCGAACGGCTTCTCACGCGCATCGAAAAAACGGGCAACAGCTCCATCACGCATCCTGGGGATTACTTCCCCGGACGCGATGTCTGCAAAAACTGCCCCAAGATCGTCTTCAAGGCCGATTAACCGGACAGAACCCCGGAACCTGAAAACGGATCGGAAGCCCCTTCCGGTCCGTTTTTTATATCAAAGGCCGCGGGAGAACGCGGATTTCCGCGCCGGCCAGGAGAGCTTCCTCTTCCACCGGTACGGCCATGCTCAGAAAACGCCCTTCGAGTTCAAGAGAGCGCCAGGCAAAAAGGCGGCCACGAACCTGCGTGATGCCCCGCGCAGCGGCTGTTCCCGTATCCACGAGCTCAGGACTGACGGATAATCCTGTTCCCAGAGCCTTGAGCGTGGCTTCCTTGACTGTCCAGCGCCGCCAGACCTCCCGTGCCGCAGCCTGCCGCCCTGAGGCCTGCAGGACTTCCCGGATGCGCAGACTCTCAGTTGTGGAAAAGGCGCGCACTGACGGCGCCGCGGACAAATCCGTGCCCGGTGTTTCAGCGTCTGCGCCAACGGGAGGACAGCCCTCTCCCACACAGAGAAGGCAGAACGGACGGGCCGCGTAGGTCAGGGAAAACGTCACGTTTTCATCCTGACAGAGGAGCCTGCCGTATTGACCGCGAGTCAGCCTCACAGTGAGCGGATACGCGGCCAGGCGCAGCATAGCGGCCAGAAGCAGACGCCCTTCCGCATGCATCACGCGGACAGCCGGATCCCGGTAGCGTTCCACATACGCCCGCTCCCCTTCTCCGAACAGCGCTTCCACGCGGGCCAGAACGGCGGATGCCGGCGCGCCGGCCGCCGGATCCGCGTCAAAAAAGCCGAGAATGAGACGTGCTTTCTGCATGCCGTCCATGATTCATCCCAAAACAAAGGGCTGCGATGCCCGCGCGCGGGTACCACAGCCCTCCGATACCGATGAAAGAGAGTACCCTACTTGCCCATATAGGGGTCGTAGCAGTCACAGGCCTTAGGCTGCAGATGGGCCTGGCAGACCTTAAGATTGTCACGGGCTGCCCTGGCGTACTGGTTGTCATCCATGCCCAGAGCTGAATACATTTCCGCGGCCTTGGCCAGCACGCGGGAGGCGTCCAGGAATTTATCGAGAGCGGCAAGGCCGGTGCCGTAGTTCAGCAGGGTGAAGGCTGTGTCCGGATGCGTGCCAAGGATATCCTTACGGATAGTGGCGGCTTCTTCCAGGAACTTCACACCCTCTTCATTCTGATTGCGGTTCTCATAAATGCGGCCAAGATTGTTAAGGCAGGTGGAAACGCCGAGGCTGTGATGGCCGTCAGCGGCCTCATAAATATCAAGAGCGCGCTGCACCTGAAGCTCGGCCACATCGAAGCGTCCCTGCTCATAGTGATGCTCGGCAAGGGTAACCAGTGCGTCAGCTATAGCGGTGCCTCCCTCAGGCGTATTGGCAGTAACAATATCGAGCTCGCGCTGGCTGTACGGAATGGCTTCCTCATGCTTCCCCTCTTCTCCCAGAAGCATAGAGAGATTGTGCAGAGCCATGGCCACATGGGGATGATCCCTGCCGAACATCTTCTCGAGAAGCTCTACTTCCTTACGGCAGGATTGTTCGGCACCAGCCAGATCGCCTTTCGCGTGCTGAGCGCGCACGAGGGTCTCGAGGACAAGAATCTGCAGGCCGTCGGGAACATTTTCCCCGCCCAGAATTTTATCACACTGTGCCATGGCCTCATCAATGAGACCTTCCTCCATGAGCTTGTTGAGCGAAGCCATGGTTCCTTTGATGTCCATGAAGAAAACCTCCATCTGCTGCGTCTCTGAAACGCGGTATATCTTTCGGGTTTAATTGCCTGTTTTTGCTGATATTATGCCAGACCTGTTTCCACTGCCGGAGAAAGCGCTTCTCCCGCCAATGGCATGCGGAAAGCCTCTCTTCCCCGCTCGGGAAGTACCTTTAGAAGATAATGCCGTCAGAAAATAAGGAAACAGGGAAAACCCGATTTTCTGCCCGCGGGCAAAGAAACTCGGGTTTTGTGCGTTTTTACAATGCCGTTCACTGACATCTGAATTTTTTTGTCAGAAATGGAAAAATTTTCTTGCAAAGCCCTGGCCTTGAGCATATAAGGGTTCTTGCGCGTCGGGGTGGTGGAATTGGTAGACACGCTGTCTTGAGGTGGCAGTGGCTACGCCGTGCGAGTTCAACTCTCGCCCTCGACACCACGAAAGCAAGAGGGCCGTTTCCTTCAGGGAAGCGGCCCTTTTCGTTTGCCTGGGGAAAATCAGACCTCACGGCATGAAGGAGGCACAATCCTCCGCCGCCTCATCCCCTCTTTCTTCAAGAAGACAACAGAAAAGCCCGCCAGGACAATCCTGAGCGGGCTTTTCTTGTTGCATAGACGGTTCGGGCAAACCGTCTGTCGCCTGTGTACTTTTTCTTATCGTCGCTTTTCCCAGCAGCTTAAGGGCAACCACGCATTTTCCTCAAAAAAACACCGAACAGGAAGAATGCCCTGAGAGTCGATCCGGCCACAGGCAGCAGAAAACAGCTCCGATTTATTAACATTTTGATATCAGCTATCTTTTTTTAAAATCGTCTTCTGAGGCCCTGATTTTAATTTTCCGATACAGAATACGTCTGAAGGCCTTCCAGGGGCTCTGAACGGATATTTTAAAATTAATAAATGTTTTCAGCATGTTACACA
>OGYP01001103.1_pt1 | contig 13361 bp, 9 predicted proteins | sample 1576571 | NCBI WGS metagenome assembly OGYP01 (sample SAMEA3541559, study PRJEB24748) | human gut metagenome | biome: human gut; feature: human-associated habitat; material: faeces | place: China | collected 2012
CTTCCGGCACAAAAAACAGCTAAAAAAGAAAAACCATATAGAAAAGAGCAGGAAAGCGAGGATATGAAAATGGATTTATATGAAAAGATTTTGGCAGGCGAGGAAAAACTGTCGCTGGTAGGTCTTGGTTATGTAGGCATGCCGATTGCAGTCGCATTTGCCAGAAAGATCAAGGTAATCGGCTACGACTTAAACGCAGAAAAGATCAAACTGTATCAGTCCGGCGTTGATCCGACCAACGAGGTTGGGGATGATGTGATCCGCCAGACGGAAGTGGAGTTCACTGCAGATGAGACAAAGCTGCGGGAAGCAAAATTCCATATCGTAGCAGTGCCTACTCCTGTAAACGATGACCATACGCCGGATCTGACCCCGGTAGAGGGCGCAAGCCGGATTCTGGGACGAAACCTGACAAAGGGCAGCGTTGTCGTATTCGAGTCTACCGTATATCCGGGCGTAACCGAAGAGGTATGCGTGCCGATTCTGGAAAAGGAATCCGGACTGGTATGCGGTAAGGATTTCAAGATCGGTTATTCTCCTGAACGGATCAACCCCGGCGACAAGGTACACCGTCTGGAAACCATCACAAAGATCGTTTCCGGTATGGATGAGGAAACGCTGGATACTGTTGCAAAGGTTTATGAGCTGGTTGTAGAAGCCGGTGTATACCGTGCAGAATCCATTCAGGTCGCAGAGGCTGCAAAGGTAATCGAGAACAGCCAGAGAGATATCAACATTGCGTTCATGAATGAACTTTCTATTATCTTTAACAAGATGGGCATTGACACGCAGAGCGTATTAAAGGCAGCAGGAACCAAATGGAATTTCCTGAAATTTTATCCCGGTCTGGTGGGCGGACACTGCATCGGTGTTGATCCGTATTATCTGACCTACCGTGCAGAGCAGATGGGCTATCATTCCCAGATCATTCTGTCCGGCCGCCGCATCAACGACGACATGGGCAAATATGTCGCAGAAAACATTGTGAAAAACCTGATCCGCGCAGATATCGCGGTAAAGCATGCGAAGGTTGCGATCCTTGGCTTTACCTTCAAGGAGAACTGCCCGGATACCAGAAATACAAAGGTTATCGATATTGTAAAAGAGCTGCGCGAGTACGGCATCGAGCCGGTGCTGGTGGATCAGACTGCAGACCGCGCAGAGGCGAAGCGTCTCTATGGAGTAGAGCTGCAGGATATGAGTGCTGTAAAAGATGTGGACGCGCTGGTTATTGCCGTATGCCATAAGGAATTTGAAGGACTGGATCAGGCAGCGATTGAAAGCTTCTTTAACCCGACAAACGGCAAAAAAGTACTTATAGATGTTAAGGGCATCTTAAATCGCAAGGAATGGACACGTGATGACTGCCTGTACTGGAGATTATAATCAGAGGTGTAAATGATCCGAAAATGGAAAAAATTCCCGTTTTCCTGGCTGCTTCCGGTGCTGTTTTTTGCAGCACTGTGGCTGCTTGGAACAACGGGGATCTATAATGACAGCAACCAGTATATTGCGATGCACATTCACCGGGAGCCGCTGTACTCTTTCTTTTTGTGGATTTTCCGCAGCCTGTTTGGGGAGACAAGGTATCTTGATATTGTGAGATTTCTGCAGAACGGACTGGCGGCGTTTTCCGTGATCTGGCTGGCGGAGAGCCTGAAAAAACGATTTGCATTCGGGCAGTGGATGGAAGCGCTGGTGTGCCTGATCTTACTGGCGCCCCACATTATCACGCCGGTGTTTTCTGCGAGCGGACTGGTTTTGTCGAACGGCGTCATCAGCGAAGCGCTGGGACTGCCGCTGTTTTATCTGTTTACGGCGCAGTGCATGAAGATGGTCTTCAATGTTAGTGATTGTTTCGACTGTAATCCAATCAAGATTTTGTTTGATTTGTAAACAGGCAGAATCTTTTTTTGTTGTAACTTCGTCGAATACTGCTTTAGGAATAATGATTGAACCATATATTTCTTTTAAAATGTTAAGTAAGTCTGCATTGCACAATGCAATTAATGGTGTTGAATTGACAATTACCCTACGCATTATTCATCTCCTCTATAAATTCTGCTTCATCATCAAAACTGAAGATAGATATATTATTATTGCCTAGATATTTGATGAAATCTTCCTCACTCATTCCGGCTATCTGTGCACAATATCCAATAGAAATATGGTTTTTTAAATAAAGCATTAGAGCAGTAGCTTTCTTGGCAAAAGCATTAGCCTCATCTTTGGTCATTTTGGTATCGTATAATACTTCATCTGGTATTTTTATCGCAATACTACACATATAAACACCTCTTTCTATTATAATGTATCATTAATTATATCTCAGTTACATGATAACATAATAAGCGCAAGATTAAAAACATTTATTTAAATTTCTGTCACAACGTAAGGTACGTAAGCCGGGGACTGAGGGGATACACGTACTTTAGCAGGAGTGCATAGCGAAGCGACTTAGATACTGTAGAAATTATGCCCATGAAGCACAGAAACGCACCTGCATGGACGCAGGGGCGAGGAGAACCGCGCCATGGACGGCGCGTTTCGACGGTTTCGTCAGGCATAGAAGAGCTAAGAGCATAATTTCGTACAGAATCCTAGGCGCTAAGCGTAACGATGGCGAAAGTACGTGTATCCCCTCAGTCCCCGGCTTACGTACCGACACATACAAAACGCGCAAAAGTTGCGCACAAAAGCGCGCACATAAAACCCTTTTTGTGAAAAATGCTTGAAAACAAAAGTTAAAAAATGTCGAAATTGCACATTGACATAATCATAATACTGTAATATACTAAGTTCAGAACAAGCGGTTGCGCGAAAAACGCACCTAAGAAATAAATCAAATTTTCAAGCAAATGGAGGAAACAAAGGATGGACAAATTTATTGTTAACATCATTCACCGCCCTGAGATGGTGCCTGAGTACTCAGCAACAGTGACAGGACAGGGAAAAGAAGAGGATATTGGAGATAAGAAGCTCATCACAGAGTCACTCGACATCTTCAAGACACAGCAGAGACTTGCACATGAGGCAGGACTCAAAACTACAATCCAGATGACATATGCTTCACTTTTTAATGATGAGGCAGTAGAGCTTGCAAAGCAGGATCACGAGAAATACGGTGATGAGATAGCACTTTCACTCCTTGGACTTCCATGTGAGGAGTTTAGAGAGAAGTATAAGACAAAGGATTTCTGTATTTGGATGTTCTCAATGGAGGACAAGAAAGCTATCGTAAACGATGTTTTCGAGAAATTCCATGACAGATTCGGTTTCTATCCTGAGTCAACAGGCTCATACTATATGGATGCAGACCTTACAAACTACATCAAAGAAAAATACCCAATGGTAAAATGTGCAGTTGCAACATGCTGGGAGGAGGGCCCAAAGGCATACCATACATGTAACAACTCATGGTATACACTCTTCGACGGAGGCCCATGGGCACCATGGATTCCATCAAAGCAGAATACACATGCACCTGCAGCAAATAAGGAAGAGGATAGCGGAATCGTAGCAATTCCACATCTCTCACGTGACCTTATCGCCTGCTATGATGGAAACGGCTCAAACTTCGGAACACATCCACAGAACGTGCTTCGTGGAATGATTTATGATACAAAGACATGGGAGTATCCATATCTTTACAACCTCATCGACCAGTACAGAGACCTTGCAAAATACAATAACGGATATTCATACAACATGATGTTCGTAGGACCTGGCTGGATGAACAAGATGGGACGCTGGGAGCAGCCATATGAGCTTCTCTTAAAGTCATACACAGACGGCTGTAACTACTATGGCAAGTTAAAGAAAGAGGGCAAGCTCATCGACATGACAATGTCAGAGTTCGCTGATTACTACAGAGAGAAAAAGGGTGTAAACGCAGGAAACTACAATGAGCCTGAGTGTGCACCATGGAGAGATATCCTTTACGGCTCAGACAAGCAGCTCTTCTGGTACTGTGACCCATACATGAGAGCATGCGTAAACATGGATCAGGGTGGAGCGATCGTAGACCTTCGTCCATACGTTGCAAAGCTTGAGTGGCCGGTAGGAATCGGAACAAAGCATGTACAGGATGCATCTTATCCATTCCTTATTCAGGAGAAATACAGGGCAGGATACTTTACACACTATGCAGGAGCAGGAACAGTAAGAAGTGCCAAGCTTTCACACAACGGTGAGGAGGTTGACCTGTGTCTCTGTCCTACACACAGCCATTTTTCAGAGGAAGTTATTGATGGCAAGAAGACAAGAATCCTTACACTTGATCCTGTAGACATTGAGTTTTATGATGTTAAGCTTACTCTTCAGACAAAGGAATACTTTGAGGAGGGCTCATCAAACATCAAGATTGAGCGTAATATCCTTAGCATGAGTGATCCGAATGCAGAGGTTTATCTCGATGAGTACATCACAGCATGCTACGGAACAACAGAGTATCCAGAGGATATGACAGGCATCACACTTACATGTGAGGGAGAAAAACCACAGAGCATCAATTATGAGTACAAGTGTCGTGATGCAAAGGTTGACGGAGCAACTGCAGTAAGCGCAGTAATTCCTGCAATCCAGACAAAGGTTTCACTCACACCATCTGCAAAGGCAGAGGGATACATTGAGGAAGGATATGCATTCTCTCCAATGTTCAAGCTTGGTTACAAGAAACAGATTAAAGACAAGGAGGTATTTGCAACATGGCTCAACTTGGAAAAGGCAAATTAAACTATAGATGTCCTTTATGTTTTATGAGGGATCTTGATATTGATATGTTCTATAATAAGGAAACAGGTATTTATAGCTGCATCCGCTGCCAGTTCAGAGGTACAGAGGAAGAGGTGCTTCAGGGCAACGAGGATGTCCGCAAGAAGTACAAGGCTATGTACAAGAGATTCGACAAGTTCGATTTTGATTAAAGTAGTGATTGGTACGCTGCTGCTATAATAGCAGCAGCGTGTTTTGCATTTCGCTACAAAGGAGTATATATATGGCAAAAAGAAAAAAAGACACGATGGAATTCAGATTCTATGAGTTGCCACAGGGAGAATCGGCACTTGTGCTGTGCGGAGAATCCTGGAAGAGAGTGTATGGTCATGAGGAATTTCACCTGCATTTCCATAATCTGCTAGAGATAGGCATCTGCCGCGAGGGCGACGGAAATATGTATTTGGATGAGGATATTTACCAGTATCATGACGACGATATCACATTTATACCTGAGAATTTTCCACATGTTACAGTCAGCTATGGTGAGGTGGTGAATTTCTGGGAGTATATTTTTATTGACATACGTTCTGTGATAGAAGAGATGTTCCCAAACAATACAGCATTCCAGAATGAGGCAGTTACGACTATATCAAAAAAAGCGTTTATGACTAACGTGTATCAGAGCCCGGCTATGGCTGAGTATATAAATGCCATAATAAGGGAAACCCGTGAACACAAGATTTATTGCCAAAGGACGGTAAAGCTCCTTGTTCAGGGAATTGTAATAGAGCTGTTGCGCAGGTATGATGAGCTTCCGGAGGAGGATAATAATATCGTAAAGGGTACCAATATGTCACAGATAGCCACAGCACTTGACTACATGAATAAGCATTACAGCGAATCGATAAAGGCAGGGGAGCTTTCGGAACTATGCAACATGAGCGAGACTCATTTCAGGAGACTGTTTGAATCATACATCAATATGCCGCCTATGGAGTATCTGAATCTGATAAGAGTACAGAAGGCGTGCGAGCTTATGAAAAAAACAAATGAGCCTATGGAGCTTATTGCACAAAAGTGTGGATTCACAACCCAGTCAACTTTTAACCGTAATTTCCGCAAATTTTTGGACACTTCGCCATATCAGTGGAAGATAAATCCTGAAAATTATGAGCATAAACTGCTGAATTTTAGGATATCTGCACTAAAGGGATGGTAGAAAATACATGCCTTCGTCTTATAAGAGGGTTTTGTGTTTAAAACAGACATGTATCAAATAATAAATACAGTAGACAGGAGTGTAAAAATATGAGTAATTTTGATTCAAATATCATTAAAAATCCTGAAATATTTGAGCAGAACAGACTTGCGGCTCATTCGGATCATGTATGCTATAAAAATGAACTGGAGAAAATTAAAGGAAAATCAAGCCTGAGATATGATATGAACGGCTTATGGAAGTTTGCATATGCAAAGAATCAGTCCCTGGCTCCTTGTGGCTTTGAGGCAGCTGACTATGATTGCAAAGGCTGGGATGAAATCAGGGTTCCGGCACATATCCAGATGGAAGGCTATGACGTGCCAATCTATACGAATACCACATATCCGTGGGAGGCTGATGAGTTTATCAAGCCGGGCGAGGTACCTGAGATTTTTAATCCGGTTGCAAGCTATGTGAAGTATTTCACAATCCCTGAGAATATGAAGAACAAGAGGGTGTGTATTTCGTTCCAGGGAGTGGAGAGCGGTTTTGCACTCTGGCTGAATGGACACTATGTCGGCTACAGTGAGGACACATTTGATCCGTCTGATTTCGAGCTGACTGATTATATTGTCGAGGGTGAGAACAAGCTTGCGGTTAGAGTATGGAAATGGACATCAAGCAGCTGGTGTGAGGATCAGGATTTTTACAGATTTTCAGGCATTTTCAGAGATGTATTTTTGTATGCTGTTCCTTGTGCACATGTGGAGGATCTGTCAGTTGTTCCTACACTTAATGATACCTTTGACGAGGGCGCACTTAGTGTGTCAATAAAGGCAGATGGTGATGGTATTGCAAGTGTAAAGCTTTATGAGCTGGGCGATTTGTCTGTGGAAAAATATGACAGGGCAAAACTTTTATTGGAAGAGTTTGACATAGAGCTTAGGAATAAGGAAATCTGCGAGGGCTCATGTAATGTGAAAAATCCTCTGTTATGGAGCGCTGAAAAGCCGAATCTGTATGAGGTTAAAATTATAGTTAAGGATACGCATGGAAATGAGACCGAGTTTATCAGCCAGCTGGCGGGCTTCAGAAGATTTGAGATGGTAGACGGACTTATGAAGCTAAACGGTAAGCGTATTGTATTTAAGGGTGTAAACCGCCATGAGTTCAGCTCAATAACAGGCCGTGTGCCAAACCGTGATGAGGTGATAAAGGATATTGTTACAATGAAAAAGAACAATATCAATGCTATAAGAACAAGCCATTATCCTGATGATTCCATGCTCTATGAGCTTTGCGATATTTATGGAATCTATATGATAGCTGAGAACAATCTTGAGAGTCATGGCACATGGGAGGCATATAATAAGGGCTATGTTGACCTTGACTTTGTTGTGCCAAAGGACAAGCCACAGTGGAGAGAAATGATGTTGGACCGTGCCAACTCATGCTATCAGAGAGACAAAAATCATCCGGCAATCCTTATCTGGTCATGCGGAAATGAGTCGTTTGGCGGTAAGACAATATATGAGATGTCACAGCTTTTCAGGCAGCTTGATAAGCATCGTCTGGTACATTATGAGGGAGTATTTAACGATAGAAGCTACAATGACACAAGTGACATGGAAAGCCAGATGTATACTTCTGTTGCAGATATTGAGAAATTCCTTGCGGACAACCCTGAGAAACCATTTATCTGCTGCGAATATACACACGCAATGGGAAATTCCTGCGGTGCTATGCATAAATACACAGAGCTTTCTGACCGCGAGCCTAGATATCAGGGTGGATTTATCTGGGATTATATCGACCAGTCAATCTATAAAAAGGACAGATACGGTAAGTGGTTCCTCACATATGGCGGGGATTTTGGCGACAGGCCTACAGATGGAGATTTCAGCGGAAACGGCATCTGCTACGGCGGAGAGAGAGAGGCTTCTCCAAAGATGCAGGAGGTGAAGTTCAATTATCAGAATATCTCAGTTGATTTTGACAGCGACTACATCTTTACAGTCACAAACAAAAATCTTTTTGTAAATACATCGGTTTTTGATGCTTTTGCTATTCTTCTTGCAGACGGAAATGAGGTCTACAGGACAAAGCTTCAGATATCTGTTCCACCGATGGAGCGGGCAAGCTATGAGGTGCCGGTGACTCTTAAAAATTCCATGATAGATGTGGAAAAAGAGTACTGTATTGTGGTATCATTTGTATTGAAGGAAAACACCATCTGGGAAAAGGCAGGATATGAGATTGCATTCGGACAGCATATGATAAAGAAGCCTGTAAGTGAGTATTCATGCGACAAATCAGTTGAGCTTGTTGTTGGAAACGGAAATATCCTTGTAAGAGGTGAGAACTTCAAGGCACTTTTCTCAAGAATGAATCTGGGAATGGTTTCATATGTATATGGTGGCGTCGAGATGCTTCCAAATACTATTCCACTGCCGAATTTCTGGAGAACACCTACCAACAATGATTCCGGCAACATGATGCCACAGCGCTATGCACAGTGGAAGATTGCCAGCATGTATGTGACCACCAGACAGAATCAGCGCTTTGCAGATACATCACCAAGGGTAGAAAAAAATGACAACAATATCGCCATCACATACACTTATTTCATGCCTACCACACCGCAGAGCTCATGCGAGGTGACATACAGAGTGTTTGGTGATGGAACAATCGAGACAACTCTGTCATATGACCCTGTAAAGGAACTTGGCGATATGCCGGAGTTTGGCATGATGTTCAAGCTGGATGCCGATTATGATACAGTGAAATGGTACGGACTCGGACCACAGGAGACATACGAGGACAGACAGCATGGCGGAAAGTATGGTGTATACGAGAATAAAGTGGCAGACAATGTCGCAGAGTACCTCGTTCCGCAGGAGAGCGGCAACAAGTGCAGAGTAAGATATGCAAAGGTAATGGATAAGAAGGGCAGAGGAATGCTGTTCTTTGGTGATGAGCTCTCGTTCTCAGCACTGCCATATACACCGCATGAGCTGGAAAATGCAGCACATCATTTCGAGCTTCCACCTGTACACTATACTGTTGTCCGTGTGGCAAAGAAGCAGATGGGTGTAGGCGGAGACGACAGCTGGGGCTCACATACTCATCCGGAGTACCTGCTTGATGCCTCAGAGAAAATGGAATTTACATTCTGTTTCAGAGGAATCTAGTACATCGAAAAAGCAGCAATTTGCTGCGGCAATGCAGGAAAATCTATAATATGTAGGAACAGATGTGAAGGTACTGGACAGTTACAAATAAACAATATATGAATTAAGGAGAATTAAAATGTCAAAATTTATTAAGGGTATGGATTTATCGACCTTGCTCGAGCTGGAACGCTGTGGAGCAAAATACTACGAGGATGGAAAGGAGAAGGATATTCTTGACATCATGAAGGAGCATGATGTTGATACAATCCGCATTCGACTGTGGAATGACCCAAAATCAGAGGATGGTGAGCCTTACGGTGCGGGTAACAATGACCTTGCTGAGACTATTGCTATCGGAAAAAAGGTCACAGATGCAGGCTTTGGAGTGCTTTTGAATTTCCACTACAGTGATTTCTGGGCAGATCCGGGAAAGCAGATTAAGCCAAAGGCATGGAAGAATTTCGGTGTGGACGAGCTGGAGCAGGCTGTATATGATTTTACACTTGAAAATCTGACAAAGATTATTGAGGCAGGTGTAAATGTCACAATGATTCAGGTAGGTAATGAGCTTTCAAACGGACTTTTGTGGCCTGAAGGAAAGGTACCTAACTACGATAATATAGCAAAATTTGTGAATGCCGGAATACGTGCCTGCCGCAAGGTAAATGCTGATATTCCGATTATGATTCACCTCGATAATGGTGGAAACAATGAGCTTTATGTCAGATGGTTTACAAACTTCATCGAAAGAGGAGAGGAGTTTGAGTATATCGGATTGTCATACTATCCTTTCTGGCACGGCTCACTTGACCAGCTTGAGTTCAACATGAATGACATCGCAAAGCGTTTCAATAAGGACCTTATCATCGCTGAGGTATCTATGGGCTTTACAATGGACAGCTACCAGGAGTACGAGAAGCTTGCTGACTCTGAGCGCAAGGGCTATGCGACAAAACCTGAGCTTGTAGAGAAAATAGATTATCCTATGACTGTTGAGGGACAGGCTGACTTTACAAAGGATTTCTTAAACAGAGTGGCAAATGTGGTGGATGACCATGGAAAAGGATTTTTCTGGTGGGAGCCTGCGTGGATTCCTGTGCAGGGATCAGGATGGGCTACACCTGCTTCACTAAAGTACATGAATGATCCGGGACCATGCGGCAATGAGTGGGCAAATCAGGCACTCTTTGACTATGATGGAAATGTGCTGCCGGCACTTGATGTTATTAAGAATTTCAAAAAATAAAATAATAACATATGTAATTTTGTTGCATGATTTGATTTGTTATGTTGCATTTTCAGTCGGATGTATTGCAATGTAAAAATGTGCAGTTATAATAGAATTATAAAGAAAAAACGAAATATTTTAACTATCAATTTAACGCAAATACAATCAGCAAAGGAGAAGAAAAAATGATACAGCAGAACGTATTAGACAAATTCAGGGAGCTTTTTGGAGCAGATGGGGATATCAGAGTATATTTTGCTCCGGGACGTGTAAATCTGATAGGTGAGCACACTGACTACAATGGAGGACATGTGTTCCCATGTGCACTTACCATCGGTACATATATGGCAGCAAGAAAGCGCGATGACAGGAAGCTTCGTTTCTACTCTATGAATTTTGACAATCTGGGTGTGGTTGAGTCATCACTTGATGAGTTTACACCTGATCCAAACGGACTTTGGACAAACTATCCAATGGGCGTTATGTGGGCTTTCGAGGGACGCGGAATGAAGCTTGAAAGCGGTCTTGATATTGTTTTATTCGGAAATATTCCAAACGGCTCAGGACTTTCTTCATCAGCATCTCTTGAGGTGGTTACAGGATATATGTTAAAGGATATTTACGGCTTTGACGTGACAAATCAGGATATTGCACTTATCGGTCAGTATTCAGAGAACAACTACAACGGCTGTAATTGCGGTATCATGGATCAGTTTGCATCTGCAATGGGCAAAAAGGACAATGCAATTTTCCTTGACTGCAATACTCTTGATTTTGAGTATGCACCAATCGTTTTGGACGGTGCAAAGATCGTAGTTACAAACAGCATGGTTAAGCACAGCCTTGTAACAAGTGCTTACAATGACAGAAGAAATGAGAGTGCACAGGCTCTTAAGGATTTACAGACAGTATGTGACATCAAGACTCTCGGTGACCTGACAGATGAAGAGTTCGAGGCTCATAAGGATGCGATTAAGGATGAGGTTGCACGTAAGAGAGGCAAGCATGCGGTTTATGAGAACCAGCGTACCATCAAGGCTGTTAAGGCACTGAAGGAAAATGATATCGAGACATTTGGAAAGCTCATGAATGCTTCACATGTATCACTTCGTGATGATTATGAGACATCATGTCCTGAGGTTGACGTACTTGTTGATGAGGCATGGAAGATTCCGGGTGTTATCGGATCACGAATCACAGGCGGCGGCTTTGGCGGCTGCACAGTCAGCATAGTAAAGGACGAGGCTATTGATCGGTTTAAGGCAAACCTGACAAAGGCCTATGAAGAGAAGGTTGGAAAGACACCTGAGTTTTATGTTGTTTCAATCGGAGACGGACCTAGCCGTCTGGCATAAAATTAGCAATATGAAATAACAGTAACGGATAAATAGGTTTTTTTCGACAATGATTAAGGAGCATGGCATGATTCAGGAGAGAATATTAGAATTAGTAAAATATGGTCTTACAACAGGACTTGTTGACCCTGCTGATGAGGTATACACAGTAAACAGACTTCTCGAGGTACTCGGAGTGGACGACATCGAGGATGAGACATTTGAAAAGGTAGAGGCTCAGCAGGCATGGACACAGGAAGAGGCAGAGGAGAAGCTTGAGGGTATACTCGAGGATATGATGACATACGCATATGACAATGGCATCATGAAAGAAAACAGCATTGTATATAAGGATCTTTTTGATACAAAGCTGATGGGATGCCTTGTAAATGCACCAAGCGTGATCAGAGCTCGCTTTAAGGATTTATACGACAATGAGTCTTCACTTGCGGCAACTGATTATTTTTACAAATTAAGCTGTGACAGCAATTATATTAGAAGACAGCGTATCAAAAAGGATATGAAATGGACTACAGACACAGAGTATGGCACACTTGATGTGACAATCAATCTCTCAAAGCCTGAGAAGGATCCAAAGGCGATTGCTGCCGCTAAAAATGCAAAGCAGAGCGCATATCCAAAGTGCCAGCTTTGTAAGGAAAATGAGGGCTATGCAGGCCGCGTAAACCATCCTGCAAGAGAAAACCACAGAATTATCCCTGTTACAATAAACAACAGCCAGTGGTTTTTCCAGTACTCACCATATGTATACTACAATGAGCACTGTATTGTGTTCAATTCAAAGCATACACCGATGAAAATCGAGCGTGCCACATTTGGAAAGCTGCTTGATTTTGTGACACAGTTTCCACACTATTTTGTAGGCTCAAATGCAGATCTGCCAATCGTTGGAGGCTCTATCTTAAGTCACGACCATTTCCAGGGCGGACACTATACCTTCGCTATGGCAAAGGCTCCGATAGAGAAGAAAATCACATTCAAGGGCTACGAGGATGTCGAGGCAGGTATCGTAAAATGGCCTATGTCTGTTATCAGAATCAAGTCAGCAGACAAAGATAAGCTTATTGACCTTGCAGATAAGATTCTTCTTGCATGGAGAGGCTATACAGATGAAGAAGCATTTATTTTTGCAGAGACAGATGGAGAGCCACACAACACTATCACACCTATAGCAAGACGTCGTGACGGAGACTATGAGCTTGACCTTGTGCTTAGAAACAACATCACAACAGAGGAGCATCCGCTTGGCGTATATCATCCGCATGCCCACCTTCATCACATAAAGAAGGAGAATATCGGACTTATCGAGGTAATGGGACTTGCAGTGCTTCCGGCCAGATTAAAAGGTGAGATGGCAGAGCTTAGGGATGCGATCCTTACAGGAAAGGATCTGCATTCGACTGAGACTCTTGCATCACATGCTGACTGGGCTCTTAAGTTTATGTCTAAGTATGATAAGATTGATGAGTCTAATATTGATGGTATCATCAATGAGGAGATTGGACTTGTATTTAAAGAGGTGCTTGAGTGTGCAGGAGTGTACAAGTGCACTGATGAGGGACGTGCAGCGTTCCAAAAATTTATAGATACGGTAAATGCATAAGATTTTCAATTATCTTTTTATAATGCGGAACAAAAATACGAATAAATTCTGTTCTATAACAGAAAAAGCAGATTCTATTCCTTCT
>OGYP01001111.1_pt1 | contig 13304 bp, 13 predicted proteins | sample 1576571 | NCBI WGS metagenome assembly OGYP01 (sample SAMEA3541559, study PRJEB24748) | human gut metagenome | biome: human gut; feature: human-associated habitat; material: faeces | place: China | collected 2012
ATCTATGAATGCTAACCATTGATTTATCTTTTCATTCATATCTGGATTTTGTTTTACATCAAATATTTTCTTAAATTATTTTACTAAATTATTTTGCCTTTTGCAATACTATTTAGTAAATTTTTATTTTAATGTGCTATTTATTTTGACAATGCGACTTTTACTTGCCTCCTTCCTTTTTTGTTTTGTCAATTTTTTGTTGGATTTTCTTTTCGATTTTTAATCTATTTTAGAATTAAAATTTCCTGATTTTCCATTTTATTTTTGTCTTTCCTAAGTTGTTTACTTTAAAAAAATTATTAAAAAATATAGTTATGCAATGTCAAATAAATTGCATAACTATATATTAACATATCTTTCTATTGTTTTAAACATAAATCGTTCGACATTTTTCGATTACTTATTACTAGTATCTTTATTTATGTGCTGGTTCTATTTGCATTGGACTAGTTGTCTTTGAATCTCTATTTGATAACCCTAATTCCCACATACCATTTCCTCCCCAGCCCCATATTATACCATTAGTATCTAATGCTAGGCTATGTGCACACCCAGCAGCTATCTGTACAAATTTATTATCAACTGATATTTGGCTTGGAGAAGAATTTGCTTTTGTTGTTCCATCTCCTAATTGTCCACTTCTATTGCTTCCCCAACTCCATATATGTCCTTCAACATCTAATGCTAAACTGTGATAGTATCCTGTTGATATTTGTATAACCTTTTTTTCTATATTTAATTTAAATGGATCCACGCTATATTTAAAATTACTAGTATCTTCATTTTTTTCTCCAAAAAACCATACATTTCCATCCTCGTCTAATGCTAAATTATGACGACCATAAGCTGATATTTGTGTGAATTTTTCTTCTGTTAACACTTGTTCTGGTTCTTTTTTATTTTCTGTTGTCCCATCTCCCAATTGTTTATAATCATTCATTCCCCAACTCCATAATTTTCCTTCATCATCTATTGCCAAACTATGATAATCACCGGTTGCCACCTGTACAAATTTATGACTGGGCATTATTAGGGTTGGCTCTAATCTATTCGTAGTTGTTCCATCTCCTAATTCTCCATAGTTATTATATCCCCAACTATATAATTTTCCATCATTATCTATTGCTAAATTATGATACTCTGATGCAGATATTTGACTAAATTTTTTTCCTTTAGCAATTTGTTTTAATTTTTCACTTTTATCTGTAGTTCCATTTCCTAATTGTCCATAATCATTTCTCCATAATGCTCGAGAATATAAGTTTCCTTGTTCATCTATTACTAAACTATGACTAAAATTTGCGACAGACATTTCTTTTATTTTAAAATCTATTTTCATTTTAGCAGGTCCCCAATTTTTGAATCCAGCAGTAGCAAATAGTGTCTCTCCATCTTCAAGCTCTACATTACTTTCACCCCAAGAATATAAATCACCTTTCTCATTTATTGCTAAATTATGCCTATAACCTACTGCAATTTTAGAAAATTTCATTGATATTGTAAAGTTAATTATATTTGATTTTTTACTATTTCCCGCTTTATCAAAAGCAATCAAATATAATTTATATGTTCCTAATTCTAGATTATCTATTTTGTTAGTATCATATTTTGTCTCTCTATTACTCGAATCTATTATATAATATTCATAATGGTCAATTCCACTTTTACTACTTTCCTCAGTAGCATCCGCATCTTTTCCGTTTTCAATAACCGTTATGCTGTTCTCATTTTTTTGAACTTCTGGTGTAAATTCTTCTGGTGACAAAGTATCTATTAAATCTATATAAATATCCTTTTTTACTTCTTTATCTTCTGCATCTATAACTTCTATAGTATAATGTCCATTTTTACTAACACTAAAATCTGTTTCTATTTTAGTTTGATTTTGAACTATTTCGCTCTCTGCTTCTCCTGGTCTCTTTATTGATTTTATTCCTTTTGGATTACTAATTTTTAATAATACTTTTACATTACTTTGGTTTGTATAATCATCTGGCTCTGTTGTGTATTTTATTACTGTATCATCAGCTTCTCCTATATATTTTACCTGAAAAACATTATCTACTTCAAATTTATATTTTCCACATATTACTTCTACTGGAAAATTACTTGTATCTCTTACATCTATATCTTCATTGTTTATTTTGGGTAAAATTTCTTTTGTCAATGCTTCTCCTTTTGATTGTTGTTCTACTTGTAAATTAGTTATTTCTAATTCTATTTTTTCTTTTGCCTCTGATATTGCATATTTTTCTTTTCCCAATTTTGCTTGGTTTATCAAACCATTTTCCCCTAACAAATTACTTATCGTTACTCCTGCTAATATTAATAAAATAATTATTGTTACTACCAAAGCCACTAATGTTATTCCATTTTCTTTTGTTTTTTTCATTTTCAATCCTCCATTTGTAAATTTTTTAGGTGTTTTTTCCGTTTTTGTGAATTTTTCTTAATTATATTTTTATTTTACAAATTTGTCAAGACAAACTACACTTTTTGTGAAAAAATTAGAATAACTTATAAGTTAATTGCATATAAATATAGATACTATTTTATTTTTAGAATTTAACAAAAAACATTTTTAACCAATAAGTTTATTATTTTGTATGAGGTGATATATATGGAATTATATGAAAAAATCAGAAATATAAGAGAACAAAAAGAAATTAAACAAAAAGATATGGCCAAGTATCTACATATGCAACCATCAACATATAATGCATATGAAAATGGAAAAAGAACTATTTCTGCAGATTTATTAAAAAATATATGTATTTTTCTAAATGTAAGTTCTGATGACTTATTAGATTTAAATATTAAAGATTCTTATTTATCACTAAATAAAGAAAATAGTCAAATAATTAACAAAATTAAAAAAGCATTAATTTTATCACAAAATAAATAAAAAATTAGCATTTGACAAAAAGTAAATTAATATGTATAATAAAATAGGAAACAAACATACAGAATGTATGTCGTCATATAATTATTTCAACACTACATTGCAGTACCAAAGCAAAATGTAGTGTTATTTTTATTCCTTATTAGTCCAAATTATGTATATAATTGTCAATAAGGTTATGTTTAAGGTTGTTGAAATCATAAGTCCATATATTAAAAATAATATAAATTCCATAAACATCACCTCACTTTCCCATAGATAACCTATGTAGTAAAGTGACAACACACATCTGCTTATTAGTTTATTTCCTATATTAATACTATACAATATATCAAATAAAAAGACAAACAAATTTATAGAATTTATACATAAATATTTAGTAAATAGGAAAAGTGGATTTAAAAATCCACTTTTCCTATTTGTTCTCTACAGAACGGTTTGCAATTTCAATAGCTTTAGTAACTATATTTCCACAATCTCTTGAAGGAACACTAGCCCAACTTCCACCATCTTGTTTTACTTGATCATAAACTCCAAGTTCTTTTGCAATTTCTTCTCTTAAATTTTCAGATATTAATTTACTATTTCTAGACATAACATCCTCCTCTTTCTAATAAACCATATAAAAGATTTATTAATATTATTATTTGCAAAAAAAACTTTTTTTAGTTTAGTAATTTTATGAAATAAATATAGAATATTTTGTCATTTTATGTTATAATTTTTTTAATTTTTAAGGAGTGATATATGGAATTAAAAGAAAAAGAAGAAAATACTATAATTAAAAATACTAATGATGAGCTTATTAATAAAGAAAACATTAATCTTGAACAAGATAATATCGAAATTGAAAATGTTGAAAATATTGTCAATGTTGAAGAAACTAAACCAGAAAATAAAATTTTTACACCTTTACCAAATGATTACAATAAAAAGAATAATTCATTTGGAGTATTATCACTTTTTTCACTTTTATTTTTTATTTTTGTTATTATTTTACTAATAATATTTTGTACATTTACAATTATTAATAATAAAAGTGATAAAATTGCAAAAGGTATTTATATAAAAGGTGTTGATGTATCTAATTTATCAAAAGAGGATGCTATAAATAAAATTTCAGAACACATTAATTCTTCAATTCCAGATGATTTAACATTAATCCATGATGACTATGAAACTTCAATTTCATCTGAAAGTATAGAAATTAATTTTAATCTTGAAGAAGCAGTAAATATAGCATATGATATTGGTAAAACTGGAAATATTTTTGAAAATAATATTAATATTCTAAAAACTTTGATTTCAAATATTAATATTGAACCAGCATTTTCAATTAATGATAATCAGCTTATCTCTGAGCTTAAAGATATTTCTGCAAAATTACCAGATAAAATGATTGAAAGTTCATATTATATAGATGGTACAAATCTTATAATTACAAAAGGAAATACTGGATGCGCTGTAAATATAGACGAATCTTATAATACTATAAAAAATAAAATTTATAATTTAGATATTAAAAATTCAATAGAATTGTCAACATTAGAACAATCACCAACTGAAATTAATTTAGATAATATCTATAGTGAAATTCATAAAGAACCTGTGAATGCATATTATACGCAAAATCCTTTTAGTGTATTCCCAAGTGAAAATGGTGTTGACTTTGCAATTTCACTTGATGAAGCTAAACAATTACTAAATTCAGATTCTAATGAATGTACAATTCCATTAAAAGTTTTATACCCTAGTATTACTACTAATATGATTGGTACAGAAGCTTTTCCGGATTTATTATCTGAATTTTCAACAAACTATTCTGTAAGCAATAAAAATCGTACCACTAATTTAATATTAGCAGCAAATAAAATTAATGGAACTGTTGTAATGCCTGGTGAAACTTTTTCTTATAATAAAGTTGTTGGAGCTAGAACTATTGCGGCAGGTTATAAAGAGGCTCCAATATATGTTAGTGGCAAAGTTGTTGATGGTTTAGGTGGCGGTATTTGCCAAATTACTACAACTCTATATAATGCTGTTTTACTTTCAAATTTAGAAATTGTAGAAAGAAGTAATCATCAATTTGTTCCATCTTATGCAAATGCAAGTAGAGATGCAACTGTTGTGTATGGTGCAATTGATTTTAAATTTAAAAATAATCGTGAATACCCTATTAAAATTACTTGTTCTGTTTCAAAAGGTATTGCTAATTTTAAGATATGGGGATTAAAATCAGACAATGATTATGAAGTTGTTCTTTCTTCAAGAGTAACTGGTTCTAATGCTAATTATTTATATTCAGAAGGTTATAAAACTTTGAAGAAAGATGGTCAAATTGTTAGTACCGAAGTTATTTCTAAAGATGTTTATAAAAGACATTAAATTTTAAGAAATGGGAACGCCTTTTTTTCAAGAGCGTCCCCATTTTTCTACATTGTTAATGTTCCATTTGGAGTATTCGTTATTATCAATATATCTTCTTCTCTTCCATTTTCAGCATTAATATAAACTAAAAATTCTCTATCATCAACTTTTCCTTTAAATTCATAACACAATATTTCTGTATTATATTCAGTTGGAATTATTGCTAATCCTTCTGATGATATTTCTAAATCTTTATTTAATGTCTTTTTTGCTTCTTCTTTGCTTATTTTTACTTTTGACGTATCTCTTTGTGTATGGTTATTTAAATAACCGGTTGTCTCTATTCCTAAAACCTCACCATTATCTAATGCAACTTTTACTTTTATTAAATCTGAATATACAACAACATCATTTTGTGTATAAGCATAATTTATAGTTACAATTCCATCTTGTTTTAAATAATAGGTTTCTTTCATATTATTTAACCCTTTATTATTTAAAAATTCTTTTCCTTTTTCATTTGCTTCTTCTTGTGATATTATTTCTGAATTTACTTTTCTATTTGAGTTCATATATATAATATGTCCACCTTTTTTTGATACTGATATTGTTATATCATTTTCTAAATTTGTTTTTACAGAAAAGTTATATTCTGGTATTGTTGCATTTTCTGAAAATCCTAAACTTTGGATTTCTTTTATATTTTCTTGCCCTATAAATTCTGATACTTTTTGTTTTGCTGTTTCTTCATCTATATCATTTCCTGTTAATCCTTTTTTCTCACTGCTTGTTATATGCTCAGAAAATGCACCATCATATATTAACCCTGAATATTCGTGGAAATTTTCTTCCAAATTACTAAAACTATCATTTGTTTGTGTACTTACTTGTTGTGCAAATGCTACTGTTCCCTTATTTGAAAGCTCATTCCATTTTATTCTTCCTGAATTTATATCTTCTGATAATTGATTTAATGTATTTTCTAATTCAACACTATAATTGTGTAAATCTTTCAAATTTTTTAAATCTTCATCTGATAAACTTTCATTATAGATATTTTTTCTTGATAATGAATAACTATAATCACTAACTTGGTTTAAAAATTTTTCTGTGTTTTCTAATTCTTGACTTTCTATTGGCAATCTTGCTAAATAACTTTGAGCTAAATTTGCTTCTCTCCATACATTTGTTAATGTTTCTGCTCCATGCTCTGGAGTGCTTGATATTAATGATTTTGCAAGATATGTTTCAACATTTTCAACATAATCAACTAATGAATAAAATGCCATATTGTAAGAATTTTCAGAAGCTTGTTTTGAATCTTGTTCTTTTCTTACAAGAACTGTTATTAATACAGCAATAATAATTATAAATACACCTATTACGCTTAACATATGTCCTTTTTTTAATCTACTTACCCAATCTTTTAATTTATTCATAATATACACCTTTCTTTTTTTATTTTATTTACAAAATCTGTGTTTTCCTATAGTTTTTACTAATGGTCTAGACCAAATCCATTTATTTGTTGCTGTGCTTGGATTAAAATAGTACACACATCCTCCTGTTGGATCCCATCCATTCATTGCATCTCTTGCGGCTTTATATACTGTCGTATCTTCTTTTATTGTAACATTTATTTGACCATCAGATACAGCCGTAAAAGCACCTGATTGATAAATTACTCCAGATATTGAATTTGGAAATCTAGAATCTTTTACTCTGTTTAAGATAACTGCACCAACAGCAACTTGTCCCTCATATGGTTCTCCTCTTGCTTCCCCATTTATTGCTCTAGCCATTAATTGAAGGTCAGAAGAACTTGATGCTTGTGCTAAAGAAACATTATTTTTACCATCTTTGTCCACAATAAATATACAAATTGTGGATAATAATAATAAAAATAATATTAAAATTATTTTCATTATTTTTTTCACAATATCACCCTTTACTTAAATTTTATTTTTATTTTTTACAAATTATTAAATAATATACCAATTTTTAAATTTATATAAATAACTTGCTATTTAAATATTACTTATGTTAAAATAAGATAAATTAAATACAAGGAGTTTTTATATGAAAAAAGTTTTAATTTTTTATGCATCATATGGTGGTGGCCATTTAAATGCTGCTAAATCCATAAAAGAATGCATTGATACAACTTATCCTAATTATGAAACAGAATTAATTGACTGTATGAAATATATAAATAAACCAATAGAAAAAATAACTACTGCTGCATATAGAGAAATGGCTAAAAAAGCACCTTGGGCTTGGGGAAAAATTTATTCCGATTCTCAAAAAGGTCCTTTAGCTCATATTTCTTCTAGATCTAATAAAATTTTTGCTATAAAACTTTTAAAATTACTACGTGAAAAGCAACCAGATATAATAATTTCAACTCATCCTTTCGGAAGTCAAATGTGTAGTTATTTAAAAAGAAAAGGCAAAATAACAGCTGAAATTGCAACAATAATGACAGACTTTTCGCCACACGACCAATGGCTTGTTGGAAGTGATTTTACAGATTATTTCTTTGTTGCACACGATAAAATTAAAGATTATCTAATTTCAAAAAATATACCAGAAGAAAAAATATTTGCAACAGGAATTCCTATTTCTTCTCGTTTTTTAAAACAATATAATAAGCAAGAAATTTTAAAAGAATTTGATTTACAAAAAGATAAAAAAACGATTTTATTTTTTGGTGGCGGAGAATTTGGTTTAGGAAAAACACAAACCGTAGAAATTTTTGAAAGTTTAATTAGAGATTTTAACGATTTACAAGTCATTGCTATTTCCGGTAAAAATCCAAAAATGAAAGAAAGCTTTAACAATATAGTACAAAAATATAATAAAGAAAATAGTGTAAAAATATTAGAATATACAAATCAAGTTCCTGAACTTATGTCCATTTCCGATTTGGTAGTATCAAAACCTGGAGGATTAACAACTTCAGAAAGTTTAGCTTCTAATTTACCTATGATTATTATTAACCCTATTCCTGGTCAAGAAGAAGAAAATGCAGAATTTTTAGAATCTCATGGTGTAGGAATTTGGATTAGAAAACACGTTTCTCCAGATGAAATATTTAAAGATATTTTTTCTACTCCAGAAAAATTGCAACAAATGAAAGAAAACACAAATAAATTAGCAAAGAAACATTCTACCGAAGATATTTGCAAAATATGCTTATCACAAAAATAACAATAACCCCATAAAATACATAAGAGGTGTATTTTATGGGGTTCTCTAATTTATCAAGTTGTGAATTAATTGGTCTTGCAAGTAGTCTTGCAATTGCTATTGGAAAAAATTTATCTGCTGATGATGTTGCTTCTTTAGCTGCATTTACAACTACCTTAGGAGACAACCTAGCTATAATTGCAACTCAAAAATCTCAAAATTTAGATAATGCTAATTGCTAAATTTCTCTTCTTCCCTCTAAAGCCTTTGTTAAAGTAATTTCATCTGTATATTCCAAATCTCCACCAACAGGAATTCCATGTGCTATTCTTGTAACTTTTATTCCTAAAGGTTTTATTAATTTTGATAAATACATAGCTGTTGCTTCTCCCTCAACTCTAGGATTTGTTGCTAATATAACTTCTTTTACAGTTCCATCCATAAGTCTTGCAAGTAATTCTTTTATTTTTATATCATCTGGTCCAATTCCATTCATTGGAGATATTGAACCATGTAAAACATGGTATACTCCTTTAAATTCATGTGTTTTTTCCATTGCTATGATATCTCTAACATCTTCTACAACACAAATTGAACTTTGATCTCTTTTTGGGTTTGAACATATAGGACATGGATCTGTGTCTGATATATTATAACATTTACTACAATATTTTAAATTTTTCTTTGCATCTTGAATTGATTTTATAAATTGATTTGTTTCTTCTTCAGAGCAATTTAAAATATAAAAGGCAAGCCTAGCTGCTGTTTTGTGTCCAATACTAGGTAATCTTTCAAAACCCTCTATTAATTTTTCTATTGATGGTGAATAAAGTGACATTTTTTACTCCTTACTCTTTACTACATTAATCCTGGTATATTAAATTTTCCAAACTCTTGATTTTGTGCACTATCAACTTTTCTTAAAGCTTCATTTACACAAGTTAAAATTAAATCCTCTAACATTTCTACATCATCAGGATCAACTACATCTTTATTTATTTTTATTTCTTTTATTACTTTTTCTCCTGTAACCTTTACATTAATAGCACCACCACCTGCTGATGCTTCAAATTCTTTTGATGCTAATTCCTCTTGTGTTTTTTGCATATCTGCTTGCATTTTTTTGGCTTCTTTCATTAAACTATTTATATTCATTCCGCCAAATCCTCCCATTCCTCCTGGGAAACCTCCTCTTTTTGCCATTTTTTATTCCTCCTTTAATTTTTTATTCTATAACATTAAATGGTATATCAGATTGATTTGCTAATTTTTGTATATCATCTTCTGGTCTATGAACAACTGCTTGGCTTTGAGCTTCTGATATATATTTTATTTGCATTTCTTTTCCACAAGCCATTGAAACTAATGTAGATATTTCTTTAATATTTTCTTGTTTTTCTAAAACAGTTTTTCCAAATGAAGATAAACCATTTGGAAATTTAATTCCAACAGTCATGTCATTAATTTCTTCAGCACTCGTATTCATTAAATTTGTATATAAAACAATTTTTCCATTCTGTTTTAAATCATTTACTATTGTAGGCCAACTTTTACTTAAATCGCTTGAATATTGTTTAGGTTTATTTGCCATAGTATTTTGTTTTACAGTATTGCTTGCAACCTTTGGGGTACTTTGAACTCTATTATTTAAATTGTAATTTTGAGTTTGGTTAACTGTTGTTGCAGAAACTGGTACTTGCATAGTATTTACAGCAACTCTTCCAGATTTTAAATATTTTTCTATTTTATCTACTCTTTCTTCAATATTATTAGAACTCTCAAATTCATTACTGCATAATTTTATTATGCCTGCTTGAAACATAATTGTTTTTTGGGTTGACCATTTTATATCTGTTTCTAATTTTGATAATTCATAAATCAAATTTACTAATTTTTCTTTTGTTACTTTTTCAGAAATAGCATTTATATTAGCAATTTCATCTTCACTATATAAATCTGCTTTTTTTGAAGATTTATATATCAAAATATCTTTTATATATTTTATAATTTCCCATAGAAAATTATTTAAATCTTTTCCTTCATTTAAAATATCATCCATACTTTTTAAGGCTTTATCTATATCATAATCTATAATCGCCTCTGTTATACTATTTACAAATGCTATTTTAGGAATTCCAACTAAATCTTTAATTTTATCTTCATCAATTTTATTTTCTCCATCTTGAATACATCTTTCTAATATTGATAAAGCATCTCTCATTGCTCCTTCTGATAAAACAGCAATAATATTTAAAGCAGAATCTGTTATTTCTATATTACTTTCATTACAAACAACTTTTAACCTTTTTATTATGTCCTCATTTGAAATTCTTTTAAAATCAAATCTTTGACATCTTGAAAGAATTGTTGCTGGTAATTTTTGTGGTTCTGTTGTCGCCAAAATAAATTTTACGTGTTCTGGTGGTTCTTCCAAAGTTTTAAGTAAAGCATTAAATGCCCCTGGTGATAACATATGAACCTCATCTATAATATATACTCTATATTTTGCTTTTGTTGGTAAAAAGTTTACTTCTTCTCTAATACTTCTAATATCTTCAACACTATTGTTTGAAGCAGCATCCATTTCAACAATATCTGTAAGTGAACCATTCAATGCTCCTCTACAAATTTCACATTCATTACATGGCTCTCCATCTTTTGGATTCAAACAATTTATTGCCCTTGCCAAAATTTTAGCTGAAGAAGTTTTTCCTGTTCCTCTTCCACCATTAAATAAATATGCATGTCCAACTCTATCTGCAATTATTTGATTTCTTAATGTTCTTGTTATATGCTCTTGTCCTACTACATCGGCAAATGTTGTAGGTCTAAATTTTCTATAAAGAGCTGTGTATGCCATATATCTCACATCCTTTATATCTTAAAAAATGGTGTGAAACTAATCTCTCTATAGAGAGCACTCCACATAAAGATTTTCTACTTATTGCTGCTTCCTTCCGGACCTGACAAGGTTCATAGGTCTCTATTGGATTACTCTCTATACAAAGATTAAATTTCATACCATCCATATTATATACTGTAAATAGAAATTTAGCAAGTATTTTTAATCTAAGTTTTTAATTATTTTTATCTACTACAAATTATTCATTTATTCTTTTAAATACTATTTCTTTTAAATCTGCATATTCTTTACTTTGTGTACCATTTTCAACAACATTATCAATTGGTAATTCTAATTTAATATTAGATTTGAAAGTTTTTCCTGATTCTAATTTTAAAATTACATCAAAACTTATTTTTTCTTTTAAATCATCATTATTTATATTTAATTTTTTTAATAATTCATCATGATTTATTTCTGCATCATCATTTGATACATAATTTGCAATATTATCAAGTGCATATCTAAATACGACAAGTCCACCTTGATTAGAAATTTTTAATTCTTTTATACTAGAATCTAATGCACCATTATATTCTATTTTTTGTGTGTTGTTTTCTTCTGCATTTTTAAATATTACACTTTCTATATTAGCATCTGGTTTATATATTTTTCTTTCACCTATTTTTGCAGTTTGCTCTTGATTGAAGTTATTTAATGTAATGCTTTGAATTGCTTCTGTTGTTTTGTAATTTTCATTTTTCTTGATATATAAATAAATGTCATTATTTTGATTAACAGTTAAATTCCATTTATTATTTGCATCTTCGTTGTCATTTCCTTCTATTGTACTTATTACTGTTATTTTTGATAATTCAAAAGGTAAATTATTTTCCCCTTCTACATTGTATTTTAATGTTATTAATCCTACTGTGCACAAAATTGCAACTATTATTAAAATAACCATACATATATGAAATTGTTTTGTATCTATTATTTGTTTTATTTTTTCTTTCAATTTTTCCTCCGATATTACTTTTTGTGCCTCCGCTTAATTTACGCTTAAAGTTTACAATATTTTCAAAAAGTGGTGTGCCTAGGCGGACTCGAACCACCATCGGTCGCTTAGGAGGCGACTGCTCTATCCTGCTGAGCTATAAGCACATAAAATAATTATCTTATAGAAGTATACTATCATTTGAAATAATTGTCAACAAAAAAGAAAAGCTTACTTTAATGTAAACTCTTCTTTTTCTTATTATTTTTCAATAATTTTTTTCTTTATAACAAATACACCAATTCCTAATATTACTAATGATACTATTCCAACAATTGTTGGTAATGCATAATTCATATTAGCACCTGTACTTGGTACAACTATTGAGTCTTCTGCTGAAACTAATAGTGGATATATTGGTGGAACTATTGGTGGATTTTGTCCATCATTCGATTTTATTTTTGCAACTTCTGCATCATTATAAAATGTCATATCTGTTCCTGGTGATAATAACTTAGAAACTTTTAATTCTACAGTTGTTTTTTCAGTTGGTTTTAAAGTGTAATTTTTCATTTTATCTGTAGATAAAATCTTTCTGGCATCTAAATATTCTTTTTTATCTTTTTGTCGTGCATTTAAACTTTGTAATTCAGTTTGTGAAATTTGTTTCCAAATTGAATTTCCATTTTCATCTTTGTTATCATTATCTTCAAAAGCTAAGTTCTTATCTAAATAATCTATAACTACTGATGGAGTTAGTGTTGCCACTTTATCATTTTTACCTATTATTCCATATTTATAATAATTTTCTGACATATAATCTACTTCGCTTTGGTTAATAGCTTTTATTTCATATGTTATATTTAAAGTTGCTCCTTCGATTAATTCATCATCAGCTTCTAGTTTTACATATCCTTTACTATCAGCTTTTGGTTTCATATATGTCATATGGTTTGTTGTTCCTTCTAATTTTCCATCTTCTGTAACTTTAGCATCTGCTAATACTT
>OGYP01001117.1_pt1 | contig 13259 bp, 20 predicted proteins | sample 1576571 | NCBI WGS metagenome assembly OGYP01 (sample SAMEA3541559, study PRJEB24748) | human gut metagenome | biome: human gut; feature: human-associated habitat; material: faeces | place: China | collected 2012
ATTTTTTCAATAAATTCAATATGTTATGGAAAAATTCTGCACCATTCTGCACCATTTTCAGGCGTCTAGCGCCGGTATGTCCTGCGCGGCGCGTTCCTGTGCTCCAGTCATAGCGTGGGTGTAGAACTCGCCGGTTGTGGTTACGTCCTTATGCCCAAGTTGGGCGGCAACAGCGGCAATGTCCGCTCCGGCCTCAATCATGAGTGAAGCGGCCAAGTGTCGGACGGTGTAAAGGGGAAGATCTTTTACCCCGGCACGCAGGCAAACGCGGTGCCAATCGTGCCCAAGCTCGCGGAATTTCTTCCCGCGCGGCGATTTGCAGACAAGATCTTGGGGGGGGCCGCTCCTATTGCCCTGACTTTGGCTTCTTCCAGCCACCAGGCAGGACAAAAAACGGTCTTTTCCCGCTCAACTTTATACATAAAAATCACAGCACTCCCTTTTTGAAGGTCAACGTCTTTCCATTGAAGGTTGGCTAGCTCCTTGCCCGGACGCAGACAAAGGGCAAGGCAGGTACGTACAGCCCACTGGATGGCAGAGTTGCACAAGGCGTACACCTTGCGGAAATCGTCAAAATTGCCGCACCAATGCCCTTGGCGTTTTTCTGGCAACTTCCGGTACTTCGCCCACGGGACAGCATCAAGAAAGTCTTCAGATGCGCACCAGCGCCACGCGGCAAGCATCTTCTGCACATAAACATTGATTACGCCCGCCTCCATATGCCATTCCCTTTGCATTTTTTCCCGAAAGTGTTCCAAATCCCGGCGATCCAGTGTGTCAACATAACGGGATCCTATTTCGTCTCCCATTCTGTGCAGGATAACGGCGTAGCGCTTCCGGACTTTTTCGCAATGCTTCGTCTTGGCAAGAAACAAAAGAATTGACTCCGATACGGTCAATCGGGTATTTTCTTCTTCATCATATTGCAGGCTCCTTTCAAAACCTTCCGCGGCGTCACGGTCGTGGAAGGTTTTTTGTTTCCAGCGTTCGCCGTCTTTGAATTTGACGACAAAGCGCCCGTCTTTACGTGTGAAGATCATGCAGTCCTCCATTTCTGATGAGGGCCGCCGCGTCTTCAACGCTTATCGCTTTTCGCTTTGTCGGTCTACGGGTGCCTGTCACTTCCAGCGTCTCTTCTATAATCGCGCGCTGTTCCGCAATCGCTTTCTCAAAGCGGCGGATCTTCAGCATAGCTTCGCGCACAATGGAAAGCCGGGGATCTAGTTCTGTTCCTATGTTTTCACCAAGTCGGGGTTGCGGTATGGGGAGGCGTAACAGCACCAGATTTTACACGCCTCTTCTTCTTCAGCGGGATGATAGCGGCACATAGCCGTGGTGATACGGTCGATGTATCCTTTTGCGTCTTTCCAGAGTGAAGGCGCCTTGAGCTTCCAGTACCCGGAAAGGCTGTAAGCGTCACCGAAAGCGTATTCTGACACGAACCACATAACGCGCCACCGGGCTAACTGCTGTTTGGGTGTCTCTGTGTCTTCGTAGTAACAGCCATGGGCAATTGCCGCGGCGCACGTCTCTTCAATATCCCGGTCTTCCCCTCTGCTTACCGTCCCCATTTCAAGAATCTTGTGCAGTTTTTCAAGGATAACGCGCACTTTTCCAAGCGCTGGTGAAGGACTTCCGCACGCGTGGGGATACAGGTTAATCGCCGCAAGGGGAAAGGACACGCCTAAAAGGCAGTCTCTATGCTCACGGCCTCGCGCCTCCTGGTTTTTCATTAGTCCTCCTCCTCGATATCCGGCAAAAACTCCGGCTTCGCAACGTTGGCCCGAACTTCGGTTAAAAATTGCCTCCATTGGGGGAGTTTGTGCTTGCTCCTCTGCCGGATCATGTTTGCCAGAACGGCGTAGTTTAAGTTGACAATGCGGCGTTGCAGAAACCCCTCCGGCAACATGCCCTTATTGAAGTCAATGGCGTTATCAGAACGCAACGCACTATTGAGTGTGTCCAGATAGCCCGGCTCGATCGGTGTTTCAAAATCCTCCGGCGTGAGCGGGCGCTTACCCAGAGTGTGCATAGTGCTCTCAGACAAGGCGACCGTACCAACCTTATATGTGTCGAACTCTGCCCACCAGAACCGCGGCGCCGTAACGTCCGCCCAAATCTGGACCATACGCAGGAACTTGTCTTCACCGTTGCCGCGGCTGGCACATTTTGCGCAAATTTTTGTCAGACGGTCCGCCAGCTTTGCGTCTTCCATACAGATTATGTTTTTATCAGACGTCAGCCCGTAGGATAACCCCATGCCAAGAAGCGCTTCTTCGATGCCGTCAACTTTCAGAACGTCTACTATCATTTTCTTCCCCCTTTTCAGCGGCGTAAGCCGCCAATCGCGTTGTATGCTTATGACGCTGGCGCCCAGCGTCTTTTTCAACAAATCAATCTTCCTTCAGAATGGCACCCGGTCCACGCCGTCACGGAATACCCATTTCGGGCATGACATGCCCCACTTCGTTATGTCGTGGTCGTACTGATCGCAGTGGGGCGTAAGCTCATTGAACCGGCAGAACGCGCACGTCCCGCACGTAGGCGTCTCCTGCACATAAGGAGAGTGCCAGCAATGGCCCTCGTAGGGGCACATGGAACACTCGCGGGCCCCTTCCTGGAACGCCTTCTCCGGCGGGTCGTCACTGCTGATAATCGCCGCGCACCGGTCCTGAAGGTCAAGGTATGCCTTCCGGTCGAAGTGGGCGCGCTCTATGTAGAGCTCGCAGTTGTCCTTGCACATGACGACCCACACGCCGCGCTCAAAACCTGAGCACCCCATGTAGAGCTGGAGCTGAACTGCGTACACCGGCGACACGGCGGCGATGCCGGAAGCCTTAAACATTTTGAACCGTGTGGCGGACGCGCTCTTTATTTCCAGAATGTGGGGACGCGTCCCCTTCACGTCATCAATTACGCCGTCACAGTGCCCACGAACAAACCCCTTAAGCAGTGTAAACTCCTGCTGCTCGTTACGGAGGTGATAGCCCGCCCCCTTAAGCCATCGCAAAACCTCCTGCTCAACGGCGCTGCCAAGGCTGAAAATCATCTGCGCGCGGCCGTCTATAGCCTTCGGGGTGAAGCCGCGGAACTGGTACCATATCTTGCGCCTGCACGGGTCGCCCGCGATACTCATGCCAAGATATGAGCGATCAGGCTGTTCCTTCCTGTACCTGGACGCGGCCTCGTACATGGCCGTTGCCATGGGGTTTTCAATTTCCATTATGACCACCTCACTACGTGGTAGTATTTATCCCGCTTCCGCACCCACAGTTCAGCGGGGAAACTGTTCTTCAGCTCGTCAAGCCGTGAAGCCGCTTCCTCCAGAGTGACGGGCGGAACGGTCTGCGTGATGCCGTTCCATATCTGACGGGCTTTATTCTGCCCGTAAGTAGACGCCTCGCCGTTAAGGTCGAGGAACTCTGAGAAGGACACGGGACGCCCGTTCTCCAGCTGGCCGCACATGTCCACTCTGAGCATGTGGTTCCCGCTGCGGGAAGTGAAAGAAGGATTGAACGCCGGTGTAGCTATCAGCCTGACTTTCTGGACGCTGTTCTCTGCGTCTTTCAGCTCTTCCATGACCGGAACGCGGTCACAGATACGCTTCTGCGGCGCGCCACAAAACGGGCATGTGATAGCCGACTGCGAGATTAACGCCTCACATTCCAGGCACTGAATGAGCTCCGGTTCTGCCGGCCCCTTCTTCTCCTGCTGTATCCGGCTTCCCGGCTTCGTCCAGCGGACGCGCGGATGAGCAGGATTGCCGTGCTCTCTCCAGTTGCCTGAAAGGTCCAGCAGGAGGCAGTCAGTCTTTCCGGGGGCCGTCCTGAGCCCTCGCCCTATCATCTGGACGTACAGGGCTGTGCTTTTCGTCGGCCGGCACATGACCATGCAGTCGACACAGACACAGTCCCAGCCTTCCGTGAGCACGCCCACGTTACAGATGACGTCCAGCTCGCCGTTGTCGAACGCGGACAAAGTTTTCTGCCGCTCGTCATGCGGCATCTGAGAATGCACAGCTCCGGCACGATACCCGGCAGCCAGGAAAGCACCCCTGAGTATCTCGGCATGCTGGATGGATACGGCGAACACCACCACATGACGGCGGCCTTTGCCGTATTTTTTCAGCGCCTCAACAGCGCTGCCAACATGGACAGCCTGAGACATGGCGTTAGACAGCTCGCCTAAATCGTACTCACCCTTGGACGTTTTTACGCCGGAAAGGTCGGGCTCCGTGCACCCGTAGCCCTTGAGCGGCGCCAGGAAGCCCTCGTCCTGCAGGTCATCAATGCCAATTGAATACGAGAGCGTGTCAAACCAATTTTCCCTCGGTTCGCGGCAGTCATCGCCGTAGATGTACCCATGCCCCAGACGGTAAGGCGTGGCCGTCACTCCCAGCATGCGCATATCGGGGTAGTACTCACGCAGGCGGTTAATGAGTGTGGCGTACTGGCTCTTTTTGCCGGCCGGCGGCAGGCGGTGGCACTCGTCGACGATAAGGAGCTGCTGTTCAGGGAGTTCACCCAGACGGCGGGCCAGCGTCTGCGGAGATCCGATCACTACCTGCCGGTTGACGTCTACCTGCGACGTCACGGAGTGGCATGCGATGCCTACCTTATCCTCGCCTTCCGGCCATACCTTAAGGAGCTTGTCCGCTGCCTGACGTACGAGCTGTTCACGGTGCGCGAGGATAGCGACATGCAGCCCCCATTTCTCCACAAAAAGCCGGGTAATGGCTGAGAACATGATCGTTTTCCCCGCGCCCGTGGCGGCCTGCAGGAGGACGTTTTTATGCGTTCGCATATCGCGCAATACCGCCTGCAGGGCCGCTTCCTGGTATGGCCTTAACGTTACCACGGCGTCCCGGCCGGCGCGGCGCCGCCCTGCGGGGGAACGCTGGCGGCTGCTGCGGCCGCCGCGGCTGCGGCAACGCAGGGAGAGTACCGCTTGAAACTCTGATACTGGTCGCCATTGTACTCGCGGACGCCAACCCTGATACAGAGACGCTTGTTGATAAGCTCGTCCGTGGTACCGCCAACATTAGGATTAAGTCCGCAGGCCTCGCGGATACTCTTCAGGTGTGAAAGAGAGATCTCCGTGCGGGCGGTGTTGCCGCTCCAGAGGTGGAGCGCTTCAAAAATGATTACGCCCGTGTGTGTGGGGCCAACGACGGAATACCACAAGTTGATGTACGTTTCGCCGTCCTTGGTCTGCTTGGGCTCGGCATTCTTGATGACGATCTCGTAATCTCCGGGAGGAAGAATGGTCCCAGCGCCAACGGTGCGGACATTAGACAGATCAAATCCCATTTCCATGATGTAATCTCCTTACTTGCTGATGATTTTGTTCTTAATCTTGAGGATGTTTGGTTCTTCGATGGGGGCCAGTTTCCCCGAACGGTCCTTGGCAAGGCCGGCGGGTTCTGTCGTCTGGAAGACGACATAAGAGGTGCCATTCTCTCCCGTGGTTCTGTCCATGTAGAGGACTTCATCAAAGAAAGAGGGGAGACGTGATTTTAACGCTTTCCCGTCAATATCTGGGGCGAAATAGCGCCTTTTGAACTCGTCCTGGTCCTGAGTTGTCAGGCAGGTAAAAACGACTGAGCACAAAGGCATGTCACGGAATGCCTTCACAAGATCTGTCATCGTCTGATTATACTCTCCCCAAAGTTTAAATGTGTCGTCCTTCTTGGGGTACTTCCGCTGAAGGCTCTCCACGCAGCGGGATGCAATCTCAGTAAGGCTGTCGATGAACACCCATTTATATTTGCCTTCCGCGAATTCGGGGGAGCGGCAGTACAGCAGGGCCTCCTTGAACTCTTCCAGGCTGCGAATTTCGAACCCTTCAACGGCGCCTGACGCCACAAAGTCACGCACACAGAGAAGACCGCTTTCAGCGGAGAGGACAAGAACTTTTTCCGGCGTGGCCGCGGCGTCTTTCTCCCACTTCCCGGAAGCGGGGTTGAAGCGCTGCCCAAGCAGGCACCTGAGCTGGGACGTCTTGCCAATGCCGGACGCCCCAAGGATAAGGGCACAAATCCGGTCCGCGGACTGCGGAGTAATCCTAGTCAGCATCGTTTGCCTCCTCGTACACAACGGACGGGGCGCCTTCCGTCACTGTTCTGGCCTCCAGAACAAGGTGCTTCGCCCCGTCGGGGACGTCCCCCGAAGCGAGCCAGTTTTTGAGCTGGCGGGCGTTAATCGGTTCGAACTTATAGGTGAAAGCCTTTGCGAAAAGCTCTGTTCCCATCTTTTTGTGCGCCACGGCAAGCGCGTCCTGGTCCCACTTCACGTTCTGGCGGCGCGTCACCTTTGCAAGGATGCCACCTGCCGCAACACGGCCGGTAGCCGAGCCGGGCTTATAAGTGGCGGCCTCAGCCAGAACTCTGTTGATTTCATGGAGGCGCGCCTGTTCTTTTGCGATTTCAGATTTGATTGAGAGACCTTCCTTAAGAAGAGCAGAAATATTGATGCTGTCCATGCTATGCCTCCTTCCTTCGCAGGGCGCACGCCATGATCTTGGTCAATTTAACATATAGAGAAAAATTGAATTTTTTCTCCCCTATGACCTTAAAACCCGCAATTGCAGACATGACGATTTCCTGAAGGGCCTCTTCTGGGGCGATGTCACCTGATTTACAGGCTTCATACATGGCTTTTATGCACACGGCCATTATGTGATTCAGCTCAACGTTGTGGCATACCAAGCTGTATGTTTCCGGGGTGTCCTGGAGCAGGAAAAATGGCTCATTAGACGTCGTGCATTTTTTTTCGAGCGCGGCCAATGCCGCCTTGCCTTCGTCTGTCATAACGTGTCTCCTTTTTCGAAATTTCGGGGCCGGGCAGTCGTACCCGGCCCCTCGTGCCTATGTGCGGAGGAACCGCATGGCCCTGCCTGCCGGCACAGGCAGGGAATTTCTTCCGGAAATGGGGAGGCGGCCCGAGGAACGAGTTATCTGGCCGCCACCCCACGCCACGCCGATCGGTTTGCAGTTTTCGGCGTTTCCGGACCACCCGGAAATTTTTTGCGGAGGGGCCCCTTTTAAGAACAACGATGTTGAGTTTTTAACCCCTCCGCGCACCCGTCCCGGCCAATCCGGGGCGGGAAATTCGTCTAATCGGTGGCGGCAAGGAACAGCATGCCGCTCGTGAGCAGGACGCAGGCGGCCCATGCGGCCGCGGCTATGGCTGTGGCACACACAGAGATGATGCGCTCCCTGCGGGTTCTCTTCCGCATCTGTGACATCTGCCACGCAAAGGCCCTGCGGCCCTCGCGCACTGTCCGGCTCTCGATGGAAGAAAGAAGAGCGGACGCATCAGAAAAACGTTCTGTTGCGGTGTACATTTTATCCTCCGAAAAACTAGGCAATAAACTAAGTAAAAACTGTGCACTGAGCTAGGTACGTACCTAGTCTGTACAGTGTCTCCTCTGGCATATCTTCCGCGGTAGTTAATCGCCTGAGCAGTGGAAAGGAGACTGACCACTGCCCAAGCTTCTCGCAGGAGGTAGGTATGGGGAAAAATCTGACCGCCATATTGTCCCTCGTTCTTCGCACCTTACTGGTAAGGCAGTGTGCGGCTATGCCGACTTACCCTATGGTTCAGGCCGTCCCTGCCGGACAGACGGGGCCTTTGGTGGGTAGCGCCTCTGCTTACTCGGATCCTCGGAAGGTTCCTTTCCGCGGCTCTTCTCCCCGCTGGCAAAGACAGAATATCCAAATGGTTAAAATATGCAAGAAGTTTTTGCCATTTGCCCAAAATTTTTGAGCAAAAAAAAGCCGGCAAAAAAGCCGGCCGAAGTGTGATGTATATTACGGAGTGAGCTTACTGGCTAACAGTGGCTACACACATCCCATAAGATATACCTGTTGTCATGCCATTATCCATTGCTATGTTGATAACTTTCTCGGATCTATACAATAGGCCGCCAACACTCTTCCCGACTGGATACATAATGAATGATATTTGTACATTGTCGTCTCCGGTGTAAACAGGCCATCCTGCCATAAGTATTGAGCCATTTTTGTTAAATAAAGTTGAAAGAGGGTACGAATCGAATACACCTGTTTGTTTTTTTGTATCAACTAGTATTTTCGCGTATATCTTCGCCTCTCTCTTATACGTTGTCGGCCCTAATTCATCTACTGATGTTGTATAATCTGTATTGTCATACTCGCAGTTGTATATAATTTTAGCTGAATAGCAATTTGAAGGGTCGATAAATAATAAAGAACATAATGCAAATAAAAACTTTCTCATTTTTTTCTCCCTAAGCTAAAACTCTTCCGAACCAACGTACACGCCCAAAAACTTTTAAGCTTTCAAGTTCATCTCCTACGACATCCGTAGGAAGATACTTCGCGTTTTCACTATATATTCTCCAGCCGTTAGGCAGCCTGAACAGCCGCTTCACCATCAGCGCCCCCGCAAGATTGACAAGATAGATAAAACCGTCCCGCGGCTCAAAGTCGCTCTGATCTATCAGTATCATGTCTCCATCCTTGATAACAGGGTCCATACTATCACCACGGACAAACATCGTGACGGCTTTATCCTGGGGAATCCCGGAAGCGCGCAGGAAGTCCAGGCGGAAAGCGTAGTAGCCCGCGATCATGCTACTGACTTCAAAACTCTCACCGGCGCCCGCAACGGCTGTAACACGCGGCACAAGGGCGTAGTCCATTAGCTCGTCTTTCGGCTTCGCAATCGTAGCGTTCAGCTTATCCAATACCGGCCCTATCATCTCCAGCTGCGGGGAGCGCTCTCCTTTGAGCCATCTATATAAATTGTTGTTGTTGATGCCCCAGGCACGGGACGCTTCGAGGACGTTCCCCGCGTACTGAGAGTTGACGGCATGGCGGATGAGAGCCATTGCCTTCTCTGCGAAATTTTCTTTCATAGCTGCTCCTTTTTAAGCCTTTGTTTCTTGTTTTTTCGTCAAATGTCAAAAAAAAGCTAAGCTCCGCTCTTGAAAAATTTTGGTCTTTTGGATAAAAAAAGAGCCATGAAAAAAACCATACGGCAAATATTCAACAAGTACGGTCTGACTTGTAATGAAGCCAGCAAGCGCGGAGTAAATTATCAGACTCTCTATAAGCAGCTTAAAGGCCTAAGACCCGTAGGGGCTAAAACCGCAATGCGCTACCACGAGATACTTGGCATCCCCCTCTACGAACTGCGACCTGACCTGTGGCCTCCGCAACTCTTCGGGAAGGGGGACAAGTCATGAACCCTTTTGAAGGCAAAACCGCGGCGGAAATCGCCGTCTATCTGGCGGAGAAGTGCGGCTTCTCCATGGTGCCCCTGCACAGGGGAACCAAGGTATCGCAACTCTCTGAGTGGGCGCCGTATCAGACGCAGGCCGCTGATACTGATCAGATCCTGAAGTGGGCCGAATCTTTTCCCGGCTGCAACTGGGGGTGCGTTGCCGGGGTGGTCTCGGATCTGGTGGTGTTCGACTGCGATGATGAGGCCGCCTACCGCTGGGCGCAGCTCCACCTTCCGACTACGCCGGTAAAGGTGAAGACGTCCCGCGGGTGGCATCTCTACTATCATCATCCCGGCCCTGAGTACGTCGATGACCTGCGCGCCATCGACCCGCGCAGGGACGGGATACACGCAGAACTGCGCCGTGACGGACAGTATGCCGTCTCTCCCGGTTCTCTCCACGAGAACGGCGTCACTATCTACACCGCTGACGTGGAGTTCCCCGGCGTGTGGGAGTACGCTCCCGAGTTCGCCATCCTGAAGCCTGCCAGCTCCATAGATCTGTCCGGTCTGGATGAGCGGATAGCCGACATCAGGGCGAAGTATAGTGAGGTGCTGGAAGGGAACCGGCACAATACGCTTCTGTCCTACGCCGCCGCTCTTATCGGGAGCGGGTGCCCGCCTGACCGGGCGCTGAAACTCACGCTGGAGAAGAACAATGACATATGCACACCGCCGCTGAAGGCACGTGAAGTTGTTGGTATCGTAGGCGGAATTTACAAGACCCATCAGCGGAATCACCCGCTGGGGAAAGACGCTTCCCCTGACGCTATGGCTACTGACATGAGCGGTCTGGAGCTCCAGCCCGTGGATGATGAGACTGACGCCGCGTTCCCTGATGAGCTTCTCCACCCAGGAGGTCTGCTGGAGGCCATCATGGACTACACGGCACGCGCATCCGTCCGCACCGCGCCGGAGTACTCTCTGCCGGGCGCAATCGCTGTGCTCGGCACGCTCGCCGGACAGCGGATTAAGGCCGAAACGGGCCTGACTACGAACGTCTACTGCGCCGTCCTCGGCCGTTCCGCGTCAGGTAAAGACGCCCCCAAACAGGCCGTCACCCGCCTGCTGAAGGCCGTGACCGGCGGCGACGCATTAGGCGGCATGGACGTGGCTTCTGACGCCGCTATCATCAATACGGTAGCTCAGACCGGCCGCCACCGCCTCTGCTTCGTCTTCGACGAGTTCGGCCTTTTCCTTAAGGCCTGCAAAAACCCGACGTCCCCACGCGCCGGCATCGCGAAGCTCCTAACTGAGCTATTCAGCTGCTACGCCTCCCCATATGTGAAGACGTATGCGGACACGGACCGGAACAAAATTATCGCGTGGCAGGCGCTTAGCCTGCTGGGGCTGAGCGTCCCGCAGGAGTTTTGGGGCTCTATTCAGGAGGGCGAAACCACGAACGGCTTCTTGGCCCGTCTTCTCGTTTTTGAGCGGACGGCCGACACCCTCGCGCCACGCAACTACACGCCTGATATGACAATCCCGCCGGAACTGCACGCCGCACTCTCCGCTATCTGGGCGATACCCGGCGGTGAGCAGACGCCCGAAAAAACGCCGGCCGGCGGGGTGAGCCTTGAATCTATGGCCCGCCCCCACGTCATACCCTTCTCCGATGACGCAAAAAATCTCATCCATTCTGTCATGGATGAGTGCGATAGGCTGGCTTTTGATGGTGATGACGGCGGGGAAGAGGCAGCTGCCGCTACCATCTGGGGGCGCGCCGCTGAGCACACAATCAAAATCGCGCTCATTCATGCGCTTTCACGCTGCGGCGCTGATGTCCTCTCGGATAAAATGACACTGCCGGATGTGTCATGGGCATGGCTTCTCGTGCGGACACTCTCCGCCCGGCTCGTGAAGCAGATCGACCAGAACGTGCACGCTTCCGACTTCGAAAAGTGGTGCCTCGACGCTCAGAACGCCATCATCCGATACCGGAAACGCGATGCCTCTCGGGGGAGGGAGTTAAAGCCGGGCGCGCCCTGGTACGTCATCGAGAAAGCGCTGAAGGGCGCCACCCCCAAGCAGGCGAAAGACGTCCGCGACAAGCTCATCCAGATGGACCGCCTGCGGGTGATGCCCGCGTGGCGGAGTTCCCCGAAATCCAAAAAAACGCTTGACCTTTTCTGCCTTGTGACGGAAAAGGAAGGAGAACAGCAAAATGATTAATAACATCAATAGGTTAGAATAGGGAAAAATTAAATAGGGCAGAAATGGGGCATTAATAGGGCAGCAATAGGGCACACGTAACCCCCTGAAATTACTAGATAGGGCAAATAGGGCAGGGTTTTAGGGGTGGGGCTTTTAGAGAAACAGAAATAAAAAAATAAAAGGGGTACCCCCTGCCCTATTTGCCCTATTTGCCCTATCTAATAAAATCAAATACTTACGCATGCCCTATTAGTGCCTTATTGATGCCTTATTAAAAACTAAAAAAATAATATATAAAAATATTTTTTTATTATTTATTTAACTAATAAGTTATTCGTGCTATGAAAACTGTTAATCGTGTGAATACAGCCGGGCAAGCGTCTGAAAGCCGTGAGCAGCAGGCGCTCTTCCGCTGGTGGGACCTATACAGATCCAGGTATCCGGCGGCGCTGCTCTTCGCCGTGCCGAACGGGGGAGCCCGCTCGGCCATAACCGGGGCAAGGCTCAAGGCGGAAGGCGTACTGCCCGGCGTGCCTGACGTCTTCCTGGCTTACCCCGCCGGAGGCCTGCACGGGCTCTTCATTGAAATGAAACGGGCCGGGGGCGGCCGGACAAGCGCCGCGCAAAAGATAGTCGGGGCGCTCCTGTCACGCGCCGGCTACGGGGTGGCCGTGTGCCATGGATGGCAGGAGGCCAGGGACACAGTCATGCGATACATGGAGGGGCGGATATGCCTAAGGGATGGAATGATGACGAGATAGAGACCGCGGCACGGATGTATGCCGCCGGTGAAAGCTACCGGAGTATCGGGGAACAGATCCGCAAGAAAGCAGATACCGTGCGGCACTACATACGCGCCCACAGTGAGCTTTTTCCTGAGCCGCGAGAAAAAGAGGTCATCCTGCGGGGCAAGGCGTCCATACAGATCACCAGGTACATGCGCCGCTGTCACGACTGCGGACGGCCTACGACAGACTACAGATGCCCTGGGTGCTGGGCCCGCCTGAGAAGCAGGGGCGGATACGCTCCCAAAGGAGATGCCTCTGATATGGATACAGTGACGTATGGGTCTGCATAGTGAGATTATATCATGGTTGCTTGGTTGGAGTGCAGGAAAACACAAGGGAAGCCCGCACGGGGCGATTTTGAGCGTCTGGAGAGTATATGAATAGCACTAAGGGCGAAAAAGCATACGAACAGTCCATGAAAAAGGCATTCCGGATGATGGTCGCTGAGCTGGCGATTGTGTCTGTGGTTGTAGTTGTAGCTGTCTTCTGCGCCGCTCGCGTGGGTATGTCTTTATCTGCATGCGTCGTTTCGCTCGCGCTGGGCGCCCTGTTCGGGGCTGGTCTAGATGCCCTGAGTGTCAGACTGCGGAGGCGGCATGTCGACAGATAGCCGTACATACGGATGGACGCCGGATATGGACGCCCTCCTGGCGCAGCTGGTGGGGGCTGGCTACTCGTGGAGCGTGATAGCCACCTTATGCGGGCGAAATAAAAAAGAGGCACAGCACCGCTGGAGCGTCCTCCAGAGTGAAGGCGCCGTGCCTGCGCTGAAGAAGCGGAGAAAAGCCAGGATCCGATGGACGCGGAAGATGGATAACCTGCTTGTCTCTCTGAGACAGAAGGGCGCCCCATGGGCGGAAGTAGCCGCCCGCCTCGGTGTCAGTATATCCGCGGCATGGAGCCGCGGGGAAAAATTGAACAAAAGGAGATAAACATATGACCAGAAAAGAATGCCTCGATGCCGCCGGTAATGCGGTGCTCACAGATCGGGGCCGCGAGTACGGGCATCCTGAAGACAGTTTCGCCCTTATAGCGGCCTTGTGGAGCCGCT
>OGYP01001128.1_pt1 | contig 13223 bp, 10 predicted proteins | sample 1576571 | NCBI WGS metagenome assembly OGYP01 (sample SAMEA3541559, study PRJEB24748) | human gut metagenome | biome: human gut; feature: human-associated habitat; material: faeces | place: China | collected 2012
GCGGCCCAAACTTTGCAGATTTTGAGAAAGGCATGGTTAATTAAAATGCGAATACTATCAGAAGCGCTGGGATATGTAATGTACTTTTGCTATTATCTGGTGCATAATTACGGATTGGCAATCATTCTGTTCACATTGATCAGCAAGATCGTATTGCTGCCGGTATCCGTCTGGGTACAGAAGAATTCCATTAAAATGGTAAAGATGCAGCCTGAGATCAACCGGATCAAGGCAAAACATTTCGGAGATGCAGACCGGATCGCGGACGAACAGTCCAAGATCTTCAAGAGAGAGAAGTACAATCCGCTGGCATCTCTGATCCCGCTGGCAGTTCAGATTATTCTGCTGATGGGACTGGTAGAGGTTATCTATCACCCGCTGGATTATCTGCTTCATCTGCCACAGGATGTGATCACGGCATTCAATGGCCTGGCTGTCAGCCTGGCCGGAGCAAATCCGGAGAGCTCCTCTATTCAGCTGGCAGTAGTGGAGATGATCAAGAGTGGTAATTATGCAGAACAGTTCGCAGCATTGCAGTCAGGTCTGGCAGGTGTGGACATTGCGTCTGTATTACAGCAGGTGCAGGGAATTTCCCTGAACTTCTGCGGCATGAATTTAAGTTGGGTACCTTCCGAAGTGGGGGGCATTGATATCATCGTCCCCATTGCAGCCGGTATTTCCGCATGGCTGTTGTGTGTGGCACAGAATGCAGCCAATGTCATTCAGGCAGAGCAGTCCAAGCTGAACAAATACGGTATGATGGCATTTTCGGTAGGCCTGTCCCTGTATCTGGGCTGGTTTGTTCCGGCAGGTGTGGCTTTGTACTGGATCGCCAGCAACCTGTTCGCTATTTTACAGCAGTATCTGCTGAACTGGGCCATCAATCCCAAGGATTATGTGGATTATGAGGAACTGGAGGCCAGCAAACAGGAACTGGAGGAATTGCAGTCCATTGGTGGCAAGAAGAAACTCTTCGAGAAAAATCCCTATGCCAAGAGAGAGAAGAAAGATTTCAAACGTTTCTTCTCTGTAGTGAACAAGCATCTGGTATTTTATTCCGAGAGCAGTGGCTTCTATAAATATTATCAGGGCATTATCGAATGGCTCCTGGCACATACCAATCTGACTATCCACTATATCACCAGTGATCCGGAAGATCAGATCTTTGCACTGGCGGAAAAAGAAGACAAGATCCGGGCGTATTATATCGGAGAAAAACGTCTGATCACACTGATGATGAAGATGGATGCAGACGTAGTGGTCATGACTATGCCGGATATTGAGAACTTCCATATTAAGCGAAGCTATATAAGGAAGGATATTGAATATATCTATATTCCTCATTGTATGGACAGTCTGAATATGACCATGCGTACCGGTTCCATGGATCACTACGATACCGTATACTGCGTCGGTAAGCATCATACTGAGGAAATCCGCAAGACAGAGGAAGCTTACGGTCTGCCGCCCAAGAAACTGATCGACTGGGGCTACTGCCTGCTGGATCGTATGATCGAAGATTACAGGAAAGCGGATAAGACGCCTCATGAGAAAAAGCATATTCTGATCGCGCCTTCCTGGCAGAAGGACAATATCGTGGACAGCTGTCTGGAAGGCATGCTGGATGATCTGGCAGGTAAGGGTTATGAAGTGGTAGTACGTCCTCATCCTCAACAGGTGCGTCTGCAGCAGGATAAGATGGATCGCCTGAAAGAGCGTTATGCCAAGAACCCGGATATTGACATTCAGACAGACTTCTCATCCAACAGCACGGTATTCGAGGCGGATCTGCTGGTGACTGACTGGTCCGGTATCGCGTATGAATATGCCTTTACGACCAAGAAGCCGGTTCTGTTCGTGGATACTCCCATGAAGGTCATGAATCCGGAATACCAGAAGATCGACACCGTACCTATCAATATCTGGATGAGGGATGTCATCGGAGACCGTCTGGATCCTACAAAGACAGAGGAGACCGAAAGCAAGGTCAGAAATCTGCTGGAGCAGAAGGATGCTTACCATGACAGAATTGAAAAGTTCGTGGAAGAATATGTATACAATCTGGGCAACAGTGCCGAAGTAGGTGCAAAGTACATTGTACAGGCAGTCCAGGAACAGATCAAAAAAGCAAAAGAACAATAAAAATCTGAAATACAAAAAGAGTAAAAGAAAGAGGTAAAAACATGAAAAAATTAAGCAAGATCGCACAGGTAACATTTTTTGCAGCAGCATTCGCAGTACTGTTTTCCGGAACTGCAGATGCATATATTGACCCTTCTGTTATGAACTATGCTATTCAGGCAGTAGCCGGTGTAGTCATCGCTGTAGGCGCTGCAGCCGGTATCTACTGGAGAAAGGCCAAGAAGAAGATCGACAAGAGTCTGGGAATCGATGAGAACAGAAACAAAGAAGTAGAATCCGATGACATTATGCTGGATCAGGCAGAGGACAAGCAGGAGAAGTAATCTGACATGAAAAAGCGGGATAAAAAGCAACTGCTGCCGGGAATTGTGGTGGCGGCTGCCATCAGTTTCCTGGTGTTTTTATATGCACCGGTAGATTTGTATTGCAGTAATATATCCGAGTTCTGGTTTGATTTCGGAATTCTGATCAGGGCATCATTGGGCCTGTTTTTGATCAGCACCGTTGTGCTGCTTCTGATCTATATTGTCTTGTGGCTGATTCATCCGGTGCTGTACCGTATCGGACTGGCAGGTGGATTCTTAGGGCTGATCTGTACCTATATTCAGGGAAATTTTCTGATCAGGAATCTGCCGCCCCTGGATGGAACGACGATTCGATGGGAAGAATATACATTTCTGAGGACAGAGGATTTTATTCTCTGGGGCATCGGCTTTGTTGTTGTAGTGCTCATGTATATTTTCCTGAAAAAAGATCTTTTGTCCAAAACGGTAATGTATTTAAGCGGTGGACTGACATTGATGCTGCTGATCACAGCAGTCAGTGTTGTGTTTACCAGTGGGGCACTGCAGGAAAAAGTACATTATCAATATGGTGCGGACGAACAGTTTGTGATGTCCGAAGACCAGAATTTCGTGATCCTTCTGCTGGATACGGTGGATTCCAGAACGATCACGGAGCTGTTGGACGAGCATCCGGAATACAGTGAGGTATTTCGTGATTTCACCTATTTTGAAAATACGGTAGGAGCATACTCCTGCACAGAGAGATCCGTTCCCTATATTCTGTCCGGAGACTGGTATGAAAATGATGAACCCTTTGATGATTACGGCAAGAGGGTGTACCAGGAGTCCCCGCTGTTTCAGACATTGCAGGAACGTGGCTACAATATGGAACTCTGTGATTCTGAATTGTATATGGATACCGAACTGATGCATATGTTCAGCAACATTCACGTAGTGGATTTCGAACTGAGTTCTTATACGAAATTTGCGAAACCACTGTTGAAGCTGATCGGTTTCCGGTATGCGCCTTTTGAACTGAAGAAAATGTGTACATTTAAAAAGGCTGCATTCGCAGAACTGCTCCAGGTAGAGAATACACCTGAGGAAACCAGCTGCAGTGAATCGGATCATGTATTTAAGAGTCAGTTGGATCTGCAGGGAATTACCGTGGAAGATTCCTCCAAAAAATTCAAATTTATTCATCTGAACGGAGCACATGTTCCTTATATCTATGATAAGGACATGAATATCATCAATGAACTGGACGGCACCTATGAACAGAGCGCACAGGCCACGATGGTCGGTGCAATGGATTATGTCGAACATCTGCGCAACAGTGAAGCCTACGACAATACAGTCCTCATTGTGATGTCGGATCATGGCTATAACGGAAGCCTGGGACAAAGTGGAGAGGCTACCTGGATGCGTCAGTGTGCATTACTTCTGATCAAGGGAAGAAATGAGCATCATGATACCATGCAGATCTCACAGGCACCCATAAGCTTTGAGGATCTCCAGGAGGCATATGTGCGTCTGCTGGACGGCAGGCGGAGTGATGAGGTCTTTGACTGGAAGGAAGGCGATGCAAGAGAACGCCGGTTCTTACGGTATTCTTTCCTGGATGACGATCATATGCAGGAGTATATACAGACGGGGTATGCTTCTGATATGGATACCATGATTCCTACCGGAAGAGAGTATAATCGTTAGAAAGAAATGCAACAATGTGACAGGGAGAATAAGTGTGAGTAAAAATACTGTGAGAAAAAAGATAACAGGCAGACAGCTGATGCCGGGGATTTTCATATCCCTGGCTATCAGCTTTTTGTTGTTTTTATATGCACCTGTCGATCTGTACTGCGCGAATGTTTCGGAATTCTGGTTTGATTTTTCCACGTTATTGATCACTGCACTGGGGATGTTCGCTGCCTGTTTTGCTGTACTGATGGTGTTATATCTGATTGCCATGCTGATTCATCCGTATGTGTACCGGATCGCACTGGCTGGAGGGCTGACACTTTTTATCTGTACCTATATCCAGGGCAATTTTATGATCGACAAGCTGCCTCCGCTGGATGGCACGTCCATCTGGTGGGAGAAATACGACATCCTTCGGAAAGACACCCTGATATTATGGGGAATTGTTCTGGCGGTGGTTGTTTTGGCTGCGATTTTTCTTAGAAAAGAACGATTTGAAAATGTTGCCATGTTTATCAGCGGATGTATGACTCTGATGCTTCTGGTCACAGCCTGCAGTACTGCATTGACGAATGGGGCACTGATTCCCAAAGTGCATCTGTACATCAGCGAGGAAAACGAGTTTAATATGTCCAGTGACGAGAATTTTGTGATCTTTGTGCTGGATACGGCAGATTCCAGAGAGTTTACTTCCCTGTTGGAGGATCATCCGGAGTACCGTGATATTTTTGCAGATTTTACTTATTATGAAAATATGATGGGGAATTATTCCTGTACCATGAATGCGGTGGCCTATATTTTATCCGGAGAATGGTTCGAGAATCAGGAACCGCTTGCAGATTATCTGAATGATGTATATCTGAATTCCCCCTTGTGGGAGGAACTGTGGAGCAGAGGATATCAGATCGACCTCTATGAGGATGATATTCGTGCTCAGGATGACAGTGTGGCAGACAATTTCGGCAATGTTTATCACACAACAGTCAGACCAAACTCTTATCTGGAACTTGCAAAGGAAGAATTGAAGTTAGTCGGCTTCCGTTATGCACCGTATGATCTGAAGCGCTACTGCGAGACCAGAGAGATTTATTTCGATGCGTTACAGGTTTCAGAGCCGGATGGCACAACGGCTGGAATCTTTACAGAGGACAATATGGCTTTCAAAGAAGCCCTGTTAGAGAACGGTGTTGTCATGGATCAGGAGCAGAAGAACTTTAAATTCATTCATCTGGAAGGAGCCCATGCACCTTTTATCTATGGTGGAGATATGGAATATGTCCCGGGAGGGGATTACCGCCAGAATATGGAAGCGTCCATTGCACTTACTGCAAAATATATTGATGCCATTAAGGAAAGCGGAGCTTATGATAATACGGCAATCATTGTGATGGCTGACCATGGCTATAACGGACAGGGGGATGAAACAGACAGGGATGTCTGGATGAGACCTGCGCCGATGTTTCTGGTCAAGGGAATGAGAGAGCAGCATGATACCATGCAGATTTCCGAGGCTCCGGTCAGTTACGTGGATCTCTGGGATGCCTATATGCGCCTGATGGATGGGAAACAGAGTGATGCGATATTTGACTGGAAAGAAGGAGATACAAGAGAGCGGCGCTATCTGCGTTATTCTTTCTCCGAGACCGACCATCTGGTGGAATATATCCAAAAAGGACATGCACAGGATCTGGACGGAATGGAACTGACCGGAAGGGAGTTTAACAGGTGAAAAAAAAGAATCTTAAAAATTGGATACCGGGTCTGCAGGTGTCAGCGGCCATCGGTTTCCTGCTGTTTCTGTATGCTCCGATCGATCTGTACTGTGCGAATACAGCGGAATTCTGGTTTGATTTTTCCACGTTATTGATCACTGCACTGGGGATGTTTGCAGCCTGCTTCGCCGTACTGGCGGTGTTGTATCTGCTTGCCATGCTGATTCATCCGTATGTGTACCGGATCACACTGGCTGGAGGGATTGCACTTTTTATCTGCACCTATATCCAGGGGAATTTTATGATCGACAGACTGCCGCCATTGGACGGAACTTCAATCTGGTGGGGCAAATACGATATTCTCCGGAAAGATACATTGCTTCTTTGGGTAGTAGTGCTGATCGTTGTAATTGCGGCAATGATCGTGCTGCGAAAGCAGAAATTTGTCCATGTGGTAATGTTCATCAGCGGATGCATGACCCTGATGCTTCTGGTTACCGCATGCAGCACCGTGATTACCAGCGGGGCACTGCATTCCAAACTGCATCTGCATGTCAGCGTGGAAGAAGAATTCGAGATGTCTGCGGACAACAATTTTGTGATCCTTGTGTTGGATACGGCAGATTCCAGAGAGTTTACCTCACTGTTAGAGGAACATCCGGAGTACCGGGAGATCTTTGGAGATTTTACTTATTTTGAGAATACCACGGGAGCTTACACCAGCACATTGAATGCTATTCCTTTTATTTTATCCGGTGAATGGTATGAGAATGAGGGATCTTTTCAGGACTATCTGGACAGAGTCTACAGAGAGGCACCGTTGTGGAAGGAACTGAAGAGCAGAAATTATCAGATCGATCTCTATGAGGATGATATCCGTGCACAGGATGCTTCCATCGTGGACAATTTTGACAATGTCTATTTTACTAAGGTCACCCCCGTTTCTTATCTGGAACTGGCAAAGCAGGAGCTGAAGCTCGTTGGATTCCGGTATGCACCGTATGATCTGAAAAGATACTGCGTGATCAAAGAAGTCTATTTTAATGAATTACGGGAATCTCATCCGGAAGGTTCGGATTCCAAGGCGTTTACTGCGGATAATACGGCTTTCAAGGAGGATCTGGCAGCCCAGGGTGTGGTGATGGATGAGACGGGAAACCGTTTCAAGTTCATCCATCTGAACGGGGCCCACGCACCTTTTATCTATGACAAGGACGCCAATGTTATCGGTGTGGAACAGGGATCTTACCGTCAGAGCATGGAAGCTTCCATTACATTGGCAGCAAATTATATTCAGGCATTGAAAGACAGTGGTGCCTATGACAACACCGCTCTGATCGTAATGGCGGATCACGGATACAACGGCATGGGAGAAAAGGAAGAGGACTTTCTGCGGCAGGCAGCGCTGCTTCTGATCAAAGGAAGAAATGAACAGCACGATACCATGCAGATTTCAGAAGCACCCATCAGCTACGAAGACCTGCAGGAGGCGTATGTCCGACTGCTGGATGGCGCGCAGAGCGATGCGGTGTTTGACTGGAAAGAGGGAGATACCAGAGAGAGACGTTTTCTGGAATATGCTCCCGGCAGCGAGAAACACATGGTAGAATATCTCCAGAAAGGCCATGCACAGGATCTGACAACTATGGTGCCTACCGGAAGGGTGTTCGACCGGTAATAACTTTTCCTGCGATAGAAGCGGCGGGGATGATCCCGACTTCCACAAAGCGGCTGTCAATGCTGTGGTTGCGGTTGTCACCCAGGACAAAATATTCTCCGGGTGCAAGCGTCAGGGGAGCGGCGGCATTGCCGGCATCCTCCATGAGAGAAAAACCATCGGGGGTCGGCTGGGGAACCCCATTGACATAGAGGATTCCCTCTGTGATCTGCACCGTATCTCCCGGCAGGGCCACGATCCGTTTGACGATATCGCGTCCCAGCGTCTCGTGGCGGATGACAACGACGTCGTTATAGTCCAGACAGTCTGGCAGACCGAATTTCTGAAGGAGGACCGGCTGCCCGGAGGTGTAGGTCGGCTCCATGGAAGAACCGTTTACAAAATACAGCTGTACCACGAAATGGGACACCAGATAACAGATACAGCCGATAAGCAATACAAAAAGCAGATAAGAACGGGTGCGATGATTCATAAGGGATCCTTTCCGGTTTGTTAAAATGCTGATAAAGATATCAAAATCTATTAGATAGCATACCACATTTCGGGTGGCAATAACAGAGAAGAGAAACAATAAGAGAAAAAGAGGTAAAAGCAATGAAAGTATTACTGGTAAACGGAAGCGGACATGCGAAGGGCTGTACCTACACAGCTCTGGAGGAAGTAGCGGGAGCACTGGAGAAAAACGGTATTGAGACGGAGATCATCCAGGTGGGTACACAGCCCATCGCCGGATGTATCGGCTGCAATGCCTGTCTGAAGAACGGAAAGTGTTTCCGGGAGGATGGCGTGAATGAATTTGTGGAAAAAGCGAAGACTGCAGACGGATTTGTCTTCGGATCTCCGGTGCATTATGCATCTGCTTCCGGTATGATCACTTCCTTCCTGGACAGGGCATTTTACGGCAAGAGCGCCCTGTTCCAGGGCAAGCCCGGTGCCTGCATCGTCAGCTGCAGACGCGGTGGGGCTTCCGCAGCCTTTGACCAGTTGAACAAATATTTTACCATCAACTGTATGCCGGTGGTATCCAGCCAGTATTGGAATCAGGTACACGGCAATACTCCCGAAGAGGTAAAACAGGATCTGGAAGGCATGCAGACCATGCGTACCCTGGGTAACAATATGGCATGGCTGCTCAAATGCATTGCCGCAGGAAAAGCTGCGGGCGTGGATTTCCCGGAGAGAGAACCGGCGCAGAAGACCAACTTTATTCGATAAGGAGACAGATGAATTATGGCAGAGTGGAATGGATTGGGAAGATATCCGGAGGATGCGGATGTGAATGATCGTCCGGAAGAGGGTACCTTGCTGGCCTATGTGGACGGAAGCTATCAGGATGCACTGAAAAAATACGGTTTCGGCTGTATTTTTATTCTTCCCGATGGACGCATCTATACAGAATACGGTAATGGTGACAATCCGGACTCTCTGAAACAGCGGAATGTCTCCGGAGAGATGCTGGGAGCCATGTATGCGGTACGGTTTGCCTTAAACAGTGGCTTTACAGCCATCGAGATCCGCTACGACTATGAGGGAATCGAGAAATGGGTCACCGGTGCCTGGAAAAGTAAGAATGATCTGACGAAAAAATATGCACAGACCATGCTGGGCTGGGGACAGAAGATTCAGATCCGCTTTACCAAGGTCCCGGCTCATTCCAAGGTGAAATACAACGAGCTGGCGGATGAGACCGCAAAGCTGGGTGTGGCAAACGGAAACGGTATTCCCAAAGTCAAAAGTCTCAGTGACTTCGAAGCGGCAGACGGTGTGGAAGCGTGAAAACATATACTTGCGGCCGTGTGTCTGTAGCCCGGAAGTTAAGGGCTTCGGAAAGGAATGAGGAATAGAATGCGTCTGAATAAATATCTGGCACAGTGCGGTGTATGTTCCCGAAGAGATGCGGATAAGCTGATCGAACAGGGAAAAGTACTGGTCAACGGTCAGGTGGCCGGAATGGGACAACAGGTGGAAGAAACGGACACCGTGCAGGTGGGTAAGAAGATTCTGCAGGGAAAACAGACACAGAAGGTACTGGCATTTTACAAGCCGGTGGGAGTGACCTGCACGGAGAGAGATCCTCATGCAGAGAAAAAGATCATGGATATGATCCGCTATCCGGAACGGCTGACCTATGCGGGACGTCTGGACAAAGATTCCGAAGGCCTGATCCTGCTCACCAATGATGGAGATCTGATCAATGCCATGATGCGGGGCGCCAACCGTCATGAAAAAGAATATATCGTAAAGACAGATAGGAAAATAACACCCGATTTTTTGGAGAAAATGGCGAAAGGTATTTATCTGAAAGATCTGGACATCACTACCAGAGAATGTGAGATTGAACAGATCGGAAAATTTACCTTCCGTATCGTTTTGACTCAGGGAGTCAACAGACAGATCCGGCGGATGTGTGAAGCCTGTGGATACCGGGTAAAAGCGCTGAAAAGAATCCGGATCATGAACATTCTGCTGGGGGATCTGAAGCCGGGAAAGTGGCGCGAGGTCACCGGAGAAGAGCTGGAACAGCTTCAAAGAGACACCGGAATGTTAAATCGCAATTAAATATATAAAGGCAGGAATACAAGATGCAGTCTTCCAAAATAGACCGGATCAAAGATCTGGTAGAACAACTGAATGCAGCTTCCGAAAGCTATTACGCCAAGGATCAGGAGATCATGAGCAACTACGAATACGACAAGCTCTATGATGAACTGGTGGAACTGGAAAAAGAGACAGGCGTTACCCTGGCCAACAGTCCTACGGTAAACGTAGGCTACGAAGCGGTGGATGAGCTTCCCAAGGAGCGCCATGAGAGTCCTATGCTGTCTCTGGGCAAGACGAAAAGCCGGGAAGAACTGCGGGACTGGCTGCAAGGCAATCCTGCAATTCTCAGCTGGAAACTGGACGGGCTGACCATTGTATTGACGTATCGTGAAGGAAAACTTGCAAAAGCGGTTACCCGTGGCAACGGCGAGATCGGTGAGGTCATTACAAATAACGCCCGTACTTTTAAGAATCTTCCGCTGAATATTTCCTATACCGGAGAACTGATCCTGCGGGGAGAAGCGGTGATCACCTACAGTGATTTTGAGAAGATCAACGGGGAGATCGCAGATGCAGAGGCAAAATACAAGAATCCCCGAAATCTGTGCAGCGGCTCTGTGAGGCAGCTCAACAATGAGATCACGGCCAGACGGAATGTCCGCTTTTTTGCTTTTACGCTGGTAAAGGCGGATGGTGTGGATTTTCATGATTCCAAGGAAGCCCAGTTTGCTTTTTTGCAGGAGCAGGGCTTTGCAGTGGTGGAACATGTGGCAGTAACGGAAGAGAACATTTTATCTGCCATTGAAGATTTTGAACACAAGATCGAGCACTACGATATTCCTTCCGACGGTCTGGTACTTACTTATGAAAGTATCAGCTACGGACAGTCCCTGGGCAGAACCGCGAAGTTCCCCAGAGATTCCATTGCTTTCAAATGGGCGGATGAACTGCGGGAGACTACATTAAAAGAGGTCGAGTGGAGCGCCAGCCGTACCGGTCTGATCAATCCGGTAGCTATTTTTGAGCCGGTGGAACTGGAAGGCACAACGGTGAGCCGCGCTTCCGTGCATAATATCAGTATCATGAGATCCCTCAGACTGGGAATCGGAGACCATATCACGGTCTATAAGGCCAACATGATCATTCCCCAGATCGCTGAGAATCTGACAGGCAGTGATAATGTGGAGATTCCAAAGGTGTGTCCGGTGTGCGGACAGCCCACGGAGATCCGACAGATGAATGAGGTACAGTCTCTGTACTGCACCAATGAGAAATGCCCGGCCAAGGAGATCAAATCCTACACTCTGTTTGTCAGCAGAGATGCGCTGAATATTGACGGACTCTCCGAGGCAACATTGGAGAAGCTGATCGATCAGGGCTTTATCCATGAATATGCGGATCTGTTCCGGCTGGACCGTTACAAGGAGGTCATTACCGGAATGGAAGGATTCGGAGAAAAATCCTATCAGAATATGATGGACAGTATCGAGACTGCAAGACATACCACGCTGCCCCGGTTGATCTATGGACTGGGGATCGCAGGAATCGGCGTGGCCAATGCCAAGGTGCTGTGCCGGTATTTTGATTACGATCTGGAACGAATGCAGGCAGCGGACGAAGAAACACTGAGTGCCATTCCCGGTGTGGGAGAGGTGCTGGCATCTACATTTACGGATTATATGCGGGATGCGGAAAATCTGGAGAAAATAGCTCATCTGAAGGAAATCCTGACGATAGAGACACCACAGATCGATGAGAGTGCACAGACACTGGCAGGAATGTCCTTCGTGGTGACGGGAAGCCTGAACCATTATGCCAGCCGGAATGATCTGAAAGAGGTCATTGAGGAAAAAGGCGGCAAGGTGACCGGAAGTGTCACCGGCAAGACCACCTGCCTGATCAACAATGATATTACATCTACATCATCGAAAAATAAAAAAGCAAAAGAATTACAGGTTCCCATTCTGACAGAAGAGGAATTTCTGAGAACCTATAATATTCCTTACGAGGAATAAGCAAGAAAGACCCGGAGGAAAATAAAATGCCTATCAAAACACAAAATGATCTGCCTGCCAAAGAGATACTGGAAAATGAAAATATATTCGTCATGGACGAATTTCGTGCGGTACATCAGGACATGCGTCCCCTGCAGGTACTGATCCTGAACAATATGCCGGTAAAGCAGGATACGGAGCTGCAGCTGCTGCGGGCGTTGTCCAATACACCGCTGCAGGTGGATGTCACTTTCATGAACACCAAGACCCATGTGTCACTGAATACCCCGGCCAGCCATCTGAACAAGTTTTACACTACCTTTGATGAGATCAGGGATCGTAAATTCGATGGACTGATTGTTACCGGAGCACCGGTGGAGGATATTACCTTCGAGGAAGTGGATTACTGGGAGGAGACCTGCCAGATCCTGGACTGGGCGGAGACCCATGTGACCTCCACCTTACATATCTGCTGGGCGGCACAGGCCGGATTTTATCATTATTACGGAATCAACAAGAGACAACTGTCCCAGAAGCTGTTCGGCGTCTATGCACATAAGGTATCCAACCGGAAAGTTCCGTTGGTCCGTGGATTTGATGATATTTTCATGGCTCCGCACAGCCGTCACACCGAGACACCATCGGAGGCCATTCATGCCTGTAAGGATCTGACGATCCTGGCAGAATCGGAGAAGGCCGGCGTATTCCTGGCAATGGCGGAAGAGGGCAAAAAGATTTTTGTAGCGGGCCATCCCGAATATGACCGTTATACACTGAACAACGAATATCATAGAGATCTGGACAAAGGACTGCCCATTCAGATCCCCTATAATTATTACCCGGACGATGACCCGGAGCAGAGACCTCTGTTACAGTGGAGATCTCATTGTAACAACCTTTACAGCAACTGGCTCAATTATTATGTATACCAGACAACACCATATGACTTAACGGAAATTCGATAATTTCGATAGAAACAGGACGATGGTCATGGAGAATGGAAAAAAGAAAGGAAGCAGAAGATGAATCAGACACTGACAAGAAAACAATTTGATATTTTATCGATACTGGCAGAGGAAAAAGGTACTTTATCCCAGAGACAGCTGGGAGAAAAGAGCGGACACTCTCTGGGAACGGTCAACCGTGTCATGCAGGAACTGACCGAATTACAGTA
>OGYP01001143.1_pt1 | contig 13169 bp, 11 predicted proteins | sample 1576571 | NCBI WGS metagenome assembly OGYP01 (sample SAMEA3541559, study PRJEB24748) | human gut metagenome | biome: human gut; feature: human-associated habitat; material: faeces | place: China | collected 2012
GGAGAATAATCCCGAAATAGCGCTTGCATGGCAATTCATTGAAAACACAGTGCCCGAGGGCTACACGCCGCAGCTCCACACACCGCCGATGCACCCCGGATACCGCAACAACTGCCGCCAGGCCCGGGCGCTGCTTACCATGCAGGGAAGAACGTTCCTCGACTGGGGCGACTCCGTGGCGGTCGAACAGGAGGAGTTCCCCCCGATGTTGAGCCAGGTTGCCTGCGCGCACTACCGCTCGACGGACGAGGTGGCGGCATGGCTCGCCCGGCACGACGAACGCATCCAGTGCGTCGTTACCGAATGCCTGCCCCACAGCCGCCGCGTAGCGTTCGGGCAGGCCCAGTCGCCCGCCCTGACCGACTACCCCGACAACCGGGACGTGATGGCATGGCTTGCCGGGTTGGGATAAATTTCTATTTTTGCAAAGAGAAAGACCTTTAATACAGTATCACAATGTCGATGGTATTCCGATTCCGGATGTTGAGCGACGAGAACGACCACTTCGTACGCGACTACGAGGTGATGTACGACACGACGCTGCTCGAATTCCACAACTTCATTCTCGACTCGCTGGAGTACGAGCCCTGCATGGCATCGTTCTTCACGGCGGACGACCGCTGGGAGAAACAGCGCGAATTCACCCTCATGGAGATGGGCGACAGCTCGGGCGAAGGGCCCGAAACGATGGAGAGCATCCGCCTGGGGCAGATCATACACAACCTCCGCGACCGGCTGATCTACCTCTTCGACATGTTCGGCGACCGGGCCTACTACCTCGAGCTCACGGGGGCCTACGAGGCCGACCCGCAGGCCTCCTACCCGCGCGAGATCTACGCCGTGGCCGAGGCTCCGGACCAGTATGACCCCTCGAAGAACCGCGAAGACGAGGACGAGGGTTCGGCCTTCGAGGAGATGATGGGCGACTTCAACGACTTCGAGGGCGACGACAACTACGACGATGAGTATTAAGCGCCTGCTGGTCATCGTCGGGCCGACCGGTTCGGGCAAGACGGACCTGAGCATCCGCATCGCCCGCCGTTACGGCGCGCCGATCCTCTCGACCGACTCGCGGCAGTTCTACCGCGGAATGCCGGTCGGCACGGCGCAGCCCACCGCCGAACAGCTACAGGCAGCCGAGCACCACTTCATCGCCGACCGCGAAATAGACCGGCACCTCAACTGCGGGGCCTACGAGGCGGAGGCGCTGGCGCGTCTCGAAGCGCTCTTCGCCACACACGACATCGTGGTGGCGGTCGGCGGCTCGGGGCTCTATGTCCGGGCGCTGTGCGAAGGGATGGACGACCTGCCGCCGGCCGACGAGGCCCTGCGCGAGCGGTTGAACACGCGACTGCGCGAGGAAGGGATCGAATCGCTCGCCGACGAGCTGAAGCGGCTCGATCCCGCCTATTGGGAACAGGTGGACCGCAGCAACCCGGCGCGTGTTCTCCGGGCCCTGGAGGTCTGCCTGCAAACGGGACGACCCTACTCGTCGCTCCGCACGGGACGACAGCGCACACGACCGTTTGCCATCACGAAGATCGGCATCGACCTGCCCCGCCCCGAGCTCTACGCACGCATCGACCGGCGGGTGGAGCTGATGATCGGCGAAGGACTCGAGGAGGAGGCACGGCGGCTCTACCCGTTCCGGCACCTCACGGCGCTGCAGACGGTCGGCTACCGCGAATTTTTCGAATACTTCGACGGTCGCATCACGCGCGACGAGGCGATCGAGCTCATCAAACGCAATTCGCGCCGCTACGCCAAACGGCAGCTCACGTGGTTCCGGCGCGACCCCGCGATCCGCTGGTTCGCCCCGAACGACGACCGGGCGATCCTCGACTACATCGACAGTACGGCGGCCGTACCGGCGGCCTCCGGCGAAGAGTAACCGACAGGACGGTCACCACGGAGCTCGCCTCTGAAAAAGCCTCCCCGAATACAGGTCTATAACGGGTGCGCCGGACACGGAAAGGGACTGCAAGCCGGAGCAGGAATCCGGAGTACCGGCTCGAATCCGGCTCGGTTTCCAGCCAAGGAGCGGGTCGGAGATCGCGGCTGCAGGTGCAAATCCCGACTTCGGAACACGAATCGGCAACGGTTCCAACGCCGGGATTTTGCGGATCGCAAATTATTTCGTACTTTTGCCGACGTCTTCCCCGCGGAAGGCTGCGCCCGGATGGTGGAATCGGTAGACACGCCGGACTTAAAATCCTGTGGCCAGCAATGGCCGTGCCGGTTCGATCCCGGCTCCGGGTACCAGTAAAGAATTCCAAATAGCTAATCTATAGCTGTTTGGAATTCTTATTTTACCCTCTGTGTCCGCATTTTGTCCGCATTTCTTCAAAGGTAGGAAATGTGACTCTGATTTTTGCATTCAAACACGGCCATTCCATCTACTTTCGGCGTCGGGCCGAATGCTCCGGAAAAAGGAATGGAAAATGACGTCAGATGCCGCTTGTCATCGGATTCAAGCCGTTCATCAACAGACACTTTTATGGAAAGAAACCATCGCGTATCTTTGTTTCTGTAATCGAAACGATTGTTTCACGAAAAAATCTGACATGATGAAAAAAGTATTGTTTGCAGCCGCCATGATGCTGACGATGGGAACCACGGTCGCAACGTCGGCCGCTGAAAAGGTTTCGTTGAGGGGACAGGCTTCCGTCGAGATGGATTATCAGACGATCAATATCAAGGACCTGCCGCAAGCCGTCCAGGACGCTATTGCCGCAAAATATCCCGAGCTGACAATAAAAGAGGCCGCCGTCGAGGAGGTGGGTGGTACGAAGACCTACAAGGTGACGTTCCTGGACAAGGATGGTGTCGAGACGGTTGTTGTCTATGGCGAGAATGGAGAGGAGCAGGAATAGCTCCTGTGATCCATTTATTTACTAATTAACTTTTCCAGACGATGGGGCCTCGGCAGGGACCTCATCGTTTTTTCTTATTCTTTGCAGAAAAACGTCGACATACGTCCGACCGATGGGAATGATGACCGAACTCTCTTTCAGCCGCAACTGCACATGCGAGTATTCCGCCACCTGCGACAAGGCCACGACATAGGACTTGTGGACCCGCAAGAATTGGTCGGCGGGCAGCAGTTCAGCAGTCCTCTTCAGGCTGTTGCGCGAGAGAATGTATCGGCCGTTGCGACGGTGCACCTTCGTGTAGTTCTCCATCGCTTCGAGGTAGAGGATCTCATTGACCGGGATGACCACGTTGTTGTATTCCTGTTTCAGAGTCACGGTCTCCGTGCGGTCGGATTTGGCGCGCGCCTCGATCCGTCGCAGTGCCTTGTCTACAGCCCGCACGAAACGCTCGTAGGCAAAAGGTTTGTGCAGGAAATCGACAGCATCGAGGTCAAAGCCGTCCAGTGCGTACTGCGCATAGGCTGTGGTGAAGATCAGACAGCAGCCCTTCGGAAGTGCTTGGGCGACCTCCAGACCGTCCATGCCGTTCATCCGGATGTCGAGAAAGACCAGTTCTGGGCGGGTGCGGCGGATCGTCTCCAGCCCCACATGCGGTTCACTGAAGGTCTCCAGTGACAGACCGCCCTTGCGGCGGCAGAACTGCTCGATGACCAGCAGCGCCATTGGTTCGTCGTCAATGGCTATGCAGCGGATTGTTTTCATTCCTCGTGCAGTCGAATGGTGAGCCGGACGCGGTAGAGACCCTCCCGCTCCGATGTTTGCAGGTCGAACCGTCCCGGTAAAAGCAGTTGCAGCCGTTTGCGGCAATTCGCGATGCCGATGCCGGGAACAGCCTCCTCCCGCCGCCGCATCACGGCATTTTCGGTCGTGAAGTCTAGCATGCTCTTGTGCAGATGCAGCCCGATTCGGATGGAGCAGTCGGTCTCCGACGAGATGCCGTACTTGAAGGCGTTCTCCACGAAGGTGATGAAGAGCATCGGGGGAACCGCTGCCCGGTCGTCGTCAATCTCCTCGGTCAGCTCGACCTGCGTATGGCTGTTCAGCCGTAGCCGCTGCAGATCAACATACTGGCGGATATACTCCCATTCATCGACCAGCGGAATCATCTCACGGTCGGCCTGCGCATACATGTAATGGAGTATGTTCGAGAATTTTACGAAAGCCGATTCCGCCCGGTCCGATTTCGACAGCGTCAGGGCATAGAGCGTGTTGAGCGTATTGAAGAGGAAGTGCGGGTTGATTTGCGCCTTGTAGAGGGCCAGCTCGGCCTTGTTTTTCTCGGCCTCCAGCTCCTGGCGAAACAGCATCTGGCGGAACAGTTCGAAGGTCAGTTCAATGGCCAGCGAGAAGCCCGTCACCACGAGGAAGAAAAACCAGATGGTCTGGGTCCGCATGTTCTGGCGGGCCGCCAGCTGGCGGGCATCGAGTGCCGGGGAGCTTTCGTGCATCGGGAAGTGAGTAAGCAGCTCCGTCACTCCGACCAACAGCAGCATCAACAGGACAATCCGCAGGTACTTGTGTTGCAGGAACAGGTGAGCGGGTCTGGTCCGGCGATAGATGAAATAGAGTCCGTAGATATAGACCACGAGCGTGAGCAGGAAGGCCGTGTTGTGGACTATCCAGCGGTCGACGGGCAGAAGCGTGATGACCAGCGGCATGATGACCAGGCAGAACAGCAGGTCGACGTATCGGGCTATGCGGGTGAGCTTCATGACGGGAGCGGTTTCATATGAGGAAGACGATACAAAGATAGTTCTTTGCGCGCTAAAAACCCACTCCTCGCTGCGGAGTTCGTCATCATATTCCGGTCGTTGGTCATCACTTGTTTTCCCGTTCGGCGGCGGTGCTCTAAATTTGTCCAGACGGGAGGCTCCCGCATCGGAGGCAGCTCCCGTTTGGGCGATACGAAGTGCAAATAACAGAAACAAATACCCAAAAATGAAGAATCGCATCTTTTTTCTCCTGCTCCTGATACCGATGCTCGGCGGATGTTCGGGCGACCGGCCGCAGCCTGTTGCCGGGAAATACGCAACCTTGACGGCCGAACTCGGAAGCATGACGCTCCATACGGACTATGCCGCCACGCTGCGGGGGCGCCAGAGCGTGGAAATCCGGCCGCAGGTCGGCGGTATCATTACCGACATACTTATTGACGAAGGCGCCGTCGTACGCAAGGGACAGGTGCTTTTCATCATTGACCAGGTTCCCTACCGGGCGGCGCTCGAAACGGCCGAGGCCAATGTAACGAGCGCCGAGGCCCGGTTGCAGACCGCGCGGCTGACGAGGGAGAGCAAGGAGGCGCTTTTCCGTGAACGGGTCGTGTCGGATTTCGACGTGCAGATGGCACGTAACGAACAGCTCGAGGCCGAGGCGGCCCTGGCTCAGGCCCGGGCTGCGGAGACAAACGCCCGCAACGACCTCTCCTACACCGAGGTGAAGAGTCCCGTCGACGGTGTGGCGAGCATGATTCCCTACCGTGTCGGGGCGCTCGTGGACAGCAATATCGACGAGCCTCTGGTAACCGTCTCGGACGACGCGCGCATCTACGCCTACTTCTCGATGGCCGAAAGCCAGATGCTCGACCTGATTCTGCAGTACGGCTCGCTCGAAGCGGCCCGGGAGCAGATGCCCGATGTCGGACTGCGGCTCGGCAACGGGGCGATGTACGACCTTGCGGGGCGCATCGACGCCATCAGCGGCACGGTAGACGAAGGGACCGGTGCGGTGCGTCTGCGCGCTGTTTTCGAGAATCCCGACCATCTGCTGCGCAACGGTGGCAGCGCCTCGGTGTCGGTGCCCACGCACTTCAATGAGTGCATCATCATCCCGCAGTCGGCCACCTATGAGTTGCAGAACCGCATCTTTGTCTGGAAGGTGGTAAACGGCAAGACCCAGTCGGCGCCCGTCTCCGTCTACAAATACAACGACGGCACCTCCTACATTGTCGAGTCGGGACTCGACGTGGGAGATGTCATCGTGGCCGAGGGCGCGGGACTGCTGCACGAAGGAATACAGATTACGCCCGCTGCAGGCGATGAATCCGAAAACAACGCAGCCCTATGACCATCCGCACCTTTATCGAACGGCCCATTCTGGCCGGAGTCATCTCGGTGGTGATTCTTATCGTGGGGCTCATCGGTCTTTCGCAGCTGCCCATCGAGCAGTTCCCCGAAATCGCACCCCCGACCGTCAGCGTTTCGGCCACCTATACCGGTGCCAATGCCGAGACCGTACAGAAGAGTGTCGTCGTACCGCTGGAGGAGGCGCTCAACGGCGTGGAGAACATGATGTACATGACCTCCACGGCGTCGAACAACGGTTCGGCCAAGATTTCTGTCTTCTTCCGCCAGGGGACCGACCCCGACATGGCGACGGTCAACGTCCAGAACCGCATCGCCACGGCGCAGGGACTGCTCCCGGCCGAAGTCACGAAGAGCGGCATCACTGTGCGCAAGCGCCAGACGAGCAACATCAAGCAGCTGGCCGTATACAGCCCCGACGACTCGTTCGACGAGGCTTTTCTGACCAACTACATGAAGATCAACATCGAACCGCGCCTGTCGCGTATTGCCGGCGTAGGCGAGGTGAACGTCTTCGGCTACGAATACTCGATGCGCATCTGGCTCGACCCGGCCAAGATGCAGAAATACGGACTGGTGCCTTCGGACATCACCACCGTGCTCGACGAACAGAACGTCGAGGCTCCGACTGGAACCTTGGGCGCCGAATCGGAGAACACGTTTCAATATGTGCTGAAATACCGCGGCCGTTACGAGCATGAGGCAGACTATGAAAACATGGTCATCAAGTCGCTGCCCGACGGCGAGGTGTTGCGGCTGAAGGATGTGGCCACGGTCGAACTCGGAACCCGGGCATACGACTACATCAACGAGGTGAATGGCCATCCGGGCTGTAACATCATGATTGCCCAGACTTCCGGGTCGAATGCCAACGAAATCATCGAGGAGATTGACCGCACGGTGGCGGAAATTTCCAAAACCCTGCCCGAAGGAATCAAGATCGTCGATCTGATGAGTACCAAGGATTTCCTCGACGCTTCGATCCGCAGCGTCATCAAAACGCTTATCGAGGCCATCATCCTGGTGGTGCTGGTGGTCTACGTCTTCCTGCAGAGTCTGCGTTCGACTTTCATCCCGGCGCTCTCGATTATCGTCTCCCTGGTCGGGACCTTCGCCTTCCTATATGCCGCGGGATTCAGCCTCAACATGCTGACACTCTTTGCGCTGGTGCTGGTCATCGGCACGGTGGTCGATGACGCCATCGTCGTCGTGGAGGCCGTGCAGGCCAAGTTCGACGAGGGGTATCGCTCGGCTTACCGCGCCACGATCGACGCCATGGACGGAATCACCTCGGCGCTGGTCACCACGACCTTTGTCTTCATGGCCGTCTTCATTCCCGTGAGCTTCATCGGCGGGACGACCGGTACGTTCTACACCCAGTTCGGTCTGACAATGGCCGCCGCCGTGGCCATTTCGCTCATCAACGCCCTCACGCTCAGCCCGGCCCTCTGCGCACTCATCATGACCCCGCATCAGAGCGCAGGCGAGGGCCGGCGGCTGAGCTTTTCGTCGCGTTTCCACATTGCGTTCGATGCGGCGTTCCACCGGCTGGTGTCGCGATACAAGTTCGGCGTGCTGTTCATGCTGCGCCGCAAGTGGCTGGCCGGTCTGCTGCTTGTTGTGGCGTGCGCGGGCTTCGCGCTTCTCATGTCTACGACCAAGACCGGTCTAGTGCCCAACGAGGATATGGGAACCGTCTTCATCGACGTGCGCACCTCGCCCGGTAACAGCACCCGGCAGACCCGCATCGTCATGGAGCAGGTGGACAGCTGCCTGCGTACGATCCCCCAGATCGAGCTCCAGTCCAATACCACCGGCAACTCGATGCTGAGCGGACAGGGAGCCTGCAACGGCATGTTCACCATCCGGCTGAAGGATTGGAGTGAACGTACGGACCGGGAGGACGCCATCGATGCCGTGATGGATGAAATCAGCCGCCGTACGGCCTTCATCACCAGCGCCGACATCATGCCCTTCACGCGCCCGATGATTCCGGGCTACGGTGTGAGCAGCGGTTTCGAAGTCTATGTCCAGGACCAGAAGGGCGGCACGACCGAGGATCTGCTGAAATACACCCGGCAGTTCATCGAGGCGCTGAACCAACGCCCCGAGATCGGACGCGCCACCACATCGTTCGACACCAAGTTCCCGCAGTATCTGGTCGAGGTTGATGCCGCCCGCTGCAAACGCAACGGCGTCTCCCCAGCCGACGTGTTGAGCACCCTGTCGGGCTACATCGGCGGCAACTACGCCTCGAACATGAACCGCTTTTCGAAGCTCTACCGCGTGATGGTGCAGGCGCCGCCCGAGTACCGCCTCGACACCGAATCACTGAACAACATCTTCGTGCGCAACGATGCGGGCGATATGTCGCCCATCGCGCAGTATCTGACCCTGACGCGCGTCTACGGATCGGAGATCCTGACCCGTTTCAACCTCTTCTCCTCGATTCAGGTCAACGGCACCCCGGCCACGGGCTACAGCTCCGGACAGGCCATCGAGGCGGTGCGCGAGGTGGCTGCCGCGACGCTCCCGACCGGTTACGGCTTCGAGTTCGGCGGCATGTCGCGCGAGGAGTCCTCGACGGGTAATACCACGACGCTCGTCTTCGTCATCTGCGTGGTATTCATCTATCTGATTCTCTGTGCGCTGTACGAAAGTCTCTTCATCCCGCTGGCCGTGATCCTCTCCGTGCCGTTCGGCCTGGCGGGCAGCTTCCTCTTTGCCCGGATGTTTGGGCTCGAGAACAACATCTACCTCCAGACGGGTCTTATCATGCTGATTGGCCTGTTGTCGAAGACGGCCATCCTTCTGACGGAGTATGCCGCCGAGCGACGGCAGCATGGCATGAGCATCGCCCAAGCTGCCATCTCGGCTGCCAAGGTCCGGCTGCGCCCGATTCTGATGACCTCGCTGACGATGATTTTCGGCATGCTGCCGCTGATGTTCGCGTCGGGTGTCGGAGCCAACGGCAATGCGTCCATCGGTGTGGGAACCATCGGCGGCATGCTGATTGGCACGATTGCCCTGCTGTTCATCGTTCCGCCCCTGTTCATGATCTTCCAATACCTGCAGGAGCGGTGGATGCCCGGCAGAAACCTCGCAGAGTCCGACCCCGAATCTGTTCAACCGGAATCAAAATCTCGCGCATGAAACGAATCGTCATGGCATTGTGCCTGCTCGCGGGGCTGGGCAGCTGCCAGATATATCGAACCTATCAGCGCCCCGAACTGCCTGAGATCGACAGCCTTTTCCGGCAGCCCGTGCAGGGAGCAGACACGACGTCGCTCGCCGACCTCACCTGGCGGGAGCTCTTCACCGATTCCCGACTGCAACGGCTCATCGACTCGGGAATCATGAACAACAGCGACTTGCAGATTGCACGGCTGCGTGTGGCGGAGGCCCGGGCCTCGCTCACGGCCTCGCGGCTGGCTTACCTTCCCTCCCTGTCGCTTACCCCGCAGGGAGCAGTCAATGCGCCGGCGACCCGCACCTACGATTTGGCAGCTGAAGCCGAATGGGAGGTAGACCTCTTCGGAAAACTGCTCAACGAGAAGCGCGGGGCTGCAGCTGCGTTGGCCGGGCAGGAGGCTTACCGCCAGGCGGTCGAGACGCAGCTTGTGGCGACCATAGCCAACAGCTACTATACGCTGCTGATGTTGGACCGGCAGATGGAAATCACGCGCAGCACGTCGGAAATCTGGGCCGAGAACGTGCGGGTCATGGAGGCACTCAAACGGGCCGGCCAGACGACCGAGATGGCCGTGGCGCAGACCGCGGCGGAACAGGCGTCGGTCGAGGCGTCGGTGCTTGCGCTCGAGCGTCAGATTCTCCAGACGGAGAATGCGCTCTGCGTGCTGCTCGGCACAACACCCCGGGCGATCGGCCGCACCTCGCTCGACGAACAGCAGTTCCCGGATTCGCTCTCGACAGGCATTCCGTTGCAGCTTTTGAGCCGGCGTCCGGACGTTCGCCAAAGCGAAGCAGCCCTGGCGACTGCCTTCTACGCCACGAATACGGCCCGCTCGGCATTCTATCCGTCGATTACGCTCGGCGGCACCGCCGGGTGGACCAACGCCGCGGGGGGCGGCCATCTCCAATCCGGGGCAATGGCTGTTCACGGCCGTCGGCTCATTGGTCGAGCCGCTCTTCACGCGGGGCCGGAACCGTGCGAATCTGAAAATCGCCCGGGCCCAGCAGGAGGAGGCGTTGGTGAACTTCCGTCAGAGCCTCCTGACGGCCGGGGCGGAGGTGAACGACGCACTGGTGCAGTGGCAGACGGCCCGGCGTCGCCTTGAACTGGACAATCGGCAGATCGAGGCCTTGCGCTCTGCCCTGCGCAGCTCGGAACTGCTGATGCAGCACAGCTCGCAAAACTACCTCGAAGTCCTGACGGCCCGGCAATCGCTGCTTCAGGCCGAACTCGATGCCGCATCCGACCGGTTCGACGAGATTCAGGGTGTCATCAACCTCTACCACGCCCTCGGAGGCGGATATTGAGTTTGCAGGTGAAAAATAATATGCAATAGCAACTATTTTGAAACTTTCTTTGCCGCAAAAAAAGGAAACAGCATGTCGGAAGAATTACTGGTAACGAGCATCGGGAAACTGCGCAACCTGTTGCCCCGCCCCTCATCAGCACATAGCGATACTTCAGGTCGTTGTCATACCGGCTGCGGTCAGGCCACCTCTTCAGGTAGAGTTCGGCTGACTGCGCAACGATCACGATAAACATCGACATGAAGAGCCTGGAGTTGCGGGTTGCGTCCCGTGAGAACGAGAAGACGATCGGAGATCGCATGCAGCCGCTGTTCGATCCGATGGCCCCGTTCCTGCTGTGCCTCGCTTACCCTTGTCTGGGTCTGTTCCAGTTGCAGAATCAGAATTTACAGCTGCTATGGTTGCTGCCGGTTGAGATCGGGCCTCGGCCTGCTCCGTGTGGAGTGTCTTGATAAGGGTCTACTTCAACTCTTCATACATCTCGAAGGAGAGCTCCAGAATGTTCTCATTCATTATCTTTCGTATTTTAGGTTGGTTATCCGATTTTGCGGGAACGTGCCTCCATGCGGCGCTTGCGCTCCACCACCTCCCGCTGCGGAGAAGGGATACCGGCCGCACGGGTCAGGGCACGGAGCTTGAAGTTGCAGGAGGTGTTGCACCGCAAGGTGATGCGGTACTCCTGTTTCCGGGCGCGTCCCAAAGGCGGACGGCCCCCTTTTTCGGTGTGTTCATGGATTGGAATTTTTGAGTTGAGACCATCGGGATAGGGCCTTGCGGCCGGTTTTTGGCTGACAGAAACGCAACCTTGCCTCCCTTATCATTCCTCCCTTGGGTCGTAACTTCGGTTTTCGGGATTCAGCCTTTACCCCTTCCGAATCATTCCGAAACCGTCTGCGGGTAATCCAAAAAGAGATACGCGTGGTCGATCATCTGGCTGCGGGGACACCGACGGGTCAATTCGGCGAGGGTGTGACGTCCCGTTTCGTCGTTGTCCAGAAAGGCATGGACCGTCGGATGCCGTTCGAGGAAAGGGAGCGCCTTCGGCAGATTGACCACCGGGTTCAGCACCGCGGCGTCGATACCGAGCGGTGCGGAGTGCTTCATCGAGAGACAGGCGAGGAAGTCCATGAACCCCTCGAAGACGATCACCCTGTCGGCCTGGTGGTCGATGGTCGTTATCTGTTTGGGCGGGGAGCTCCCCTTGAAGCGTTCGGACCGCAGCTCCCAGCCTCCGCAGTCATTCCGGAGGCCGATGGCGAAAAAGCAGCGGCAACGAACCTGATAGCGCACTTCCCGACATTAAGCCGCCGCAATCCCGGGCACAATGCCGCATGAGGCAAGGTATCCGAGCAGCGCCGGATGGCGCAGCGGGCCAGATATTCCCGGATAGGGATGCGGGGAGAATATGGGAAAGAAAAGGTTGCCCTCTTACAACGTTCTTACAGGACAGTCGGTGCCGTAAGTCCGTAAGCGTTGTAAGATTCAGCAAGAGGATTTGTAAGAAATTAGGAGACAGAGAATAAGCCGGATGTATCTCCGTCTCCAACGATCTTACAGGCCGGAGACATCGTTCAGCAATTCATCAAGCAGTTTCCGGGTGACGGTATAGGTCCGTGCCGTCTTGCTCTCCTGGCATTGGGTCGGCCCGTTGTAGGTGATCGTATAGCGCTGGTAGCAGGTCGGAGGTGTCGGCCGCAGCTGCCAGCTCTCGGTCAGTGTCCGCCGCAAACGGGAGATCAGCGACAGATTCAATCGATACGCCTCGAGCAGATGGCCCAGTCGCCGTCCGACAAGTGTGTGGGCATCGTCGCCTGATCCGCAAAACCGGACACGGCATGCCCCGTCGGCCGCAACTCCGTCAGTCCATGTGCAGGGCCTCCATGAAGCGCCTGATCGTCTCCGGATTGCCCGTGTGTTTGCCTTCGTCTTCGCTGATCTTGCACGTCTCGTTATAGAAGGGCCACGATTCCGTAATCTTTGCGGCGATGAGCTTGATCACGATATTGAGCGGCCGGACCCCCTCGAAATCATTGGTTATGTGCGTGCCTATGCCGAAAGAGGGCTGGCAATAGTCTTTGGCATACTGTTGGATCCGGATGGCTGCGGACGTGTCGAGGGCGTTGCTGAACACGACCTGCTTCGTCCGGGGATCGATTCCCAGCGAACGGTATTTCCCGACAATCCTCATGAGCTGCTCGTAATTGTCCCCGCTGTCGATGCGCAGGCCCTTGAACTGGTTCGCAAAATCCTCGGAAAAGTTCAGGCTGAAGATATCCCATCCGAAACTGTCATAGAGGAAGAGCCCCAGCGCCCCGCGGAAGGTGTTGCGCCACAGGTTCATGGCCATGTGGTTGGCCATCTGCGGACCGTACATGCCGCCAATGGCGCAGATGAATTCATGCGCCATCGTGCCGATCGGCAGCAGGTCGTACTTCATCGCCAGATGCACATTGCTCGTTCCGACGAAGCGGCCGGTCCCGTTCGATGCCCCTTGACAGCTCTTCAGGGCGGATATGGCGGTATCCTGCGCCTGATAGGAAGCCCGGCGGCGTGTTCCGAAATCACTGAATACGCACCCGGCATCCAACAGCCGCCGGCCCTTTTCGGCGGTCTTGTCGTAATAGACCCGATAGTCGAAGCGCCGGTCGGCGCCGGT
>OGYP01001153.1_pt1 | contig 13120 bp, 10 predicted proteins | sample 1576571 | NCBI WGS metagenome assembly OGYP01 (sample SAMEA3541559, study PRJEB24748) | human gut metagenome | biome: human gut; feature: human-associated habitat; material: faeces | place: China | collected 2012
ATAGAAGAAATTATGTTGTTCTATGTAAAGGGTGTTCGACCGTGACCACGTTGTGGCTGTGGCGGGCGTGGGCAAAAAGGAGTTCAGCGAAAGGCGTGTTTCTCAGGGACTGGAGGATTACCTCGAGCACCGAAAGAATTACATTTATTCTTCCGCAGATGATGTGAAGGTATTCCCCGTTGAAGGAATTGACATCATGCAGACATTCCGTCAGTCATTATCCAGTTTCAACTCGCCTTTCCTCTCTTTGTCGTAATAATTGGCAAGCAGGGAAAGAAAACTGCTGATGGCTTCTATCGCCTTGGCAGTGCCCTGGCTGATTTCCTTTTTCTGCAAACGCAGCAGCAGTATGCCGTAAAGCGCCTCAAAACAGGTCTCCAATTCGGATTCTTCCGTTTGTCCGCTCTTTTGCCGCAATTCCACAATAAAAGGCAACGCTTTGAAATATGCCGCATTATAAAAGGGATACTTCGTGGAAGCCAGCAAATCGGCATGCAGGTCCGTAAGGTTGCGGATAACGTTGCGGTTAATCTGCAAATAGGAGATACCCCGTCGAAAGTCATGTACTCTACCCACTCGGACATCTCCTGTACGGTACCGCTTCCCACATTGCCATTGATGTAGGTCTTACAACCGATCTGTTCACACAGTTCGAAGAACTCATGGGTACCGAAGCTGTTGTCCTCGGTCACACCACCCCAATGAGTGTTTATCATTTTCTTGCGGTTCTCCTTCGGGCCGATGCCGTCCTTCCAATGGTATTCGTCTGCGAAGCACCCACCGGGCCAGCGCAGTACCGGAAGCTTCATCTCCTTCAGGGCTGCCACCACATCATTACGCATGCCTTTGGTATTGGGGATCTCGGAATCCTCTCCTACATACAATCCCTCATAAATACATCTTCCCAGATGCTCAGAGAAATTGCCGTAAAGTTCCGGATTGATATGTCCCTTTTTGTTCTTTTCGTTAATATAAACCTTTGCCATATTGATCCTTTCTGTGGCAGGCATCCGTTTCCTACCACTGTTGCGGCATCACGCCATTCCGTCGCAGTGCGATTCCCGCAGAGCGCTTATTATTGGAAGCCCTTCACTTCATGCCAGCTCTCCGCAGGCTCCGTACTTTCTTCCACCTGTACATTCTCATATACTACACTTCTTAACTTGTCTTCCGAAAAGTTATCCACTCTTGCCCTGATCCGCAGATCCTGCAGGGTAAAATCGGAAAGCAGATACTGGCTCTCATCCGGCATCACATCAAAAAAGGTATCACAGATGCAGTCACAGTCCTTCATCGTGATATGCTCCGCATAAGACAGCGGTTGGTCCTTCCGATCCTTCAGATCATAATACTGGGTCCAGGGATAAATCTTGAGGAACTCCTTTACCCGGCCTTCGATCTGCTCCACCGTGATATATTCATAGTGCTGCGGGGTGTCCGGCCGCATTTTCAGCCACAACAGTCTCGCTGCCCCCTTGATCTGAATCCTGCGCATGATGATATTGCGGTTATGTACTGATTCCGAACCGCAGGTGAGACACCCATGGCAGAAGCCATAGACACAATCCTCCACCAGAATCCGCTCATTGGAGCCGTTCTCCGGCTGGCTGTCCGCCCAGGGGCCCTTACCGCCCTTCAGCACCACAGAGTCGTCATTGACTTCCATATAACAGCCTTTCACCAACACATCCGTACACACATCGATATCAATGGCATCCGTACTGGGTGCCGCAACAGGACCTGCCGGGGAATAAATATGGCAGTTCAAGTATTTTACATGGTCACATTTATAAATATGTGTGGTCCAGAAATGGGAATTCTGTAAATTCAGACCGGCGATCCGCACATTTCTACAGTTGGACAGATAGACCAGCCGGGGTCTCTGACCATCCTTGTTGGTGCCGTTACTCCATTTCCAGCGCAGCCAGCAGGCTTTCCAGGTCTTAAGTCCGTTACCGTCAATAGTGCCCGGTCCGCACATGGTAAATCCATTCAGACCGTCCGCATTGATCAGTGCCGTAAAATACAGGCAGGTCTCTCCCTCGATCCGGGTCTCGGCCAGATCATAATCCGAGATATCATCGCTGCCCTTTAACGTCGCACCGGCGGAAACATAGAGATTCACTCCCTGTTTGAAATAAAGTGCTCCCGTCAGATAGGTTCCCGGCGGCACCACCAGGACACCACCGCCCTCTTCTGCCGCCAGGTCGATCACCTTCTGGATCTCTTTGGTATAAACTTTTCCGTCGTCCCAGATCCCGTACTCTGTGAGGACATAGGGTCTGCCCAGTTCCTCAAGCTCCGGCATCCCTATATCATAAAACCAGTCATCTATGGGAGTTCCGTCCGGGAAATATTCCGTAGGTCTTTCTTTTTCGTTATGCATTCTCTGCCTCCTTTGCGTTCTGCTCCCTCAGAAAACGAACACAGGATTTCCGCCCTGATCGTTATCGTTGGTTATCTGATTTCTACAAAGGTAGTGTCGTAAGGTGCAATGGTTACCGTACATGCGCCCGCTTCCGTGGGGATGGTGGTAGTCTGCTCAGTATCACTGTTGTTGATGACTACCAGTTTTTTACTCTCCGGGTAATAAGCACATTCCGTATACAGGTTATCCGTCATATAGCTGCCGAAGGTGCCTTCTCCACCGGCATAACGGATCAGCTGGTACAGCATTCTGGTATTCCACAGGTTCACCTGGAAGGAAGACAGATAGATTCCCAGTCCCTTGCCGAAATGATTCAGTGTGATCAGTGGCTTCCCGCCGTCTGCCAGAAGTACCTGTGCTTTTCCATCCGTCAGATACCGGTTCTCCTTCGCTTCCACATCTGCGCCCTCTGGGATCAGATGCTCAGGATCCGCTGTCTCAAAGGTCCATCTGCCGTGACAGACTCTTGCGCCGGTGTCCTCGTCAATTCCCAGCACATGTGCCATACGGAAATACGTATCATATCCTTCCACAGCGGAAGGCTCGTTCACACCGATAAAGCAGCCTCCCTCGTGTACCCACTTTGTAAGTGCAGTAACAAGCTCCTCATCCTTCCAGGCATCCCCGCCGCTCCAGGCGCTTCCGGCTCTACCTGCATTGATTACGACATCTACGTCCTTCAGTATACCATTTTTTACATCCTCAAAGGAAATAAATTTCACATCCACAGGAAGTCCGGACAAAGCTTCGTTGATGTGGATCAGGTCATGCATATAAGTCTCATGAAAGTGTCCGGACAAGGTCCAGGAACGTAAGCTTCCCCAATAATGCAGCACTGCCACACGGGTCTTGATGCGGTAAGGTTCTCCCGCATCGTGGAAGCTGCGGATCAGACGGAACTCATCTGCCACTTTTTCAATATAATCACAGAAATCCGGGAAACCCTCCACCAGATGAAGGTATCCGCCGAGACCGATCCGGTCGATCTTCGCACGCAGCAGGGCACGTCTTACGCTGTTCCAGTATTTTTTCGCATCCAGTGTGGGATTGCCGCCCTCCATGAAAGTCGGAGCACCGCCCAGCCCCACCGGGAACAGATAGGGGTGCAGACGCAGTTCATGTGTAGGCACATCCACGCCCGCACACAGTCTGGCTTCATAACCGGAGAATACACATTTGATCAGTCCGTCAAAACCAAACTCCTGAAATCTGCCATTATAAGGCTCCACGCCTACCCAGCTGTCGTCATAGAAGACATAAGCCTTTTTGCCGTAGGAATGCACCATATCGATCAGCTTCCTGCCAAAGGAAATAACGAAATCATTGATAAATGCCATCCAATCCGCCTTTTTCGCATTGCCAGGCATATGAGTCACATGCAGCTGTCCCTTATTGATAAAATCTTCCGCTGTCATGCGATATCCGTATTGTTTCTCGAACTCCTGTAAAGCAGGAACGCTCACAGTGAAATCATAGGAACCCCAGTCAGAGAACAGATTCCGGTTCCTCTCACTGCTGCCCCAGATCCATACGAAATTGTAGAACATGGAGGTAAAGCGCACCACCGTGGTATCCGGATGGGTCTCACACCAGTGCTTCATCCAGCCCAGCAGATACTCCTGAGTCTCAGGATATCTGGGATCGATCTGCATCAGATGCTCCTTGTCCCAGTGGTTCGTAGTATGATTGTACATAGAGATTTCTTCCCAGATACGATAGGCTAAGAAGCTTACTGTATACTTATGAAAAGGGATGATGCCGCTCAGGGACACGCTTCCCTTCTCTTTGTCATAGCTCCAGTCCGCATTGTCGATCTTCACATTGGTAGTTCTGTCATAAATCTCCCAATATTCCAGACTCTCTGCGCTATCATTGATCCGGAACTGCTCCGCAAAAAAGCTGTCCATCAGTCCGATGGTCAGGGTGTCACTCTCTGCTACCTGGGGCGGTGTGCACAGGAAGGTCTGCTGTAATTTGTCCTGATTCTCCTTTGCCCAGGCATTGTGATCTCTGATAATACAAATGGTAGAATAGATTCCGTAACCGGCATGGGTGATTTCGTCGGAAAGCACGGTCCCATCACTGTCACGGATCACATCTGCTCCCCATTTTTCCGCCATTTTCAGAGTCAGTTCTTCATATCCTGATTCTCCCGGTAAGGTAAAACCACCTTTTCCCATTCTGAGTTCCTCCTCATATTCCTGCTTATTTTTCATTCCTGTCATTTCTTCACTTCTATTTTCCAGTACAATATCTGTCCTGTTACAGCAATTCCTCTTTCAGACACAGTCTGACCACACGTTCCAGCTGCTCTGCCTCAGACAACAGCACCTGATCTCCTGCAGGATCCGGAATGTCCTTGTAGATCTCCGGTTTCTTAGGAACATTGATTTGTCCCACAGGCTCCCATGCGCCGAAACCATCCGTCACGCACTCTGCCAGATAAGCGTAGGCTCTTTCAGAATGACCTTTGCATTTCTCCCGGATCTCCTGTGCCACATATCCTGCCATCTTATAAGCACCGAAGTCATTGGTATGGGTATAGTCCCCGGGGAAAAAGATGGGTTTGGCATCCTGTAAGCCCTTTTCCAACACATATTTCTTGCTGTGGGCATGAAGATCCAGCACCGGAATTCCGTACTGTGCTCCCAGTTCCAGACATACATCCGCGAATTCCTCCAGCAGATCCAGATAAGTCTGATCCCGCAGTCTCCAGGTATTTCTTGCAATGGGTGTCACCAATACCGGATAGACCCCCTTTGCCTGATTTTCTTTGATATAGCGTTGCAGATTCGCCCGGTATCCGCCCTTTGCCTGCAGCCCGGGAAGCTTCTGATCATTATGCCCGAACTGGAAAAACACATAATCTCCCGGCTTGCTGTACTGAGAGATCACCGCATAATGCCCTTCCTTGCGGAAGCTATCGGTAGTCAGTCCGGAGTGGGAATGATTCGACACTACCACACGTGTGTCAAAATATGCCGGAAGCATCTGTCCCCAGCCACAGTAACAGGTGCCTGGATAATAGGGATAATCTCCGGGCTGATCTGTCACTGTGGAATCTCCCGCCAGATAAACCGTAGGACCGTTCACCTCTTCTACCGTAAGAGCACTGATCCTTGGTCTGTCCGCCAGTACTGCAATATCCACAGTCTTATCCGCAAAAATCCGGGAATAACCCACAGGTACAATATCGCAGACATTTGTAATCATTGTATAAGTGAACTCTCCGGCTCCCACTGTGCCATGAAAAGCCAGCCGTCTTCTTCCGGTGAAGATCAGTATCTCTCCCATTTCCTCTTCTGATCGGATGGTCAGGGTGATCCTGTAGTTCCCCTGTCTGGGTACATCTACCTTGAAGATCAGCGGAATCCTCCTGGGTGAGCCAGACATCGGTTCTCCCGACTGCCTCTCCAACGCTGCCACTTCTTCCGCAGAATCCAGATAGCAGCCGTTCTCATCTTCCTTCAGGAAGGACAGCTGTTCGTTTTGATACCAGTACATCGTATCAAAAGAGGAATTCAGTTCCCGGATCTGCAGCAACTTCTGCTCTCTTCTGTTTTTTTCTGTTACAAAACCGTAACCTTTGCCCGGCTGATAGAGGTCTTCGCTGCCCACATCGATCAGATTGGCCGTTCCTCCATCCTTTCCGAACAGGAAATTCCTGCGAAACATCTATAACGCACCATCCTTCTCAATATCATCGGAAATTAACAAGGTTGCAAAGAAGGAAAGTGCCAGTCCCTGTCCCCATCCCTGAATATACGCCTTGGGAATGCCTCTGTATCCTTCCTTGTCTCTCATGACGGCAGTTCCGCCGGAGACATTCATCACCTTACCATCCTCGCTGACATTGGCAAGCAGGCCCTTGATGGCCTTGTTGATATATTTGCTGTGTAAAGGATTGCCTCTGGTCAGCATTGCTGCGGCAATTCCTGCAGATGCGGAAATCTCTTCATAAGATTCCGGATCATCCACTACGGTTCTCCACAATCCATTCTCCGTCTGGTATACCTTCAGGGCTGCCAACTGCTCATTTAAGGAGCCGGCCACATCGATATACTTCGGATACAGATAGCACTGAGGCAGAATACCGCCTACCTGCGACATGGTAAATGCTGCCCAGGCATTGGCTCTTCCCCAATAGATGCCGGACATATGATCTCCGGCAATATTGTCATAGCCGTGATACCAGAGTCCACTGCTGGGATTCTGTAAATATTTGATATGCCAGTAGTACTGGTTCAAGGCATCATCGATCAGTTCTTCATCGTGTTCCATCACGCCCACACGCAGCATCAGGAACGCTGCCATGAACAAAGTGTCACACCAACACTGCTCCGGAAAATCGTTGTTGGCAGATACGGTGTGCTGCAATACATGATCTCCGAAACGCAGGGCATCTTTTCTTAAATAAGCGATCTTACTCATAAGAATGTCATGATACTGCTGCTCTCCGGTGGCCTGGTATAAGGTGATCAGGCAATGTCCCATGGCACAGGCGTTTACTGTCCATACCTTGGGCAGTCCCAGATCGATCAGTTCGTCGATACGATCCTTTAACAGATCCAGATATTCCTTCTTGCCTGTCTTTTCATAGGCATCGCTGATTCCGTAATATGCCACACCACAGGGCCAGTCCCAAGTGAGATCCATATTCATAGTCTTTTTGACGATCTTGTCAATGACTCCCTCTATTTCTTTCTTATCATATTCCAGTTTTAACATAGCTCCTCCATTTCTGCCTTTTGGCTCTTTATATTCTTTTCCCACAGTTGTTTTTATTGTAAAACAGTCGGTCGGAAAAGGACATAAAGTATCTTCAACTATTCAGAACCCCATTCACAAAATCGCTCTGAATAGTTACATTTTTAATATAGCCCCCAAGCCATTCATGCCTGGGGGCTGTATGTACTTCCTGTAATAAAACTTTTTACTTACTGAAGTCTGGTGGTGTTACCTGCATCCAGAGCAGCCTGTCTCTCATCGATAACTTCCTGATAACCTGCATCCAGATACTTCTGGCTCAGTTCGTCATACAGAGCGTCGAACTGGTCCTTAGAACACATGGTCAGCTTATCACGGTACTCGGTGTACAGATCATACAGTGTCTGGTTGTACTCGGTTACTGCATCGATAGAAGTTGCGAACAGACAGTCGGAGTTAGCCTTGCCTGCTTCATAGATAGCAACCTGTCCGTTGTAGTTAGCCAGGATCTGATCATAGAAGTCCTGAGGAATACCCTGAGGGGTAACTGCCTGGATATCTTTCTCGATAGATCCGAGGGTCTTAACTGCGGTTACTGCACACCAGTAGTCTACGTTGTTGTTGTGTCCCTGCTGCTCAGCCAGACCGGTCTGATCTGCTACTGCTACGGGATCGCCGTTATCATCATAATTGAAGTTCACGCCTTCGATACCCCACTGCATAGTGAACAGATTCTCGGGCTGGTTCAGCCACTCAAGGTACATCATAGCTGCCTTTACTTCATCCTCGGTAGCATCGTTAGCGAAGCCGATCATCATGCCGAAGTTGGTTCCGGGTCTGTAAGAAGCGGAAGATCCCCAGGTCTCATCCTGTGTCCAGGTGGAAGGAGTCACTGCTACTGCCAGCTTGGCATCGGGGTTAGCATCATAGAAGGAGTTCAGTACGTTCATGCTGGAGGAGATATATCCGGTCCAGGTAAATGCTTCACCGTTGATGAAATCTGCCTCTGCCTCGGAAGCATCTCTCAGATAGTACTCAGGATTGTAGTAACCATCATTGTACAGCTCATTCTCCCATTTTAAGAATCTCTTCTGAGCCTCGGTGGACAGAGCGGGGATCTGGTAGTCACCGGTGGTTGCCCATGTAGTCTCATCCTGAGGATAATCTCTGTATCCGTAGTTCTGGTCGATACCTGCGCCGCTTACTTTCTTACCGCTTAAGGGATACTTGTGACCATTTTCTACCAGTTTTGCATACAGCTCTAACAGCTTGGTGTTGTCGCCAACAGGATACTCAGAGAAGCCGGCTTCTTCCAGCCAGTCCTGACGATAGAAAGTGCACCAGGTATAAGTAGTGTTGCCGTAAGGTCTATAGCCAAGTACCAGATAATCTTCATCAGACAGCTTGGTGTAAGCGTCGTTGCCGTGCTCTACCATGGTCTCCCAGTAAGTAGGAGCGATCTGCTTGAACTCTTCTACATCGTAGGTCTGCAGATAGCCGTCTGCCTGCCAGCTTGCCAGCTTATCATAGTCATATTCCATACAGATGGTAGGAAGGCTCTGGCTTGCTGCCAGCATAGCGTAATCAGTCATAACGTCGCTACGGGTAATTCCTACATATTCTACCGTGATGTTGTACTTATCACCGAAGTTCTCCTGTACCCAGTTGGTCCAGTAGTTGTTCTCTACATCAGAGCATCCGTTTCCGGAAGAACCACGATCGTATACGGGGATCTGCAGAGTAACATTGTCTGCGAAAGGCTCCCATCCGTCAATACCTGCTACTGCTGTGGATGCTCCTGCATCTGTGCTTGCTGCAGAACTCTCTGCTACAGATTCCTTTGTTCCGGCATCTGCGGTTGTGTTGTCCGCGCTGCTGCCGCATCCGGTCAGAGTGCTCATTGCCATAGCACCAACAAGTGCTGTTGCCATTACCTTGTGAAGAGTATTCTTCTTCATAAATCAATCCTCCTTGTTTTTCCGAAGGAAAAATCCGAGTCCCTGGCGAGGAGAGGATTTTCCTCTTTAAAAATTATACATAGTTTTATGTGTACCCCCAGTTTTGGGGAAAACTAACTTGGTTGTTTTGTTCCTTTTAACTTTTAGCCCTTAACTGCTCCGATCATGGTACCCTGTACGAAGTACTTCTGCAGGAAAGGATAAATAATAATGATAGGAATTGTTACAAACATGATACTTGCTGCCTGTAATACTTCGGGAGTGGACTGGATCGCACTGCCGGTATCTGCCAGGGAGGAAGTCTGTGCTTCTGCTGCGGATGCCACCAACTGATATAACTTATACTGGATCAGTTTCAGATCGGCGCTCTTGGTATAGTACATGTTGTCTGCGTAGGAATTCCAGCGGCCTACCGCATAGAACAGAGACAACGTTGCCAGGATCGGTTTGGACAGCGGTAATACGATACTGCTTAAGATCTGGAAATTACTTGCACCATCCAGGAAAGCGGATTCCTCTAAGCTGTCGGGAATCGTACTCTGGAAGTAGTTCTTCATGATCAGCATGTTGTACGGGGAATAGATCAGAGGTAAGATCAACACCCACATGGTATCCAGCACATGCAGCTTCTGATATAACAGGTAGCTGGGAATGATGCCGGCACTGAAGTACATCGGTACCATCAGCAGGAAGGTCAGTAGCTTTTTACCTTTTAATCTCTTCTTAGAGAGAGGATAAGCGGCACAAGTACATACCAGCATTCCCAGAGCGGTGAAGATCACGGTAACGATCACCGAGAAGATCATGGAGTAGGTCATGGAGTTATCTGCAAATACCTTCTTGTAAGCATCAAAGGTGATGTCTTTGGGCCAGAAGTAAACGCTCTTGGACATTACTGCGGTATTACCGGATATGGATTTTACTGCTACATGTAAGAACGGTAATACACAGCTGGCGCAGAGGATGACGATCACTGCCATCATGACGAAATCACTGATGCGGAATTTGTTGACCGCATGTGCTCCGCCTGCGGAGGTAGATTCTTCATTAATATTAACTTCTTTTTTCTTCATCTCTCTCACCTCCTACAGTAATCCGTCTTCGCCAAGCTTCTTTGCGAATTTATCAGATAACAGAACCAGGATCAATCCGATCAATGACTGGAACAGACCAACTGCGGTCGCCGCACTGAATTTTCCGGCTCCAATACCTTTGTTGTAAATGTAGACAGCCAGCTGATACTGGAAGTCCTTGACCTGTGAATTTTCTAACGCGGTCAGACGCTCTAAGTTACTTCCCATGACACGTCCGAGGTTCAGGATCAGCAGTGTTACTACTGTGCTCTTGATACCGGGAAGTGTGATATGCCACATTCTCTTCCAACGGTTCGCTCCATCGATCATGGCTGCTTCGTACAATTCTCCGTTGATACCGGTGATCGCTGCCAGGTAGAGGATCGTGCCCCATCCCATCGTCTGCCATACACCGATCAGCAGATATGTAATTGCCCAGTGCCATTTCTCATTCAGGAAAGGAATTCCTTCGGAGATCACTCCCAGGTTGGTCAGCAGAATGTTCACCAGACCGGAGTTCGGACGGAACATTGTCATGGCTACGCTTCCGATGATGGCCCAGGAAAGGAAGTGCGGCAGATACAGGATCGTCTGTGATACTTTCTTGAATCTGGGATATCTTAATTCATTCAGGATCAATGCCAGAATGATGGGCATCGGGAAACCAACTAACAGGTCTGCCAGATTGAACACTACGGAGTTGCGGAGCGCTCTCATGAAATCGGCATCCTTAAATATTTTAATGAATGTCTTCATTCCCACCCATTCACTGCCTGCATATCCCTTCGCCGGCTTGTAATCCATGAAGGCCATCCGTAGTCCCGGGTATGCTCCGTAGCTGAATACAATTACCATGATCAACGGAAACAATAACAGCAGATACAACTGCCAGTCTCTTTTAAAAGCTTGTTTCCAAGTGGTTTTTGTTTTCACACCCACCACATTGGCTGCATTCTTCTTCGCCATGTCGAACCTCCTCAAGTGTCAACTATATTTTCTCGTCATTTTGTACACTTTTTGTAACCTTGTAAGCATATTATCATACATGTTGTCATATTTTTCTAATCAATCAATATAGAAAACTATGCAAAAACAATCATTATAGATCATGGTCGTTTTTCGTAAGTTTTGAAGTTTCGTTGCATTTTCGTAAATTTTACGTGAATTTTGGAGCGTTTTTGCTGTAGGATTCGCTGTTTCACGGTATTTTTAGCCTTTTTTAATCTCTTCCACGGAAACGTTGCAAACCCTAAAAAAATCATTTTCGCAACATAATGGTTGATTTTATCCATTTTAATTGTTATATATAATGTATAGACATTATTTCTACTGCAGCATGTCTTTCCGTTGCATCATCATACAGGATGCACAAAGCGATTCAGGAAACTCTGGAACAGGAGGCACACTATGGCGAAATCCAAACGAGCTGTCACAGAATACCGAAGTTATTATCTGCCAACACACTTCCCGGTACTGCTTCTGTCCGGTGATTATTGGAAGATTTCCGATATTCCCAGCGGAAGCCTTCATTTTCATAACTGTCTGGAGATCGGGATCTGTCATTCCGACAGCGGCACATTAGAGATCAATGGCGAAAAACAGACCTTCCATGCCGGTGATGTCACCGTATTGCCCCGTAACGTTCCACACACCACTTATAGTGCCCCGGGCACAAAAAGCCACTGGTCCTATCTGTTTCTGGATCCGAAGGAGTTGTTCCGCAATCTTCTCCCCGCTTCCTGGAAAAATCACGACCTCTCCACAGACGGCTTCCCGGGGTTCCGCTATATTTTCAGCAAAGAGTCTTTTCCCCACATCAACTATCTGGTGTCCCATATCATCCACGAGCTGGAAGAGCAGAATCCCTGCTATCAGATCAGTGCCAGAAGCCTGTTATGCTCCCTTTATATTGAATTGTACCGGATCGAAAGTCTCGGCGGTGTCAATCCCGACACGGCCAAACCGGACTCTCTTGAAATACTGGCCTTACAGGAACGTAAAAAAGAAGGCGAGATCGCCGAAAACTCTCTGGTGATCTCACCCGCTCTGGAATATATTGAGAAAAATTATATGCAACAGTTCTCGATCGAATATCTGGCCGATCTCTGCCACTGGAGCCCGACGCACTTCCGCCGGGTTTTCCATGATATTATGGGAACTTCACCGTTAGACTACGTCAACAACACCCGGATTTTAAAATCCTGTATTCTGTTACGCAGTACGGAACACTCTATTCTGGACATTTCCGAGATGGTGGGGTTCCATTCCGTGTCCAGTTTCAACCGCTACTTTATCAAACTTATGCAGATGTCTCCCAGAGAATACCGCAAGCAGATGCAGCAGAGCGAGAAAAAGGCTGAGAACCAGTCCATTCTGGAATTTGCCGGATGGATGCGGCCGGAATAGCCCCTCTGTGTTCCGGTCACTCCGGTCATCAGGCCAGCCTCTTGTGCTTCCATTTGCCGGAATAATACCGGATCACCGGAATCACACAGCCACAACTCCAGGACAGAGGAGTGGCGATCCAGATTCCCGTGACGCCCAGGGTTCCGGACAATAGATACGCGAACACGATCCTGCCGGACAGCTCCGTCAGTCCCGCTACCATACAGGTATTGACGTCTCCGGCTCCCCGGATCACATTCTGGTAGCTCTGCATCACCCCCGCGATCACATAAGCCACGCCGATAATGGTCAGATAGGTGCAGCCGATGCCGATGGCTTCTCCCGATTCGTTCGCATCCAAAAACAGCGTCATTAACTGAACCCGGAAAATAAGTACCATGGAGGCAATAAAAATACTGGCTCCCACCATGACACCCAATGTCTTATAGAGAGCTTCCCTGATCCGGTCATACTGATTCTTCGCAATGTTCTGCCCAGTAAATACCGAAAGTGCCGTTCCAATAGAGACGATGACCTGGATCGCCACACTGTCCACACGATTTGCCGCC
>OGYP01001167.1_pt1 | contig 13036 bp, 12 predicted proteins | sample 1576571 | NCBI WGS metagenome assembly OGYP01 (sample SAMEA3541559, study PRJEB24748) | human gut metagenome | biome: human gut; feature: human-associated habitat; material: faeces | place: China | collected 2012
ACTCTCTTTCAATATTTTTTCAATCTGTTTGTGACATATCTATTTTAAACCTATAATATAAAAATTTTATTGAATATTTGCTTTAAAAATATCATTATTTGATAAATTATATTTATTTTTGATTTATGTTCTATAGATAAATTTCAAATTTCTTTGGATTTTTTTGAAATACAAAAAAATAGTAGCTCTCAATTTTTTAAAGCTACTATCTCTTAATAACTGCCTGTTCTTTTTCGAGATTACAACATCTCTAACTTTCTAATAATTGTCGATTACTGTACCATTTTTTAAATATACTTTTATCTGTCTTATGATATGAGGTATATTATAGTTTCCTGCAAATTTAGAATTATCTAATAGTTTCTCATTTATAGCTACCCATTCTAATTTATTTTTTTCTTCCACTAAATCTACTTCATGTTTTAAAATTCCATAATAAACTTGTAAATTATTTTCATATTTAAAGTAATTCAAATCCATAAAATGTTCTAATTCTATATTTTGATTAGAAATTCCTGTTTCTTCAAATAATTCTCTATACGCTGCATTATCATTAGATTCATTTTCTTCTACTTTACCTCCTACAAAATTATATAGTCCTTTATATGGTTCTTTTGCTCTAATGCAAAAAAGTACCTTATCTAAGTTCGTATTAAACACTACTATTAAGTTCAATTTTCTCATTCTTTTCTCCTTCATTTTTTATTTACAATTTTCCATACAACTTACTATTTTCTAGTCTTCTTATATAAAGAACAAACTATGCAACCTTTATTCCAGTATCTCTAACTTCTTTTACAAATAGATTTGAAACTTTTCTATAATCCTCTGCTGTTATTGGATGTAGTTCAATTCTTGTATCTATCTTCCAAGTTAAGCCAATTAATTTCGCTCCATCCTCAATAATATCATTAAAGTCACTTGAAATTATAGCTATATCTATATCACTATCTTCGTTTTCAGTACCTTTTGAATATGAGCCAAATAATATAATAGCATCTATTTTATAATACTTGCTTATCTTCTCTATATATTGTTGTATAGATTTCATTATTTCACTATTAACATATTTTTTAGTCATACATATACCTCTATATTTTTTACTTGTTTGGCAGTATATTCATCTGTACATTTTTGATAAAAGCTTTCTTTATAATCATCATATCTTGCACTTATATTAAATTGTGTAATTATTTGTAATTCTGTACTAATTTTTTCATATTATTATTTTATTTCAGATTTTAAAATGAAATCTGTAATTAGAAAATTCTCCATAACAAAATTATATAATTGGCTAATTGCATCAAAAGACTTGTTGTCAATGGCATTTAATACCAATTCAACGAATTTCTGAGCTGGCATATTTTTTAAATGATATTTTTCTCTATAATCCTTATTTCTATATATTCTTTCAATTTTAGTGAATGGGACTGTTGCAATTCTATTTTTATAATAATAATTGTTTATTAATTCCTTTAATAGCATATAATAATTTAAATCATAATTTTCATTATTATCTATTTTATCTTTAATTTCATCCATCAAATCCCAACAAGCATAATTATTAATCATCATTGTTGACTCTTCAGGTGCATCAAATTCCATTTCATAATATTTCAAACTATCTTCTTTTAATTGTCTTAATTCTCCTGTTTTATCAAATAGAATAATACCATTTCCATACATATTGGCATCAGCAAGCCTTCGTCTTTGTTTAAAATCGTTTTCTAAATATTTATATGATTGACTTAGTGGATTAATAAAGTATTCAATCATAATTTCATCTATAATAACATTTCCTCTTTGTTTAAATCCAATATCTTTTGTTATTATATGTACATCTATATCTGATCTATCTGTATTATTTCCAGTAGCATAACTACCACATAAAATAGCCCCTATAACATAATCCTTTTCTTTATATTCTTTCAAAAATTTTTCTAATACATTTTTCCAGTTCTCCATAAAATACACCTTTCTTAATAAACTTATTCGCGATATTCCCTTGTTTTCCTTTTATATTTTTTACATTCTTCTAATTGCTTATATTTTCCATTGACTTTTATTGCTGATCCAACATTATAACTTTCCCCTTTATATTTTGCTAATCTTTTTATTGCTTTTTGATTTATTAGTATGTATTTATAATATTATGCTTTTTTCCCTAAAATAATACTTTCAAATTTGTTACATAAATCTATAATATAATCATACTTTATTATGTTTTCTCTCCAACTTTCTTTTATACTATTTAAACCATAGTAAAGTCCTAATAGTCCACCTAAACAACTACCTATTGTGTCAGTATCATTTCCTAGATTAACTCCCTCTAAAATAGCTGTATTATAATCATTAGATTTCAAAAACATATATAAAACACATTCTAAGGTATTAACTATATAACCATCTGAATTTATATTATCTAAATTTAAAACTGTAATATCATCTTTTAAAATTCTATCATATCTTTTTAAACTATCTTTTGAAAAATAGTTATAATTCAATTTTTTTATATTCTTATATGCTTGCTTTTTTTTCTAATCCATTTAATAGTCCTAGAATAAATGAAACATAAATGTAGCAACCTAAAATACTTACTTCGTGTCTATGTGTTATTGATGATACATCTTTTACTATATTATAAATTTCTTTATCATCTTTAATCTTTTTATAATAAATATAGTATGCAATTGGTATCATTCTCATTAATGATCCATTTCCATTACTATATTCATCGTCTTCTCCACAATTTTTTGCTTCATCTAATTTTAATTCATATTTTACTAATGCTTGTATAGTTGTTCTTCCTATATCAAATACTTTTCCAAGTGGTGTATATTTATTTTTTCTATACCAATTAAAAAATCTATTTCCTATATCAGTTGTATCAATTTCTTCTTTATGTATTATGGAGTCCATTGTTGCTAATGTCATTAAAGTATCATCTGACCAACTTCCTAATGGTTGGTTATGTGTTCCATACTCTCTTAAATCTACAACTGGATTTTTTCTTAATTTTTCTCTTGTCATAAATTCAACTGGAACTCCTAAAACATCTCCAATTACAAAACCTATTATTCCATTTTTTATACTTTTATCCATTTTTTGTGTCCTCTCTTGCATCATTTTATAAAGTTTTATCTAAATCTAATATAATATCTTTTTTAATTTTTTCTATATATCCTGTTCTTTTTATAAGATATTATATAATCAAAATCTTATAATTTAAATAGTATAGAGAAAATTTATATATTTCATTAATTTTCATTTGATGCCATAAAAAAGACTTACAGTCTCTTTTCTTTATTTTTATCTTTATATTCTTTATTATAAATCATATCTGTTGATTTTATATCATATATATATCCTGCATATATATTATTTCTTATTGTTCTTGCACACATTTTTGTTTTAAAATTCATTTTCTTTATTTCTTTTGCTATTACTTCGGGTGTTTTTTTATCTTCTTTTATTGATTTCTCCACGTATTCCTTTAATTCGTAATCATTGTCTATTTTTAATTTTGGTCCTTTTGCTTTTAAATAATATTCGTATTTTTGTTGCGCTACATCTGCACTATATACCCATATTTCTATTAATTCTGTCGTTAAATTTTTTACTAATCCTCTTTTTATTTCATTTCTTATTGTTTTTTCTGTTCTATCTAAAAGCTCCGCTATTTCAACTTTTGTACGTTCATCTCTATTAAACCATCTTTCACTATATTCTAAGTGTTTACCTCTTTTACTTTTTGTGTTATTATTTTGTTGACACATAATTATTACCTTCTTTCAATGTTTGATTCGACACCAACATTGTATCATAAGTTTTAATTATGTGTCTTTTTTTCCTAAAAACGGTAATTTAATTTTACCATTTATATACTTTTATAGAAAATTTAAAATAGTTATTGATTAGAGCTTTATTAAAATAAAATCTAATCTTTTTTTTATTTTATACCCTATATAATTTTAACATTGTTACCGTGTCATATTATCCATTTAACAATATAAAATCAAATGTCTTTAAGAGTTTTGGATAATTTTTATAGTAATGCTATTAGCGATAACTTAAAAAATATAGAAATGAAAAAAATCTCTCAATCAGATTTAGCTAATGAATTAAATCTGTTAGGAATAAATATTCACAAAAACAATATTTCACTAATTGAATCTAACAAAAAATCTGTAAGAGACTTTGAATTATGGGAAATTATAAAAGTTTTAGATTTGGATTTTGAAAGTTTACTAAACGATATTGAAAACAGATTACAATTTTTTGCTTTTATAAAAAAATGAAGGAGTCTTTTTAGACCTCCTCATTTCCACAATATCATTAGATTTTTTATCTAAAATTCTATAAATCTTTGTAAAACTATACTCTTATTTTATTTTCTCTAAAATTTCATCAGCTTTTTCATCTTCTAAAACAACGCCAACATTTTCAAGACCTATTTCAGCATGATTTCCATCTTCCATATGAAAATCTGAGCCAATTGTTACAAATAAATGATTTTCTTCAGCAAATTTATTCCACTTTTCTATTTCGTTAACAATATTATTATTTCTATCTGTATATATATAATTTGCTTCCAATCCGTCTGCTTTCATATCATTAATTATTTCTAGAATTTCATTCATTGTTAAATTATCTTCATGAACATATGCTACTGGATGAGCTAATACAACTTTTCCACCTGCTTTTCTAATTATTTCAGCTGCCTCTTTAGGCGTAACTGTTTCCTTTTTTACATATGCTGGACAATTTTCATTCATTATGGTTTCTATGAATTCCCCTTTACTTGGAATATGCCCAAATTGTTTTAGAAGTTGCTTCTCATTTGTTTTATTTGATATAATATCCATAGCTATATGAGCTTTAGTAACAGCCCCAATCATATCTAATTTATTTATATTTAATATATAATTCATTTCATTTAATTTATTTGCAACATTATGTAGATAATCATGCCTAGCATTTCTAATTTTTTTAAGGCTCTCATTAAGATATTTACTGCTAGTATCTATATTGTACCCTAATACATGGATTCCACATTTTTTCGTTTTTGTTGAAATTTCCACAGCAGTAATTAATTCTATCCCATTATCTTTTGCATAATTATATACTTCATCTGTATATGCATCTACGGTATCATGATCAGCAATTGCAATCGTTTGAACTTGTTTTCTCTTTGCCTCATCAATTATTTCTTTTGGTGATAATAATCCATCCGATTTATTTGTATGAATATGTAAATCTATTTTTTTCATAAAAACTCCCATATAATCTTTCTCCTGTACTGAAAATAATATTTTTTTAATATATTCTTCTGATAAGACTACTATATGTACATCTATATCTAATCTATCTGTATTATTTCCAGTAGCATATTTTGCTAATATTTTTATTGCTTTTTGATTTATTAGTATGTATTTATAATATTATGCTTTTTTCCCTAAAATAATACTTTCAAATTTGTTACATAAATCTATAATATAATCATACTTTATTATGTTTTCTCTCCAACTTTCTTTTATACTATTTAAACCATAGTAAAGTCCTAATAGTCCACCTAAACAACTACCTATTGTGTCAGTATCATTTCCTAGATTAACTCCCTCTAAAATAGCTGTATTATAATCATTAGATTTCAAAAACATATATAAAACACATTCTAAGGTATTAACTATATAACCATCTGAATTTATATTATCTAAATTTAAAACTGTAATATCATCTTTTAAAATTCTATCATATCTTTTTAAACTATCTTTTGAAAAATAGTTATAATTCAATTTTTTTATATTCTTATATGCTTGCTTTTTTTTCTAATCCATTTAATAGTCCTAGAATAAATGAAACATAAATGTAGCAACCTAAAATACTTACTTCGTGTCTATGTGTTATTGATGATACATCTTTTACTATATTATAAATTTCTTTATCATCTTTAATCTTTTTATAATAAATATAGTATGCAATTGGTATCATTCTCATTAATGATCCATTTCCATTACTATATTCATCGTCTTCTCCACAATTTTTTGCTTCATCTAATTTTAATTCATATTTTACTAATGCTTGTATAGTTGTTCTTCCTATATCAAATACTTTTCCAAGTGGTGTATATTTATTTTTTCTATACCAATTAAAAAATCTATTTCCTATATCAGTTGTATCAATTTCTTCTTTATGTATTATGGAGTCCATTGTTGCTAATGTCATTAAAGTATCATCTGACCAACTTCCTAATGGTTGGTTATGTGTTCCATACTCTCTTAAATCTACAACTGGATTTTTTCTTAATTTTTCTCTTGTCATAAATTCAACTGGAACTCCTAAAACATCTCCAATTACAAAACCTATTATTCCATTTTTTATACTTTTATCCATTTTTTGTGTCCTCTCTTGCATCATTTTATAAAGTTTTATCTAAATCTAATATAATATCTTTTTTAATTTTTTCTATATATCCTGTTCTTTTTATAAGATATTATATAACCAAAATTTTATAATTTAAATAGTATAGTGAAAAAAATATATTTCATTAATTCACATTTGATACCACAAAAAAAACAAACCCTTACAGTCTCAATAGAAAGACGTAAAAGTTTGTTTTTCTCTACTTTGGTTGGGCTAGCTAGATTCGAACTAGCGCATGTCAGAGTCAAAGTCTGATGCCTTACCGCTTGGCTATAGCCCAATATATATTTTTTGCAATAAATTTATGGGGTGGAAGATGGGACTCGAACCCACGGTCTTCAGTGCCACAAACTGACGCGTTAACCAACTACGCTACATCCACCATCTTGCATCTCAAAATCAATGCAGTTATTATTTTACTATTTAATCATTTATTTGTCAATAGTTGTAAAAAATTTTTTTATAAAATCCGAATTTTGCTTTCTTTTTAAAATTATATCTAAATAAAAATAATATAAAATACAAAATACTATGTAATTTAACAAATTCTATTATACTTTAAACTGAATTACATTTAAGTAATTCCAGGTATTTTGTATTCTATAAATAATTATTCTACTTCTCTTGCCAAAACAACTAATCTATATGAGTTGTTTGATTGGCATGTTACCAAAGAAACTTCTCTTTTACCATTAGTATTTCTTTGATAAAATGACGTATCAGATTCTTCTGTAGTATATTTATTGTATATCGTATATGCTCTTCTTGTTCCTGTTTCCCAGTCTGTTATATATATAGTATCCCCAACTTGAAGTTTTTTATTACTTCCAAAAAATAAACCACTTCTATAATTGTGTCCCATTATTACAGTATTTCCAACATTATTTAATCCTACACCATATTGAATTGCAACAGATACTTCAATAGCATTGGCATCTGTAACTTGCCAAGATCCATTTACTTTGTCTCCTAAAATAGGATACTGCAATCTTACTGTTGGCATTTCTATTTTTCCTGCTACATTGTAACCTTTATATTTTAATGCGTCACTTGAAATTCCTCTTGTTCCTCCATTTTTTGGTGTTTGTTCTTGTATCGCTTGATTTTCCTGTTCATCTGTATATAATGGATCATCTGTTGTTTGATTTACAACATTATCAAATTCATCAGTCAAAAAATTATCTGCATCTGAATTTAATTTATATTTCTGATAATATTTATAACACAAATAACCTGCTGTACCTATAACACCAATTATAAGTACTGCAAGTAATCCGCGTTAGAAATTTATCATATGCGCTCTTACCCATTTTCTCATTCCTTTCGATATTTTTTATTTAATACATTTCTTCTTATACAATTCCTTCTCCTAGTTTTTTACCTGCTATTATATGAAAATGCATATGCATAACTGTTTGACCAGCATTTTCTCCACAATTATTTATTGCTCTAAATCCTTCTTTAGCAAAGCCTTCTTTTTTTGCTATTTTATTTATTGCTTCATATATTTTTGATATTATATTATCATTTTCTTCAACATCTAAAACATTGTCATAATGTTTTTTAGGAACAACCAAAATATGAATTGGTGCCTGTGGATTCAAATCCTTAAATGCTGTTACATTTTCATCTTCATATACTATTGTTGATGGAATTTCGCCATTTGCTATTTTACAAAAAATACAATCACTCATATTACTTCCTTCTTTCGTCTAATTTTATTTACTTTTTTATTATAACATATTGACATATTTTTTTCTACGCCAATTTATTTTTTATTTACTTTTTGGGTAAAAAACAACATATCCATTTTTTTGAATATGTTGTTTTCTTTTTATTCTTCTATTAAAACTGCTTTTATTCTTCTTACTCCTGCTGAGCTTGATTCTTCTTTTTTTATTTTGAATTTTCCTAGCTCTGATGTATTGCTTACATGAGGTCCTCCGCATATTTCTGTTGATACATCTCCTATTTTGTATACAGTTACTATATCTGGATATCTTTCTATAAATTCACATTCTGCCCCCATTTTTATTGCTTCTTCTTTTGGCATTTCTAATTTTTCTACTGGAATTGCCATTTTTATGTATTCATTTACTAGGTCTTCTGTTTGTTGTTTTTCTTCTGGTGTCATTTTGCTATCATGTGAAAAATCAAATCTCATTCTTTCTGCTGTTATGTTGCTTCCTTTTTGATGTACATGACTTCCTAGTACTTTCTTTAATGCTGCATTTAATAAATGTGTTGCTGTGTGGTATTTTGTTTCCATTTCTCCTGTTGAAGCAAGTCCACCTTTGAATTTTTGCTCTGCACCTTTTCTTGATAAAGCTTGATGCTCTTCAAATTTCTTTTTGAATCCTTCTATATCAACAGTTAAACCTTGCTCTTTGGCAAGCTCTTCTGTAAGTTCAATTGGGAATCCATATGTATCATATAATTTAAATGCAATATCTTTTGATATTTCTGTTCCTTCTATATTTCTTGTTAATTTTTCAAATTCACGTAAACCTTTTTCTAATGTTTTATTAAATTTATTTTTTTCATTAGCTAAAACTTCTAATATAGCTTTTTCATTTCTTTCAAGCTCTTTGTAATATGGCTTATATTCATCAATTACAACTTTTGCAAGCTCTTGTTCCCAATTGCTGTTTATATCTATATCTAATTTTTTAGCATAACGAATCATTCTTCTTATTAATCTTCTTAATATGTAACCTTGGTCTGTGTTTGAAGGTTTTATTCCTGCATCATCACCACTTAATATTACAACAGCTCTTATGTGATCTGCTATAATTCTCATGCTTCTTGTATATTTTTCATCATCATAATTTTTTTCAGAAACTTCTTCTATTTTTTTAATTAAATCTGTCCATATTGATGATTTATAGTTATCTGTTTGTCCTTCAAGTACTGCAACAACTCTTTCAACACCCATTCCAGTATCAACATTTTTATTTTTTAATGGTTCAAATGTTCCGTCTGGTTTATGATTGTATTGCATAAATACATTGTTCCATATTTCTACCCAATTATCATTTTCTGGATCAAAATCAGATGGAACTTCTTCATCACTTCTCCAATAGAATATTTCAGTATCTGGTCCACATGGTCCTGTAAGTTCCATGTTTGGCCACCAGTTATCATCTTCTCCTAAAAATGCAATTCTGTTTTCTGGAATTCCTAATGATTTCCATAAATCTGCTGATTCATTATCTGCTGGTACTATATCGTTTCCTTTAAATACAGTTACAGATAATTTTTCAACTGGTATTTTTAAGTATTTTGTTAATAGTTCAAAACTCCATGTTATAGATTCTTTTTTGAAGTAATCTCCTAAAGACCAATTTCCTAGCATTTCAAAAAATGTATGATGTGTTTTATCTCCAACTTCATCTAAATCATTTGTTCTAAAACATTTTTGAACATCTGTTAAACGTGTTCCTTCTGGATGAGGCTCTCCTTTTAAGTATGGTACTAATGGTTGCATACCTGCTGTATTAAATAAACAAGTTGGATCATTTTCTGGAATTACTGGAGCACTTGGTATTATTTTATGTCCGCGCTCTTCAAAAAATTTTAAGTATATATTTTTTAAATCTACTTTTTCCATATATTTTTTCGACTCCCTTTTTAAACAATTTTTCGTCAATTATATTACAAATTATGGTAAATTGCAATAGTTTGATTGTTTTAATAAACTTGGCAATAACGTTGGCACATATGCAAATACAGATTTAGCTACTATAATGTTAAATTTAGCCAACTAAAAAAATTATAAAAATGGCGAATCAATTTGTGATTCGTCATTCTATTTTTAGTTGTTGGCATACCTGTCCTAAGTTTTGAAATTTACATCAAACAATCTTGTTTTGCCTCACTTACAGTTACTTTTGCTATTTTATTTATTAAATCATCTTTATCTGTTTTATGCTTTACTACAATATAATTTGTTGTATGTCCTTTTAAATATTCTCCTTCACGCTCTTCGAATAGAACTTCTACTTGTTTACCTATATATTTTTTGTTGTAATTGTATTCATTTTCATTTGATAGTTCTATTAATTTTTTACTACGCTCTTCTTTTATTTTTCCATCTATTTGATTTGGCATTACTGCTGCCTTTGTTCCTTTTCTTTGTGAATATTTAAAAATGTGCATTTTGTAAAATGCTATTTCTTTTAAAAATTCGTATGTTGTATTAAACTCATCATCTGTTTCGCCTGGAAACCCAACTATAATGTCTGTTGTTAATGCTGCATTTGGAAATTTTGACCTTAGTCTTTTCGTTACATCTCTAAATTCTTCTGTTGTATATCTTCTGTTCATTCTTTTTAATGTTTCTGTGCATCCGCTTTGTAATGATAAATGAAAATGGTCACATATTTTATCTAATTTTGATAATCTTTCCACAAACTCATCTGTTATTATTGTTGGCTCTATTGAACCTAATCGTATTCTATGTAATCCTTGTATTTTATTTATTTCTTCAAGTAAATCTATTAAACCAATATTTTCACCTTTAAAATCTCTTCCATATGATGCTATATGAATTCCTGTTATTACAACTTCATTTATTCCTTCTTCTACAACTTTTTTTATTTCTTCTATTACATTTTCTATTTTTCTACTACGAATATGACCTCTTGCATATGGAATTAAACAATAAGAGCAAAATCTGTCACATCCATCTTGTACTTTTATAACAGCTCTTGTTTTTTCGGTATACGTTGTTGTTCCAAGCTCTACATAATCTAATTTATACATTACATCTGATACAAGGTCTTCTGCTCCTTTTTGTGCTATATGATTTTCTACTATTTGTATAATATCATTTTTTTCATTATTTCCAATTATTAAATCTATCTCCGGTATTTTTTTAAGCTCCTCTTTTGCAACTTGTGCATAACATCCACATGCTACCAATGTTGCATCTTTATTTATTTCTTTTGCTCTTCTAAGCATTTGTCTTGACTTTCTATCTGCCACATTTGTTACTGTACATGTATTAACTATGTAAACATCTGCATACTCATCAAATTCAACAACTTCATACCCGTGCTCTATAAATTTTTGTGCCATTGCATTAGTTTCGTATTGATTTACTTTGCATCCTAAAGAGCAAAATGCTACTTTTTTTACTTCATTCATTTTTATACCTCTCTTAATTTTATTAATAGTTTTGATTATATCATCCTAACAATAATATGTAAAGTAATAAATTCTAAATAAATTCCATATTATATTTGCTAATTACTATAAACATCCATTTTTCTATTGAATATTATGTAAATTTATGATATAATAATTGCATATGATTTTAAAGGGGGATTTTTAATGTCTAAGACAAAAAAAATTATTATTTTATTTAGTACTTCAATTTTATTTTTAATACTATTTTCAATAAAAAGTGACGCATATTGCTGGCCAATCGCCAATAGTAATGGCACTATTGATTATAACAGTAGTTATATTGAATATGGTTATGGAAAAAGAACTTATACTGTAGATACAAATTTATGGAAAAACGAAGTAAGTTATTGTAAAACAGAAAATCATCATGGTGTAGATATAACCGGAACACCTGGTGCAACATATAAAATCGTATCCGTTTCTAATGGTACAGTTATTGCAACAAGCGCAAATAGAGCAACATATGCTGGAACATCTTTTCCAAACAATAATCAGAGACAAGGACCTAACCATTCAAATGGTGGAGGATACGGAAACTATATTCTTGTAAAAGATAGCAACTCAAACTTCGTATTCGTTTATGCACATTTATCTCCTAACACATTAACTGTAAAAAAAGGTGATTCAGTAAGAATGGGACAAGTTTTAGGTACAATGGGTAGTAGTGGTGATGCAGGACATATGCATTTACATTTTGAAATAAGAAGAAATACAGCTTCAGCTTTGTCAACACCTTATTCTTCAACAAGTAATATGAAAATAACATCTACATTTGATTATGAGAGTAATCAAAGTGTTTCTATAAACCCAGTAAAATACATTTATACAAAACAAATGGCAACAGATTTCGTTACAAGTTTATATAATAATATTTTAGGAAGGAACCCAGAAACTACAGGATTAAACAATTGGGTTAATTGCATAATGAATGGTACGTCTTTAAACAAAATTGTCTCTTCTTTCTATAATAGTAAGGAATTTAAAAATAAAAACTATCCTAATGAACAATTTGTAGAAAAATTATATATAGGATGTTTACAAAGAAATAGTGATTCTAACAGTAAAGCAAAATTTGTTCATCAATTAAATAATGGTGTTTCCCGTTCACAAATAATTAACTCTTTTGTAAATTCTTCGGAGTTTACAAACTTAACAACAAAATTCTATGCTCAAGACTTCGTTTCTGATTCATATAAATATATACTTGGAAGAGCTATTGATTCCAGCGGAAAAAAATATTGGACAACCTCTTTAATGAATTCAAACTCACCTGTATCACTATTGAACTCATTATATAATTGCTCAGAATTTACTAATAAGAGATATAGTAATAATGATTATGTGGAAAAATTATATAGGGGTTGCTTACATAGAGCAAGTGATGCTGGTCCCCTCCGTTATGGACTGGCAGAAGCGCCGGGAA
>OGYP01001183.1_pt1 | contig 12907 bp, 7 predicted proteins | sample 1576571 | NCBI WGS metagenome assembly OGYP01 (sample SAMEA3541559, study PRJEB24748) | human gut metagenome | biome: human gut; feature: human-associated habitat; material: faeces | place: China | collected 2012
GGGATTCCTATGGCACGCACCGCGGCAGTCACCCGCAATACGCGGGAGACACAGATCACGCTGACGATTGACCTGGACGGCACCGGCAGGGCCGACCTGCACACGGGCATCGGCTTTTTTGACCACATGCTGGACGGCTTCGCCCGCCACGGCCTGTTTGATGTAAGCGTCACCTGCCGCGGCGACCTGGACGTAGACTGCCACCACACCATTGAGGACATCGGCATTGCGCTGGGCACGGCCATAAAAGAAGCGCTGGGCGACAAGGCCGGGCTGGTGCGGTACGGCAGCTGTATGCTGCCGATGGATGAGACGCTGGCACTCTGCGCCGTCGATCTGGGCGGGCGGCCCTACTTTGTGTACGACGCCAGCTTTGCATGCCAGAGCTGCGGCGGCATGGACACCCAGATGGCGCGGGAGTTTTTCTACGCCGTATCGTACAGCGCCATGATGAATCTGCATCTGAAGGTGCTCTACGGGGAGAATGACCACCATAAGCTGGAGGCCATGTTCAAGGCGTTTGCCAAGGCGCTGGACGCCGCGACGCGCAGAGATGCGCGGATCGACGGCGTTTTGTCCACCAAGGGGACGCTGTAAGGGAGATGCTCGGCGGCGGGAACGACGGGCGCCTATAGAATCCGCCCGCAGCCGTTTCCCGCCGTGGACAGCATATACAGTAGGAGGGAAAGCAGTATGTACAAGGACATCATCGACACCATCGGCTTTGTGGAGAGCTACGACCCCGAGCTGGGCGCGGCTATGCAGCGTGAGCTGGGCCGCCAGCGGCAGAACATTGAGCTGATCGCCAGCGAGAACATCGTTTCCCCCGCCGTCATGGCGGCCATGGGCAGCGTGCTGACGAACAAGTACGCGGAAGGGTACCCCGGCCACCGTTATTACGGCGGCTGCCAGTACGTCGATCAAGTCGAGCAGATCGCCATTGACCGCGCCTGCAAGCTGTTCGGTGCGAAGTATGCCAACGTCCAGCCGCACTCCGGCGCACAGGCCAACCTGGCCGTCTACTTTGCACTGCTGAACGTCGGCGACACCGTCATGGGCATGGATCTGTCCCAGGGCGGCCACCTGACCCACGGCTCCCCCGTGAACATGAGCGGCAAGAACTACAACTTTGTCTCCTACGGTGTCTCCGCCGAGGATGGCCGCATCGACTACGCCGCACTGGCCAAGCAGGTCGCAAAGGTCCGCCCCAAGCTGCTGGTCGCCGGTGCGTCGGCCTATCCCCGCGCCATCGACTTTGAGAAGCTGGCCGAGATCGCCCACGGCTACGGCGCGATGCTGATGGTCGATATGGCGCACATTGCGGGTCTTGTTGCAGGCGGCCAGCACCAGAGCCCCGTGCCCTACGCCGACGTGGTCACCACCACGACCCACAAGACGCTGCGCGGCCCCCGCGGCGGCCTGATTTTGACCAACAACGAGTATATCATCAAGCGCATCAACTCCGCCATCTTCCCCGGCACGCAGGGCGGCCCGCTGGAGCACGTCATCGCCGCGAAGGCCGTCTGCTTTGGCGAGGCGCTGAAGCCGGAGTTCAAGGAGTATGCCCGCAAAATCGTTGAGAACGCGAAGGCGCTTGAAGCCGAGCTGACCGCCCGCGGCGTGAAGCTGGTCTCCGGTGGCACGGACAACCACCTGCTGCTGATCGACCTGACCGACGAGGACTGCACCGGCAAGGAGCTGGAGCACAATCTGGACGAGGTGCACATCACCGCGAACAAGAACACCGTCCCCGGCGAGAAGCGCAGCCCGTTTGTGACGAGCGGCGTGCGCATCGGCACCCCCGCCGTCACGACCCGCGGCATGGGTCCCGACGAGATGAAGGTGATCGCCGACTGCATTGCAGACTGCGTGTTTGACTTTGCGAACAAGAAGGACGAGGTCGCCAGCAAGGTCGAGGAGCTGATGAAGAAGTTCCCGCTGTATGAATAAGCCTTGATTGAAAAATACCGCTGCCTGTGGTTACACATGGGCAGCGGTTTTTGTTTGTGCGCAGGGTTGACGGCGGCGGAAGGTTTACGGATCGCCGCTGTAGGGGGCGGCGTCCCCGACGCCCCGCGGAGCGGTCAAGACCGCTCCCTACGATGCAAAAGATAAACGGGCGGCAACGGCAAGGCTGCGGGCCGGGCATGCCCGGCCCCTACGGGGTGGCGGCAGTACAAGCGGCCCGGGAGGGATGAACTTTTCCCTTACGGATCACGGTAACGGGAGGACGTAGGGCGGCCAGCCCTCTGGCCGCCGCAGGCGTGTACGGCGGCGGAAGGTTTACGGATCGCCGCTGTAGGGGGCGGCGTCCCCGACGCCCCGCGGAGGTGAGCGGCGACGGGAGGTACACGGGAGGGATGAATCCCTCCCCTACGGATATACCGTTGACGGCAGTTTCCCGGGAGGTGGCGGAGGGGTCAAGACCCCTCCCTACAAAGCAAACCGTTAAGGGGGATTCAACCGTTAGGCTGCGGGCCGGGCATGCCCGGCCCCTACAGGGGCATTCACGATAGCCACGCCCTCGCCAGCGCCTGCGCCACCTTCTCCACATCGTCCTCTTTCAAGGCCGAGTACCCCGCTACCACGGTATCCGCCCGGCAGAGCTCGGGCCGGGCGAGATAATACTCACTCAGGCCGCGCAGCCGCACGCCCTGCTGTGCCGCGGCGGCGACCATGGCACGCTCGCCGCCGGCCCCCGGCAGCGTCAGCAGAAAATGCAGCCCGCTGTGTACGCCGTCCAGCTCCACGCCCGGCAGCGCCGCGCGCAGCGCTGCCGCAAACGCCTCCATACGGCGCTTGTAGGCAAGGCGCATCCGGGCAAGATGCCGCGTGAAATACCCGCCCGCCATGAACTCGCAAAGCGTCTGCTGCTCAAAGCGGCTGACTGTGTTGGCGTAGGTCGCAAAATCCCGTCGATAGCGCGCCAGCAGGCTTTGCGGCAGCACCATGCAGGCAATGCGGATGCCCGGGGCCAGGCTTTTTGAAAACGTCGTCAGGTAGACCACCGGGCCGTCCGGGCCCGCCATGCCCTGCAAACTGGGCAGCGGGCGCGTATCAAAGCGGAACTCCGAGTCGTAGTCGTCCTCCAAAATGTACCGCCCGGGCCGGGCCGCTGCCCAGGCCAGCAGCTGGGCACGGCGGGTCGCAGGCATCGTAACACCCGTCGGAAAGTGATGACTGGGCGTCAGATAGCAGAGGTTTGCGCCGCTTTTTTCCAGCGCGTCGGCGGGCAGGCCCTCGCGGTCAATGTCCACCAGCGTGCAGGGAATGCCGCTGTTCTGCAGGACCGTCCGCGTGCGGAAATAGCCGGGGTTCTCGATGGCCGCCATGCCGTCGCTGAACAGGTGCGCCAGGCACCCGAGCAGATACTCAATGCCCGCGCCGACGACGATCTGCTCCGGCGTGCATTCCACACCGCGGTACACCGACAAATATTCCGCGATCTGTGTGCGCAGCGGGGCGTCGCCCTGCATTTCGCCGCGCTGTAAAAGCTCGGGCCGCTGGTAGAGCAGCTCCTTCTGGATGCGTCCCCAGCTGCGCGCCGGGAACAGCGCCGTGTCCACGCTGCCGGTGGACAGGTCGTAGACCGGCTGCGGCGCGGCGGGCGGCTGCGGTGCAGGGGCGGCGGGTGCGCGGCGGGCGCGGCTGTGCAGCATACCGTAGGTCTTTTGCACATAAAAGCCGCTGCGGGGGCGCGGCTCGGCCAGACCCTCGGCGGCCAGCATCTGGTAGGCGGCGTCCACCGTGTTGACGCTGACGCCCTGCTGCGCAGCCATCGTGCGGCGGCCCGGCAGCGGCGTTCCGGGTGCGCGCTGGCCGGTGCGGATCTCATCCGCCAGGGCGGCGTACAGCTGCTCATACAGCGGCGTTTTTTGGTCGGCATCCAACTCTATCATGACAGTCCTCCATACTGGCCCCATAAAAAATTTAAAAACTGAGCATTTATTCAGAGCCAGAAATCAGTATAATAAAAACATACCTTCCCGGAAGGAAAATGTCAATAGAGGTGTACGAAACTATGTCTACCGCAACGATGTGGCTGCTGCTGTTCGTCGTAGCAGCCCTGGCACTGCTGATCGCAGCGCTGACTAAAACGAAATTCACCGTGCAGAAAATCAGCATCATCGGCATCATGGCCGCGCTGAGCTTTGTCGCGTATGAGTTCTTCCGCATCCCGAACGTCTTTGGCACGGGATCCAGCTTCCATCTGGGCAACACCTTCACGGCGCTGACCGCCATGCTGCTGGACGGTGTGTCCGGCGGTCTGGCCGGTGCCATCGGCCTGGCGCTGGCCGACGTTGTCGCCGGTGACCCGGGCTACGCCATCACGACCTTTATTCTGAAATTCATCATCGGTCTGGTCTGCGGCGCGGTGTCCCACAAGGTCATCCACCTCAGGACCTTCCCCACCGGCAACAAGCTCAAGTACGTGGCCGCCGTCACGGCGTCGGCCTTCAGCGGCCTGCTGGTCAACGTGTTCACCGACCCGTTCATCGGCTACTTCCGCAACCTGTACATCTTTGGCCAGCCCGCGGAGTTCGTCTCCGTTGTGACCAAGATCGCCAGCGGTGTGACGCTGGTCAACTCCCTGCTCTCCACCGTCTGCGCCGTTGTCCTGTACATCGCCCTGCGCCCCGCCCTGGAGAAGGCACATCTGCTGCCGAAGGAGTGATTCTCCCAAAGCCTTCCCCTTGGGGGGGAAGGTGGCCCCGCAGGGCCGGATGAGGGGGAAGCCTTTTAACACAGCTATCCTCATTTCTGTTTACCCCCGCTTCGGCGGGGTTTTTGTTTTGCGGCAAATTATGTAAAAATTGCGAAAAGACTGGCGTTCCGGTGGAAAATGGTGTAAAATGAATTTATATATTGTGTAAACACTCCATGCTCCCACGCGAAAGGAGCCTTTCATGGCAGGCAAAACCAAATCACAAAAGAAAAAAGCGCTGGATATGCGCAGCAAGATGTATCTGGTGCTGGCTCTGTGCAGCGTCATGCTGCTGGTCAGCGTCGGCATCTCGCTGGTGCTCATCGGCGGCATCGACCTCGGCGGCGCGGACGCCCAGAGCGTGTCCACCGTGGACAGCGCGTCCATGGTCGTCGAGAGCGGCTATAATAAAGAGGAAAACACCATTGATACCCAGGCCTACACCTCCACGATCCTTGAGCAGACCTCCGACGCGGGCGACAGCTATGTGGACGAGACGCTGTTTCTGGGCGACAGCAACACGGCCCGCATGTACCGCATGTTCGACTATTGCAGCTACGACAACGCCATCGGCTCGGTGGGCATGACCGCCAAGAGCCTGGTGACCTTTGCCTGCGTGCAGGTAAGCACTTCATCCGGCTACATCACGATGCCCCAGGCCGTGGCGAAATTGCAGCCGCGCCGGGTCATCCTGACCTTCGGCACGAACGACCTGAACCCCGGCTATAAGGCCGCGGACTTCGTCAAAAACTACCGGACCGGCATCGAGGCCATCGTCACCGCCTACCCCAGCGTGGACATCATCGTCAACGCCATCCCGCCCATCGGGCAGCAGCACTCCAACCAGAGCCTGACCCAGACCCAGGTGGACGAGTACAACAAAGCGCTCGTCGAAATGTGCCAGGAGAAGGACTGGAAGTTCCTGAACAGCGCCGAGGTGCTGAAGGATTCCGTCACCGGCTACGCCAAGAGCGGCTATGTAGAGACGAGCGACGGCATCCATCTGACCCGCACGGCGATGGACGCGCTCTTCAACTACATCCGCACCCACAGCTACATTACCGAAGATGACCGCCCCGCGCTGACGACGATCCCGAAGCACACCGGCGACAAGGACGCCGTGGTCTACACGGTGCCGGTGGTCAGCTCCTCCAGCATCGCCACGGCGACGGCCACGCCCGAGCCGACGGAGGAGCCCGCCGACAGCGAGAGCACGAGTGACAGCTATGTGGAGACCACGCCGACGCCGACACCCGAGGTCACGGCCACCCCGTCCCCGACACCCGAGGTCACGGCCACCCCGTCCCCGACACCCGAGGTCACGGCCACCCCGTCCCCGACGCCCGAGGTGACAGCCACACCGTCCCCCACGCCGTACATAGAGGAGCCGACCCCGACGTCGACCGTAGAACCGCCCCCCACCGACGACACGCCCACCGAGACAACAACGGAGTGACGGTCTCTCATAAGTTCTAAACAACGCCGCCCCTGCGCAGTGGAAAACTGCACAGGGGCGGCGCTCTGTATTTACTTTTTCCTGCCGAGCAGCTCGGTGCGGATATACCGGAAGCAGGCATCCTCGCCCTCATCGCGCAGGATCAGCAGGCAGGTCTCCAGCTCCTTGCGGGTCTCGGGGTGCAGGATGTAGTGGTCCCTGCTGCGGTCATAGTACTCCCACGCCGCTGCGTCGGTGTACTTGTCGCCCTTATAGTTCTTGCTGGCGGCAATGCGGTCACAGACCATCTCGGCCACGTAGCGGGCGGGCATCCGCATACCGGCCATGGCATGGTCGCCGTCCGGCGCGTAGTCGATCCAGTATTCCAGATGGTGCTTGTTGCGGCCCTTATGGTGCAGCCAGGCGGCGCTGTAGCCCTCGGCCTGGCGCTGGGCGTTGTTGGGGCTGCACGTCCCCTGCCAGTATTTGGCCCCGGCCCAGAACTCCACAGGGGCCAGCTTGCTTAAATCGTGGGTCAGGCCCTGCCAGTACAGCCCGCAGCGGAAGCAGTTTTTCATCACCAGCATTTTGTGATGGCGAATTGTTTTGTAGTGTTTAATGGGATGCCACAAGGTCTTTTTTCCTCCCCGGGATCATGAGTTTTGCCAGCACCGGCAGCAGCATACAGCTGATCGGCACAAACGCAAAGTGCCACAGCATCGGTACAAGGTGGGCATGGATCGCAGCGTGCGCCTTGGACAGCACCATCCAGGATGCCGGGGCCGCCAGCCCCAGCCCCCAGACGATGCACGGCGGCACCAGCTGCGCCGCCGTGCCGCGGCGCAGGCAGACAACAGCGCTCACCGCGCCGACCAGCAGCGCAAACAGCAGCAGCTGCCATGCCGTGACGCTGACGGGCCCGAGCTGCAAAAGCGGCTCCGTACTCTCACGGAAATACTGCGCGAGCACCTGCGGCACGTTCACGTCCCGCACCGCGCCGTCCGTCAGGCTGACGCGGTCCGTGACGGCCCGGGTCATGTTCTGCCGGGCGTCCGCCGCGCTGCCGAAGCAGAGCCATTCCTGTGCGAACCAGAGCGCCAGCGCCGCAGTCACACCGCCCAGCGCCGAGACACCCGCCCCGACGGTGCGGCCCAGCCAGACCAGCGCGCCGTGCGGGTCGCGCCGCACAAAATACGCCTTGGCTGCCGCGTAGCAGAGCGGGATCTCACACAGGATCAAAAATGTTGTGATAAATTCAAACCCGCACATGCAGCGCACCATGCAGGCGGCGGCCAGCAGCGGCCAGCACCCGCGGGGCGTTTTGCCGCGCACGCGGGTGCAATGGCAGAGCCAAAGCGCCGCCAGCAGCGGCAGCAGCCAGGTCCAGAGGCACCAGTACAGATCCTTCATGCCGCGCTGCAGCCAGGGGGCCACCAGCACCGACGCAAACCCGAACGCTGCCGCCAGCGGGCCGAATTCTTCCCACACGGCCAGCGCCACAAGCAGCTCTGCCGCGTAGAACAGCGTGCTGTTCAGCCAGTAGAGGGTGGTCTCCCGCGCCAGACCGTCGGGCAGACGGTGCCGCAGCAGACGGTTGACCCTGCCGAACAGCCAGCCCTGCAAGCCCGACTGGTGGGTGTAGGGGTGGAACGCCGCCGCGTCGGTAGGGGTGTCGTCCCGGAACAGTGCGCGGTTCGTGTCGTCGCTCCAATCGTCGGTGTAGACACCCAGAAAGCCGCCGGGGGCGTACTGCCCCTGCTCCATCTGGTGGATGCGGCCATAGACGAGCGTCTGGGAGCCTGTATCCCACACGCCGGTCAGGTAGGCGCTGGCATTGTGCCGCACCGTGGTCAGCAGCGCGGCCAGCGCCAGCACTGCCAGCAGGGTCGCCGCGCCGCGCAGGGATGCGGGCAGCGTCCGCCATATTCCTTTTGCTTTTGTCAATGTTATCGATCCCATTTGTCGCACAGCGCAGCGATCTGACCGGCAAATTTTGCAAGGTCCTTGTTGGCCCCGCCCCGGTTGTGACGGATGACCTCCAGCAGGCGCTGGCCCATGTTGGCCAGACGGTCATAGGCCGCGCTGGTGCGCACGGTCTCGGCGGATTTCGTCTTGATGATCTTCCGGGTGTTGCCGACCTCGGCGCAGGCGACGCGGCCCTCGGCGGCGATCCAGATCGAGCCGTTGTAGGGGGCGTCGGCCTCGTAGCCCTCCTCCTTCAGATGGTTGGCCCAGTGCTCGGCGACGGCGTCCTCGCCGTGGTTGACAAAGACGAACTTCGGCTTTTCGTCAAAGGCGCGGAGCCAGGCTTCCAGCCCGTCCTTGTCGGCGTGACCCGAAAGCCCGCCCAGCTGCGCAATGCGGGCCCTGACCTGCACCGGCTCGCCAAAGAGCTTGACCTCCTGCGCACCGTTGACCAGCGCGTTGCCTAAGGTGCCGGGGCTTTGGTAGCCGACGAACAGCACCGTACACTCGGGCCGCCAGAGGTTATATTTTAAGTGGTGGCGGATGCGGCCCGCGTCGCACATGCCGGCGGCGGAGATGATGACCTTGGGCGTCGGGTCGCCGTTGATGGCCATGGATTCCTCTTTCGTCTCGCTGACGTGCAGACCCGGGAACTGCAGGGGGTTCCGGCCGCTCTGCACCAGGGCGAGGGCTTCGTCGTCGTAGCACTCGGCAAAGTTTTCCCGGAAGATCGTGGTGGATTTGCTCGCCAGCGGGCTGTCCACAAAGACCGGGAAGTTTTCGTGGCCCTTGATACGGCCCTCGGCCTTGATCTGGCGGATAAAATACAGAAGCTCCTGCGTGCGGCCCACGGCAAAGCTGGGGATGACGACATTGCCGCCCTTGTCGAACGTCGATTGCAGCACGGCGCTCAAATCGCCGATATAATCCGGTTTCGGGCCGTGGCTGCGGTCCCCGTAGGTGGATTCCATGACAAGGTAATCCGCGTGGCCCGGGTTGGACGGGTCCTTGATGAGCGGCTGATGGGTGTTGCCGATGTCGCCCGAGAAAACGATGATCTCCGGCGTGCGGCCCGGCTCCGCAATGCGCAGCGAGACGGACGCGCTGCCCAGCAGGTGCCCCACATCGGTAAAGCGCATCTCGATTTTGCCGTTTGGCCCGTCGAACAGCGTCTGCCACGCCTCATAGGGGCAGGGCACAAACTGCTTCATGACGTTCTGCGCGTCCTCGACGGTGTAGTCCGGCTCGATCATCTCGGCGCCGCTGCGCATGGCCTTGCGGTTTTTCCACTCGGCCTCCTGCTCCTGAATGTGGGCGGAGTCCTCCAGCATGATGGCGCAGAGGTCGCGGGTCGCATCGGTGGTATAGATGGGGCCGCGGTAGCCGTTTTTGTACAGGTACGGGATGCGGCCCGAGTGGTCGATGTGCGCATGGGTCAGCAGCAGTGCCTCATAGGTGCCGGGCGCGCAGGGCAGGTCGGCGTTCTCATACACGTCGCGGCCCTGCTCCATGCCGCAGTCGATCAGAAAGCGGTGTCCCGCCGCCTCCAGCTGTGTGCAGCTGCCGGTCACTTCCCGGTCAGCGCCTAAGAATGTGAGCTTCATGTGGGAGAACCTCCTTTATTTGGGGATGTTGCGGGTGGCTGCCGTCCCCGGTTCAGCCTCTGCGTCCGACCCCGTACTGCGGGGCCTCCGGCAGCACAAACTCTGTGGTAAAGTTAGCGGTCAGGTCGTTGATGTTCATCCGAACGCTCCAAAAGACATCGCCGTAATCGCGCAGGACCGTGTACTCCGCACCCAGACCGGCCAGAGTCGCCGTGTCGGTGACGATGTAGACTACATCCCCCTCGGGGGCGTACTCGGTCAGACTGTTCTGGTAGACGCGGCTGACCGTGCCGCCGTCGGCCAGCGCCCGGGCGGCTTCTGCGGTGGTGCTGACCAGCTGAATGCGCGCTGTCGCGGGCAGGGCGGCCATCAAATCCCCGCGGGTGATCTCGCCGTATTCCGGCTCGGTCACACCGCCCGCGAACGCCTCGACGGACGCACCCTCCGGCAGCCCCGTGGCCGGGTCATTTGTGACGATCTCGGCGTAGAGCGCCGCCAGATAGTTGCCGAAGCTGATGGTTTTGTTGGCGTCGGGGTTCGCCGCGTAGGTGAACAGCGGCGTGTAGAGGATGCTCTGGTCGTCGGCGTCCAGCGTGGCGATCTCCGCCGCGGCGCTGGTATAGGCGTTCGCACCGGCCTGCTGGGCCTCGTCTGCCGTCTCGGTGGGGGCGGTGGTGTCACTGCCGCCCACGGCCTCGGTGTCCTTGCCGGGGTCGGCGGCATCGGCGGCGGTGTCGGCCTGCGCAGCGTCGGCGGTGCTCATCGCCAGCCAGGTGGCGCGGCGGCTCTCCATCTCGGCAGCCGCCACAGGCTGCCGGACCTCGACGCGGCAGCCGCCGCCCTGGGTAAAGACCAGGTCCAGCTGCGCCACGCCGGTCAGACCCAGGTCCGCGCCCAGCACGTTCGTGCCGTTTTCCGCCGTTGTGCCGTCAATAATAGCCGTCACGCCCTGGCTCAGCAGGGCCTTCTGCCAGTCGCCCGCCGGGGCGGTGGAGACAATCGCAAGGATGGCATCGCACCCGGCGTTCTGCAGGGCGGTGATCTGCTCGGCGGCGGTGTCGTTCCAGTCGCGGGCCGTGATGAACTCCCCGTTGGACGCCGAGATGACTGCGGCCTGCGCCGGGTCGTTCAGCACAAAGAAGCCGATTTTATACCCTGCGCGCTCCACGACGGTGTAGCGGCCATTGGTCACGCGGTTGCGGCTCCAGCTTGTGGAGCGGTAGAACACAGCGGTGCCCTCGTTGTTTAGCAGGTTGGACGCCAGCGACGGGCCGCTGCCCATGTTGGCATCGCTGACCAGGCGGGTCGTGCCGTAGGCAAAGTCGGTCAGCGCCATGGCGTGCAGGTCGTACCCCGCTGCCGAGAACGCCGACAGCATATCCATGCCGCCGGTCAGGCTGGCGCTCTCGGTGCCGTGCAGGCTGTCGCCCGCGTCCAGCAGAATGGAATCCGGGGTCGCGCCCTTGAGCGCGGCGGCGTCCGCCAGCGTGGCGCGGTCCCCGCGCAGGCCCGCCGTAGCAAAGATCGGGACCGTGATGTCCCCGACCCGCACGCGGCAGGTCAGGCTCTCGGTGCCGTCGGCCAGCGTGGCCGTGATCGTGCATTCCCCGCTGTCGGTGCGGGCGCGGACCGTGCCGTTTTTGTCCACGGTGGCCACGGTCTTGTCGCTCGTCGTCCAGTAGACCCTGCGTCCGCCGTCCTCCTCGCCCGGCTCGTTCGTCGCCAGCGTGGCGTAGGCGTCCTTGCCGTCCATGTGCAGCTCGTCGGTGTAGGTATCGTTCAGGAACACCGGCGCGGCAGTCTTGCCGTTGCAGGCGGACACACCGGTAAATTTGAACGGTCTCATGACAAAATCCAGATCCACCGTCTCACTCTGGACACCGTAGTCCGCGCCCGGGGCGCTGAAGGTGCACTGCCACATATCGTAGGTGCCCGCGTAGTCCAGATCGTCGGAGAACCGCGCGATCCAGAGGTTGTCGCGCCATTTGTCAAAGGCGGGATCTGTCATGCGGGCGCGCACCCAGTTGCGGGAGGCATACAGCCCCTGCGCACCGGTGTAGCCGTACTCGGTCAGGCGGTCAAAGAACGCCTGCGTGATCTCGGCCATCTCGGAGGGGAAAACGCCGCTGATGTACTTATCCTCGAGGTCGTAGTAGACCGGGTAGCTCAGCCGGTAGGGCGCGGCGGTGTAGTCGTCCAGCCCCTCCTGCGGCGGGGCGGTCAGGCCCAGCAGCCGCGCGACGTGGTCGGCCTCGCTGCGGGCCTCCTCCACCGTCGTGGCGTAGGAATAAAGGTACGCGCCGAACGGGATGCCCAGCCGGGTGCATTCGTCGGCGTTGCGCCGCCACTGGGGGTCATCCTGCGCCCAGTTTTCCTCCTGGCCGTCCCACTCGCCGCCGAAGCCGCAGCGGATGATGGCAAAGTCGATGCCGGCAGCCTTGGCCTTTTCCCAGTCGATCTCGCCCTGGAACTTGGATACGTCCATGCCTTTGAGTACCGCGGCGGGCATGGCCCGGCCGCTTGTGTTGAAGTAGTAGCCCAGATCGTTCTTCTGCCAGGCCGCGGCGGGCGTGCCGAAGTCCGCCTCGGCGGGGCCTTTCTCCTCTGCCGAGCAGCGCACCAGCACCACCGACACAATGACCACGACCAGCAGGCAGAGCAAACACAGCCCCAGCACAAGGCGGCTGCGGCGGCGTTTGGCGCCGGGACGTTTCTTTTTCTTCGGCGGCGGGGGCGCGTCGGGGCGCGGGGCCGCTTGCCCGGCCTGCGGGGCGGGCGCAGCCGTCCGGGCAGGGCGGCGGTAGACTTTGCGTTCTTCTGGCACGGTGCGTTACCTCTCTTGGGCAGATTTTATGCTGTGGATAGATACTATTAGTGTAGCATTTTGTCGAAGAAATTACAATCGGAAACGCGGGATATTGGGGAATTTTACAGAATAAAAAAGCGGCGGCCAGCTTCCTGACCGCCGTTCTTTGCCTTTTCCCTCGGGGACAGACTCCCCCGATACGGGGGAGGTGGCGTGCAGCGCCGGAAGGGGTGCGGTTGCCCCGCAGGGTCGGATGAGGGCAAAGCTACCGGAATCGACCATTTTACGGGATGCCACAATAACTCTGCCCTCATCAGTCAGCGGACGGGGCCGCTGCCAGCTTCAGTCTCCGCGCTAAGAGCCGCCTCCGGCGGTTGCGCTTCGACACGCGC
>OGYP01001189.1_pt1 | contig 12876 bp, 8 predicted proteins | sample 1576571 | NCBI WGS metagenome assembly OGYP01 (sample SAMEA3541559, study PRJEB24748) | human gut metagenome | biome: human gut; feature: human-associated habitat; material: faeces | place: China | collected 2012
GCTGCCGCGCGGCACGCATCTTGCGTAGTGACGACGGGCACTGAAACGCTGATTGGCGGCTATGAGAACAGGAATTTGATTTCGGCGAAGAACTCACGGACCATATTGTTGACCAGCATGTCCTTCGGGGAACTTGCCGCGATGCCCTGCGCCTGCTTCAGACCATTGGCATGTGCGATCTGCAAGGCACGGAACATGTGGAAATCATTGGTGACGATACCGACCGAAGCGTTCTCCTGCCGCATGAGCTTCTTGCTGTTGACGATGTTCTCCATAGTGGATTCCGACTTGGACTCCTGGATGATGCGGTTTTCCGCAATCCCATGCTTCTGCAGATAATCGGCCATGCCCTGTGCTTCGGAGAACGGCTCGTTACCCCGAAGCACAGCTCAACCACGGATACTACTCCGAAACCGCTTCGGAACTCTTCCGCTACACTTGGACCAACACCATCAACGTGAACAAGGAGTTCGAGGGCGGGCATTCGCTCAATGCCGTAGCCGGTATGGAGATGTTCCAGGGTCGGTGGTACACGAGCAGCTTCACGGGATACGACCTCAATGCCGACATGATGGAATCCCCAGCCGGCATCGGCGACAAAACCGGAGCCTCGCAGTATCCGCCCTCGATCGGCGGCGGCCGCACCATGAGCAACCTCCTCTCGTTCTTCATGCAGGCCAGCTACTCCTACAAAAACCGGTACAACTTCTCGATGTCGCTGCGTAACGACACCTCGTCGAAATTTTATGAAAAGAACGCCAGCGCCACTTTCTGGTCGGTCGGCGCCAGCTGGCTGATTTCATCGGAGCCCTGGATGCAGAACATCGAGTGGCTCAACCAGCTCAAACTCCGCGCCAGCTACGGTACGACCGGCAACCAGGACGGCGTGAGCGACTTCGGGACCTTCGACGGTTATTCGAACTCCTCCTACAACGGCGAATCGGGATATGCCCACAGCCAGCTCGGAAACAGCGAGCTCCGCTGGGAAACCTCCGCGCAGACGAACGTCGGTATCGACTTCGGAGCCTTCGATTCGCGCTTCAACCTCACGCTCGACTTCTACAACATCAAGACCAAGGACCTCTACATGTCGAAGAATATCTCGCTGACCTCTGGATTCGGATCCATCCTGGCCAACGCCGGGTCGATCGTCAACCGCGGTATCGAGATCGGTGTCAATACCACCCCCATACGCACGCAGAACTTCCAGTGGGACCTCGGATTCAACTACACCTACAACAAGAACAAGATCACCGATCTCGGCACGTGGTCCAATGACGAAGGTCGCTACATAAACGGCTATTCCATCTATGAGTTGGGCCGTCCGATCGGGACCTGGTACATGGCCTACTATGCCGGTGTTAGCCCCGAAAACGGCATGCCGGTCTTCTACGACGACTACGGGCAACTGACCACCGACATCAACAAAGCCTATATGGGCAGCCATTACGGATCCTATGAGGTGCCTGTTTTCGGCGGGATTTCGACGCGCCTGCGTTACAAGGGGCTGCAGCTCGATGCCCAGTTTACCTATGCCTACGACTACACGGTGATGAACTGCTCGCGCTGGTACCTGGACAACCATAAGTTCAACGGCAACAAACCCACCTACATGCTCAACATGTGGATGAAGGAGGGCGATGTGACGAACGTTCCGGCTTTCCGCGACGGCATTCAGCCGTCGCCCATGGCCTCGCAGTTCCTTGAGGATGCCTCCTACCTGCGTCTGAAGACGCTGCGTCTCTCGTGGACCCTGCCCGAAACCTGGATGCGCAAGACGCGCTTCATCCGTAACCTGACGATCTATGCGCAGGGCGAGAACCTCTACACCTGGACCGGATACCGGGGTGCCGACCCCGAGGTCAATGGCGGCTATGACATCATGGCCTATCCGAAACCCAGAACCATCACGTTCGGTCTGGACATGAATTTCTAACCTAATCAACGAATCCGACAATGAAACGATACAAAACCATTCTCGCAACGATGCTCTCCGCCGCCGTGGCTCTCGCTTCGTGCGACTACACGGATCTCGAGCCTACCGACATGGTCGGTCCCGAAAAGGCGTTCGGAACGGTGGAGAACGTCCACAAGGCCGTCGTGGGCATCTACGGAAAGGTCAGCCTGCGGTCGAAACTTGCCATCACCGAATACATCGCCGACGACTGCGTGCAGGGCGGCGACTCGGGCGGTGCCGGAACCGACCTGACAAACTGGGTCTACACCGCCACATCGGGCGACGTCAGCGGCATTTGGAGCCACTATTACGGAATCATCAATCAGGCAAACCGTGTTCTCTATTACGGTCCTGAGGTCGAACCGGCCAACGAATCCGAAGAGGCCTCGCTCCAGGAGTCGTTCGGAACCGCCTACTTCTTCCGCGCCTACGCGCACTTCGAATTGTTGTGCTTCTTCTCCGACTTCATGGACGATGAGGCCAAGGGAATCCCTTATGTCAGCCATTACCACGTCGTGGGAAATCCTTCCCGCGAACCCGTGGGCGACTGCTACGAGCAGATCATGACCGACCTGAACCGCGCCTACGAGATGCTCTCCGTCGAGGCTCCCGACCTCTCGGCCGATCTCACCGCCTCGAACTCCACGGCCTACATTTCGCGGGCGACCGTCGATGCACTCCGCGCCCGCGTCGCTCTCTACCACGGGCTCTACTCGCAAGCCTACATCTACGCGACCAATGCCCTGCGGGCAGTTCCCATCGCCAAGAAGGACGAGGTCCAGAACGTCTGGCTCGACAAGTCGAATGCAGGTGTGATCTTCCAGCTCTCCCGGCCGGCTGGCTCGGCAACCATCGGCACGCTCTTCGTTGGCGGAGATTATTCGAGCATCTTCCGTCCGAGCAGTGACCTGCGGGAACAGTATGCCGAGACCGACATCCGAGCTTCGGTCTTCCTCGAATATGGACGTGACCGCGCCGGATCCCCCGTCTGGATGGTGAAAAAATGGTTCGGCGACGCTTCGGACATCGGGCGTGTGGATGAAAAGATGTTCCGCGCCGAGGAGATGCAGCTTATTGCCGCCGAGGCCCTGGCCCGCCGAGAGAATCCCGACATGACGGAGGCAAACCGCCTGCTCAACGAACTGCGCGCCCAGCGTCATGAGGAGTACACCTCGCAGGACTATCCGTCGCAATCGGCCTTCATGACCGAGATCGCCAAGGAGCGCCGTCTCGAACTGGTATGGGAAGGACACCGGATGTTCGATGCCCGGCGTCTGAACCTGACGATGTCGCGCGAGGGCAAGAGCATCACCGGCGACGACTACCGGTTGACGCTTCCCATTCCGCAGGCCGAAATCGACGCCAACTCGGGCATCTCGGAGAGCGACCAGAACTACGGATACTAATCGACAAACACGTTATCAGTCATGAAAAAGTTCATATATCTGCTCGTTGCCGCCATGCTCGGCAGCGCCTGCGCCGATGAAAAACCCCATTTCCTGCCTCTGCCGGGCGGCAGTGTGGAAATCGGCGGCATCGGAGCTACAGCCTCCTCCGAGGCTTCGTCCCTCACGGACAGCGATTTGACGACCTACTTCTCGGCCGAAACCGGCGACGACAACACCGTCGAGGTCATCGTTCCCTGCAACGCAGGGGAGATTGTCGCCTATACGCTGGTTTCGTCGGGCGAGATCCATCAGGACGAGTCGTTCGGAACCGTCGAAGCCCTCTACGACCCCGCATCGTGGAGCGTCTCCGGATCCAACGACGGAACCTCGTGGATCGAGGTGGATAGCCGCTCGAATGAGAAATTCATCGCCCGCTTCCAGAACCACATCTACTATTTGGAGGCCCCGGCCAACTACACGCAGTACAAGTTCGTCTTTCACGGCAACGGCGGCGACCGCGTGACGCTTTCCGACATCCTCTTCCACACCGAAGACCCCTATGCCGACTGGCAGAACTTCGAATATCCGACGATCACTTTCATCGATACGGCCGAGGACGACGGGTCGCAACTTTACGACGTACTCGTACAGGACAAGCAGGCCTATCTGAAATGGCACGCCCGCGAGATCTGCACCTTCCTCTATTTCAACGATCAGGACGAGCGCTATCCGATCACCGACATCGAGTACTATCTCGACCCGATGCCCGACCAGGTATCCTACAAGGGTGGTTCCTCGCCGAAGATCAACATCCACTACTCGACCGACTGGATTCAGAAGTCGGCCAACGAGTCGCTGCTCAAACTCAATCTCGAAACGCGCGGCGTACTGTTCCACGAAATGGTCCACGGCTTCCAGCTTGAACCCCAGGGCATCCCTGCTTACAGCGAAGGGAATGTCTCCTGGGCGGCCATCGAAGGCCTGGCTGACGCCGTGCGCACGATCGCCGGATACCACGACTACTCGACGCGTAACGTCAACGGAGGTCTGATGTCCGGTTACCAAACGACGGGCTTCTTCTGCTACTGGCTGACGCGTACGAAGGATCCCGATGCCGTCCGCAACATCAACGCTTCGATGCGGACGATCAATCCCTGGAGCTGGGAGGCAGCCCTCAAGTATGCCCTCGGAGAGGATGCCGACGAGCAGACCCTCTGGGCCGAATACAAGGCCGATACCAAAAACTATCAGGAGGATGACCCGAATTACAAACTCTAAATAATCCGACACTTCACCATGAAACGAATCACGATATTGCTGACGACGCTCCTGACGATCGCGTTCGCTGCGGGTTGCCGCGACGAGGCTTCGCTCGATGGATTGGAGTCACAGACCAAGGAGGACGGTACGTCGGCCGGCGAAACAGCCGAATCGAAGGCCGTCAAGGAGATGCTGACCTATGAAAGCGATCTCGAATACAACTGGGTGACCGAGTATGCTCCGGCCGAAGGGTTGAGCTACACGATCCTCTTCAACTTCCTGTCCGACGGTTCGGTCACCTCCGACTCGCCCGTATCGGAGAACGAGCAGGCCCTGGCTCTCTTCACCGTCTCGGGACTCGACGAGGGTGGCATCGCCTCGATCAAGTTCGACGGCGCCACGATGCTCAACGATGCGATCATCGACCCGGCCTACCGTGAGCGGCGGCTGATCGTCGAATCCTATGACGACAATACGGTGACGTGTGTCGGTGCTGAATCCGGAACTTCGTTCGTGTTGCGCAAGGCCACGTCGGGGGATGTGCTCCAATTGGGCGAGAAACTCGTCTGGACAGCCCTCTCCGGCGCCGACGCCATGAAGGCCATCGTTCGTGACGCCAACGGACGCTTCGTAGCCCGCTACGCTCTCGAACGCGCCACGAAGAGCATCGAATTCACGTGGATCGACGCTACGACCTCCGATGCCAAGCATGAACGCGGAACGGTCGAAATCGAGACCTCCGAATCGGAGTACACCCTGACATGGGCCCCCGTCTCGATCAACGGAAGTTCGTTCGAGTCGCTCTCCTACCGCATTGCAGACCGGAGTGTCGCGCTGAATGTCGCCGACACGAAGCTCGACGAACCGATCGAGGCAAACGGCGGATTCGTCTCCACGAACACCAAGCAATACAACCTCGGCGGACGCACGGAGACCGGTGCGGCTCACCCCACGCTGTGGGAGGTGCTTGCCGTGGATGACTTCCGCAGCATCCTCTTCTATCCCTATGCGGACGACATTCCGCTGCGCGTGGAAGTCTACTCCGAGGAGGGCGGCAGCGACGCTTCGGGCAACTACCTATTTGTCAATGACTATACGGACAATCCCAAGACGGCCCGATACGATTATGATGGCGACTGGATCCGCTTCTACGCCAGCACGCGCGGCGACTTCCTGAAAATCGCAACCGGATCGGAATTTGCACACTACACGCTCGAACAGATGGGCGAAAACCTGAAACCTTTCAGCGATTTCTACTTCCATACCGACGGTCTCTACATTGTCACGGAGCAGGATGATGCCGGCAATGCCTGGTATCTGATCAGCGCCACATCGAACCTTTGGGTCAAGGTCCGTCAGGGAATGATTCAGGAGCCGGGCGGTGAGGTGCCTGACGAGAACTTCATGCCGGAACTCGTTGCAAAGGGCATGCCGCGCTACGGCACCTTCTTCGACAACGATAACCGCTACTTCCGACTCCACTATACGCTCAACGCTGATGCCGGTACGGCCGATCTGATCTGGATCACCGATACGGAGCAGGTCTATGCCGACGGCAACTACAAGGACATGGCTATGAACCGCGCACAGTATGCCACGGTGGAAGTCAGTGCCACGGAAACGGGCGTCATCCGGTTCAAGACCCCGATCGAGGTCGGCGATGTGACCTACAACGGCCTCACATGGTCGGAGGGCGGTAGCCCGCAGCCGATGGTCACCGGTCTGGACTGCACGATTCGTACTCCGCTGACTGCTGAAGGACACCCGCTGGATTACTTCTACACCTATCCGGTCAACAAGTACGAAGCCGGTAAGAAGATCTTCCTCTCTCATACGCAGTTCTGCCTGCCGACCTCGTCGGACAACATTGCGGGAATGACTGGAACCGACAGCTACATCTTCCGCCCGGAAAAGAGCATGTCGAACGGATGGCCGCTGGGTATCAACAGCCTGGAAATCTATCCGGTAAGCAAGGGTGAACGGATTTACATCAAGTCCTGGAAATCCAACACAGCCGGCGACAGTGTTGAAGAGATCGGAGTTTCGCTGCCCATCACCTCCTACAAGGTCGAGGACGACCGCATGATCTTCACCCTCGGCGAGGCTTCGGGCGGATTCTACGATGCCGACGGCAACGACATCTCGCTTGACGATGCCCGCAAGCTGACGGCCCCGATCGAAAAGCTGCTTTTCAACGAGCGCGGGTTCCACGTCTACAAGTCCGAAGGCATGTCCTACGATGACAAACCTTATTTCTATCTCGTCAGCCCCGATCCAGAATATCCCTACTGGATCAAGGTGCGCGAAGGTTAGTTGGTATGTTCTCCGGGTGCGCCGCTCTGCGGAACGGCGCACCCTTTTTTCTTCTGATCCGATATGATGATTACCCGAATCCTTTTCACCGCCGCCATGCTGGCGGCCTCTGCAACCGGGATCCGCGCCCAGGAGCGTGCGGCCGTTGATTACGTCGATCCCTTCATCGGGACCCGGAGCATGGGACATGTCTTTCCCGGGGCGTGTGTGCCGCACGGTATCGTGCAGCTGAGCCCCGATACGGAGATGGTGCCCCACAACATCGACGGGGCCTATGTCCCCGACACCTACCGCTATTGTGCCGGGTACCAGTACGACGATCCGACGATTGTCGGTTTTTCGCACACGCACCTCAGCGGCACGGGCCACTCCGACCTGGGCGACATCCTGCTGATGCCGACCGTCGGCGAGGTGCAGCTCGACCGCGGCACGGCTGAAAATCCCGAAACGGGATACCGCTCGCGCTTCTCGCACGACCGGGAGCGGGCCTGTGCCGGCTACTACGAGGTGATGCTCGACGACTACGGCATCCGCGCCCAGCTTACGGCCACCGAACGGGTCGGCGTACACCGCTATACCTATCCCGAGGGGCGGGAGCAGCACCTGATCCTCGACCTTACGCACGGCATCTACAACTACGAGGGCAAGGTGCGTTGGGCTCAGGTGCGGGTCGAGAACGACACGCTCGTCACGGGCTACCGCATCACCAGCGGCTGGGCACGGACCAACTATACCTATTTTGCCATGAGCTTCTCGCGGCCGATCCGCAACTACGGCGCCGTGGACAAGGCTCCGCTCGACTACCGGGGCGGCTGGGGCAAGTTCGACACGTCGCACAACTTCCCCGAGATCGGCGGGTGCGGCATTGTCATGCACTTCGACTTCGGCGACGATCCCGCGCCGCTGGAGGTCCGGGTGGCCCTGTCGGCCGTCGGGACGCAGGGCGCACGGGCCAACCTCGAGGCCGAGACGGCCGGCCGGACATTCGACGAACTGGTCGCCGAGGCGCGCGGCCGATGGAGCGACGAGATGGCCCATATTGAGGCCGAGGGCGACGAGGGTGCGCTCCGGATGCTCTACACGTCGCTTTACCACACGATGATCAACCCGTCGGTCTATCAGGATGTGGACGGACGTTACCGCGGCCTCGACCACGAGATCCACGAGGCGGAGGAGGGACGCACGAACTATACGATCTTCTCGGTGTGGGACACTTACCGGGCCCTGCATCCGCTCTTCAACCTGATCTGTCCCGAGCGGAGCCGCGACATCGTCGCCTCGATGCTCGACCACTACCGCCAGAGCGTACACCACATCCTGCCCGTCTGGTCGCACATGGCCAACGAGAACTGGTGCATGATCGGCTACCACGGCGTCTCGGTCGTGGGCGACGCCCTCGACAAGGGGATCGGCATCGACCGTCGGACGGCCCTCGAGGCGATGGTCCGCAGTGCCAACTGCGACTACTACGATGCCACGGGCGTCTACAAGCGCCTGGGGTATGTCCCCTATGACGTCAAATCGACCGGGTCGTCGATGACGCTCGAATATGCCTACGACGACTGGGTGATCTACGATGCGGCCCGCAAGGCGGGCGATACGGCTCTGGCCGAAGAGTACCGGCAGCGGGCGCTGAACTACCGCAATGTCTTCGATCCCGAGACGGGGTTCGCGCGCGGAAGGATGAGTGACGGCTCGTGGAAACCCGATCCCAACCTCTATGACACCCACGGGCAGGGCTTCATCGAGGGCAATTCGTGGAACTACTCGATGTATGTGCCGCACGATCCCGACGGGCTGATCGGACTGATGGGCGGCGACCGGCAGTTCGTGGCGCGGCTCGATAGCCTCTTCACCGAGTATCTGCCCGACCGTTATTTCGCACAGACCGAGGACGTGACCCGCGAAGGGCTGTTGGGCATGTATGTCCACGGCAACGAGCCGAGCCACCACGTCCCGTATCTCTACATGTGGACCTCGCAGCCGTGGAAGACGCAGTACTGGGTGCGCGAGATCATGGACCGGATGTACCGGCCGGTGATCGACGGGTTGTGCGGCAACGACGACTGCGGGCAGATGTCGGCCTGGTACATCTTCACGGCCATGGGATTTTATCCCGTCTGCCCGGGTTCGGACCAGTATGTGCTCGGAGCCCCCTACTTCCCCTACATGAAGGTCCGTGTCGGCGAGGGCCGCTACCTCGAGATCAGGGCCCCGAAGGTCAGCTCGAAGAACCGCTATGTCCATGGCGTACGGCTCAACGGCAAGCCCTGGACGAAGGCCTACCTGACCTATTCGGATCTGTGCGGGGGCGGGGTGCTCGAGTTCGACATGCGCCCGACACCCGACAAGCGCCGCCGCTTTACGGGCGACGAGCGTCCCTATTCCCTGAGTCGCGAACTTTAACCCGACAGACAAGATGAATATCCTGATTCTGAGACATGCGGCGTGCTGTGCCGCCCTTTTCGGAATGTCGGCGGCCCTTGCCGCGGCTCCTGCTTCCGCTGCGGGAGGCGAGGCGGCCGACACGCTGCGCCGCATCGACTACGTCCGCCCGCTGGTCGGGACCGACGGCTACGGCAACGTCTATCCCGGAGCCCAGGTGCCGTTCGGCGGCGTCCAGCTGAGCCCCGATACGGACCGCGACTTCTACGATGCCGCGGCCGGATACAAGTACAACCGTCCGACGCTGCTCGGCTTTTCGCTCAACCACCTGAGCGGTACGGGAATCCCCGACCTCGGGGACTTTCTCTTCATGCCGGGGGTGGGTGAGATCCACCTCGAGCCGGGCACTCACGAGGAGCCCGACGGAGGTTACCGCTCGCGCTACAGCCACGACCGCGAGTGGTGCTCGCCGAACTACTATGCCGTCGATCTGCTCGACTACGGCGTTAAGGCCGAGATGACCGCGTCGGCTCGCAGCGGGATGTTCCGCTTCACCTATCCCGAGTCCGATGACGCCTTCATCCTGCTCGACATGGACCACACGCTGTGGTGGAAGTGTCGTTGGGCCAACCTCCGCCTCGAGGACGACCACACGCTCTCCGGCTACAAGCTGGTGCAGGGCTGGGGGCCCGAGCGACACGTCTATTTCACGGCCGAGTTCTCGGTGCCGATCTCCGATTTCGGCATCATGCAGGGCGGCAAACGCGTCTGCTACGACACGTCGCGCTTCCGCAGCGACCGCGAGGCCTGGGGCGAGGATTTGAAATTCTGGGTCCGCTTCGCCACCCGCGAGGAGGAGCAGGTGACCGTCCGTGTGGCCATCTCGTCGGTCGATCCCGACGGAGCGCGGGGCAATCTCCGCGAGACGGACGGCCTTTCGTTCGACGAGATCCGCCGCCGCGGCGAGGAGCTCTGGGAGACGGAGCTTTCGCGTTTCACGGTCGAGGGCCCGGCCCGCACGAAGGAGACCTTCTATACGTCGGCCTACCGCTGTTTCCTCTCGCCGTTCCTCTTCCAGGATGCCGACGGCCGTTTCCTCGAGCACGACAAGAGCATCGGCCGGGCCGAGGGTTTCACCAACTACACCACCTTCTCGCTGTGGGATACCTACCGGGCCTACCACCCGCTGCTGAATCTCATCCGTCAGGACATGAGTGCCGACATCGCCAACTCGATGCTCCGCCACTACGACCGCAGTGTCGAGCACATGCTGCCGATCTGGTCGTTCTACGGCAACGAGACGTGGTGCATGATCGGCTACCACGCCGTGTCGGTCCTCGCCGACATGATCGTCAAGCAGCTCCCCGGCTTCGATTACGAACGAGCCTTCGAGGCCATGAAGCGCACTGCGACCAATCCCCACTACGACTGTCTGCCCGAATATACGTCCCTGGGATGGGTGCCCTTCGACAAGGAGCGCGAGTCGGTCTCGAAGACCCTCGAATATGCTTACGACGACTATTGCATCGCCCAGGCGGCCCGCGCCCTGGGCAAGGAGGAGGATTACGACTTCTTCCTGCGCCGTTCGCTGTCGTACCGCAACCTGATCGATCCCGAAACGAAGTTCATGCGGGGCCGCGACAGCGAAGGCCGCTGGCGGACGCCCTTTGCCCCGGTAGCCTACCAGGGTCCGGGGTCGGTGCACGGCTGGGGCGACATCACCGAAGGTTTCACCCTGCAGTACTCATGGTATGTGCCCCACAACGTTGCGGACCACATCGAGCGTGTGGGCCGCGAGCTCTACGGGCAGCGGCTCGACTCGCTTTTCGTCACCGAGCTGCCCGACGACATTCCGGGGGCGCACGACATTCAGGGACGGATCGGCGCCTACTGGCACGGCAACGAACCCTGCCACCATGTGATCTACCTCTACAACTACCTCGGGCGTCCGTGGGAGTGCCAGCGCTGGATCCGCCGGGTTTCGGATTCGTTCTACGGCAACGAGCCCGGTTCGCTGAGCGGCAACGACGACTGCGGGCAGATGTCGGCCTGGTACCTCTTCAACACGATGGGATTCTATCCGACGGCCCCGTCGAGCAACATCTACAACATCGGCTCGCCGACGGTCGAGGGGGTCGAGGTGCGCCTCTCGAACGGCGGGACGATCCGGGTAACGACCGAGAACTGGTCGCCCGAGAATGTCTACGTGCGCAAGCTCTACGTCGATGGCCGGGAGTGGGACAAGTCCTACCTGACCTATGCGGATATCCGTGACGGCGTGCACCTGCACTTCGTCATGAGCAGCCGCCCGAACCGCCGCCGGGCCGTCTCGACCGATGCGCTGCCCCCGTCGCTTCCGGTGTCCGTGGAGTATCGTTGAGAATCAGAATCCAATTAACCCCTGAAACATGAAAAGACACACACTTTCTGCTCTTTTAGCCCTGCTTCTTTGCGGGTGTGCACAGCCCGACCTGCCGCGCAACGTGGCGGCGCTGTGTGATGCCGATCCTTCGACCGAAGCCCGTTTTCCGGCTTCCGGGGCCGCCGTCCTTTTCGACGGATTCACTGCTCCGATGGTCAATTACAGCGTCTACTCTTCGGGTGCGGATCCCGACTGCGATCCTGCCGGCTGGATCCTGAGCGGTTCGCACGACGGTCGCAAATGGACCGAGCTCGACCGGTGTGACGACTGTTCGTTCTGCTCGCGGTTCCAGGAGATCTCGGGCGAAATCTCCGCACCGGATGCCTATGCCTGCTACAGATTGGAGTTCCTGCCCCGCACGGGGGCCGATACGGTTGCCGTGGGCGACGTGCGTTTCTCGGCACAGAACCTTGAACAACAGTGGCGGGGATTCGTCTATCCGGAGATCCATTTCGAAGTGCTCGACCCCGATACCGAAGGTGCTGCCATCTACCGGCGCCTGGTGCAGGATCCCGAGTCCTATGTCCGCTACCACACGCGGAAGGTGGCTGAGATCCTTTTCTATTCGGCTGCCGATACGATGAACACCGTTGGGCGGATCGACTATACGTTGAAGGATTACGAGGGCGTTTCCGCCAAGTCGGGCACTCCGGCCGAGACGGCCATTGTCTACAGTACGCGGCACATCGAGCGGTCGGCCGGCGAGTCGATGTATAAGCTCGATTACGAGACGCGCGGCGTCCTGTTCCACGAACTGGTGCACGCCTACCAGTTCGAGCCGAAGGGTATCGGCAGCTACGGGACGAACCGCGAGTTCTGGGCCTGCATCGAGGGCCTTGCCGATGCCGTGCGCGCCGAGGCGGGGCTCTTCGACATCGCGGCCCTGCGCAAGCCGGGCGGCCATTGGCTCGACGGATACAAGACGACGGGCTTCTTCCTGCAGTGGCTCACGACGAAGGATCCCGATGCGCTGCGCAAGTTCCACGTGACGGTCCGTGACCTCGATCCGTGGAGTTTCGATGCGGCGATGCAGTCGATCTTCGGTCGGGGCATCGAAGAGATGTGGGCCGAGTACCAGCAGGCGCTTGCCGACGAGGCGTGAGGCACCGCGTTGGCCGTTGCATACAGAAGATCCCCGCAGGTAATCCTGC
>OGYP01001198.1_pt1 | contig 12837 bp, 7 predicted proteins | sample 1576571 | NCBI WGS metagenome assembly OGYP01 (sample SAMEA3541559, study PRJEB24748) | human gut metagenome | biome: human gut; feature: human-associated habitat; material: faeces | place: China | collected 2012
GAAGACTTCAACTAGAACATTCCTTTCATTTACAACAGGTATTACAGAGCTTGGCGGTACATATTACAACCAGCTTTGGAAGGATTCGAATTTCGTTTTGGGTGAGCCTGTATCAGAGATTAAGTATGTATGCAGAAATGTAGATATAATCATGGCACGTCTTGTGAAGAATGAGACAGTTGAGTTATTTGGAGATAATGTTACAGTTCCATTTATCAATGGCTGTGATAATTCATATCACCCATGCCAGATCCTTGCAGACGCTCTTACTATCCTTGAGAAGTTCGGCACTCTCGATGTGAATCTCATGTATATCGGTGCAAAGAACAACGTATTCAATTCACATGTTGAGTTCTTCTCAAAGATGAAGCAGGGTAAGTTATATGGTCTTACACCACTTGTAAATGACACTGCCTGCGACGAGAAGTTCTACGAGGATGCCAAGGCTACCGGATACTATGTGGAGCTTGATCCTGCCATGACTATGGAAGCTGCCAAGGAATATGCAGATAAGATGGATATTCTCTATACAGATACATGGGTTGACATGGAGTTCTTCAATAATCCTGCTTACAAGGAGAAGAAGGAAGCAACTATGGCGAAGATGATGCCTTACCAGATCAACAGCGAATTCACAAAGGATTCAAAGGCTATCGTATTCCATGACATGCCAATGCATGTTGGCTTCGAGATCTCTCAGGATGTTATCGATAAGAACCTTGAGCACATCCTTGATCAGGCCGAGAACAGAAGACATGTTGAGAAGGCTGTAATGTACACACTTCTTATGAAATAGATATATTATAAGCAATTAAATTAGGTACTTAAATTCTGGAGCACTTGACAAAAGGGGGCTGCCTTTCGGGCAGCCCCCTTTTGTCATCATATTATTTATTCTCTTTGATTTCATCAATGTATTCCTGAGCCTCATCCTGGGTCAGTTCACATTCATCGGCTATCTGGGTAAGGGACTTACCCTTCTGGAGTTTTTTGGATATAAGGGATAGTAAGGCTTTTTTTGTGCCTTGTTCCACGCCTTCTTTAATTCCTTGCTCAACACCCTGTTGTATAAGCCGGTCGCTTAATGCTACATAATCTTCGTCACCCATCTCAGTCACCTTCTCTCTGATAAGATCATCACTGTTTAACAAATTATCTTCTATATTGTGCAATGATGTAACCAACAGTTCAACTTCATTTGCATTAAGTATACCATTCTTGCGAAGATTATCCAATTCCTTTTTTGCTTCAAGTCGGAAGCTGTACAGGCTTTCTGCAAGCCTTAGCTTGGTCTTCTCTGTATAGTGTCTGGCTCTTAACATCCTGCTGTATAATTGCACTTGTTGGAAAGGTATCAGCAAATACATTTTCTTTCTTGAAAGCTCAGATACAGTTTCACTGGCGGATATACATGGGAGTTCATAGGTGACAATTTTACCATTTGGAAGATGTAGCTTGACAGTTATCTTATCCTCTTTATTTGCTCCTGCCAGGAATACTACAGCCTGTAGAGGCATAACGATCTCTATTTCATATCTGCCATCGGAGACTCTGGTGATATCTCCGTTTTGTCGCAGACCACGGATAGTTTCTTTCATGCCATACTCTACCATTCGAATAGCCATGTTACCTTCCAGTAACTGGTATTCAATATGGTATCGACATGCTTCAATTTCAAGAAGCATATCCATATAGGTCGTATTTTTATTAGACTCAATGTTCTGCTCCTTGTCAAGAAATATTATTTCTGCGTTCTCTGCATGATGTTTGGAAAAGACAGAATTGATCATCAGTATTAGCAGTCTTGGGCAGGACTCACACACCCTTTTTATTTCTTTATCGTAGAAAGCCAAATTTTACTCCTTTAATAGATTTTAGATTGCAATTCATTAAGATAATTATCGTATTTCCACATTATATTATCTCTTATAAAATGTCAAAGATTTAGATGACTTAATTATAAAAGTCATGACTATCTTTTTTATTGAGAAAATAGTTATTTGACAGAAGTGGGGGAGAAATGACATTTTTGAACCTATTTATAGTAATTCTAATTGAATAATAAGGCATTTTAATATGCTGATCCCTATTTTTTATAATGACCATTGAAACCGCAAATTTTAATATATACAATTTGTATAGTGAATGATAATGAAAAATGTTGTGTTTAAGGGGAATAATCCGCTTCGCTTTAAAGGTGACTATACAAATCGTATAAAATGACACAGGATTTGCAACTTTACTAGAATTTAAAGCTAAAGGAATTGGATTATCTTCACTAGAATGGTATACTATTCTTGGTTAGAGCAAACTAACCACATGTATACATACAAGGAGGAAATTCAATGCAAAAGGTTGAGCATATGACAAAAGAGGAGTTAGTGAAATATGGTACTCTTATAGGGGAAGCATTTGTACTTGAAGGGGATGGAATAGCCACCACGGCACCTAAGGAGGATATCGTAAAGGCGTTTGAGATAATGACTGAGTATTTTTACAAGTCCGGTGTGTTGTACACCACCTCTGATGATCATGAGGGATTTCTTGCCTATTGGAGAAAAAATACAAAGGTAAAAATAAAGCCTATGTTACACATGATCTTCAGGATGTTGCGGGAAATGTCCTTTAAGGGTGTGATGGCGGTAGCCAGTTCCAGCGGCGAGTTGTATGCGAAGCTTTATAAAAAAGAGAAGGATTATGTTGCAGTATCAATGGTGGTGGTGCTCAGAGAGTTTCAGGGAAAAGGATACATGAAGAAGGTGCTTGAACATCCATTTGCAGAGGCTGATCAGGCGGGGATACCATGTGTATTGGATACGGATACGAAGCTTAAGAGAGAAAAATACACTAAATGCGGCATGAGAAATACCGGTGAGAAAAAATTAAAATCAGGCCAATATCTGTACACCATGGAATATCGTGGCAAATAATCAGACAGGGCATATATGATCTTAATGATATTCCATTAATGGAAGCCATTTGTAGGTCGTATATGCCCTTTTCTGATTAATATCTTTGACCCTTTCTTCTCCTGAATACAAATGCAAATGTCAGACCGGCTATCAATACTGCAACGCAGATTGAAAGGGTGATATATGTACTTGCAGGTACAGAAGAGTCGGATGTTGAACCGGGATTCATGCCCGGCTGGTTGCCCTTTGCCCGGATGGCAACATTTTTGTAAACATTGAAGAATTATTTAAAGTACCTGAGCCTATTATACAGTTGCCTGTGAAATAGGCAAATAAATAATTATTTGACCGCAGCTTATGGCAGAAGCTTTTGAATCTGTTCTAGTTGTACCACGGTCCCGATGTTTTATAAAAATTTAATTTAATGCAAATTTACATTATGACATTATCGTATTAAACTTGTAGGTGGGCTGAGCAAGGCTACATGAATTAAATAACAGGAGAGAAACAACATGACAATACTTTGGACTATATTAATAACATTTTTTGCAGGAATGGGAGCAGGTCTTGGAACCGGTTTTGCCGGTATGAGTGCAGCAGCGGTCATCAGTCCCATGCTTATAACATTTCTTGGGATAGACCCGTATATAGCAGTTGGAATAGCACTTTCATCGGATGTGCTTGCCAGTGCCGTATCGGCTTATACATATGGTAAGAATAAGAACCTTGATGTGAAGAACGGGCTTATCATGATGGTGAGTGTACTTGTATTTACCGTAGTGGGAAGCTATGTTTCAAGCCTTGTACCATCAACTACAATGGGAAATTTTTCAGTATTTATGACATTTCTGCTTGGAATAAAATTCATCATTAAACCTGTAATGACCACAAAGGAAGCTATGAATGAAGTCCCGGCAGGAAAGAGAGCGATACAGTCGATCATCTGTGGTATCCTGATCGGATTTATCTGCGGTTTTGTGGGTGCCGGCGGTGGAATGATGATGCTTCTTATTCTTACATCAGTTCTTGGTTATGAATTAAAGACTGCAGTAGGAACCAGTGTATTTATAATGACATTCACAGCATTTACCGGAGCTGTGTCTCATTTTGCCATAGGTGGTCTTCCGGACGTAACCACCTGGGTGCTCTGCATTGTGTTTACACTTATCTGGGCAAGGATCGCAGCAGTATTTGCAAATAAAGCAACGCCAAAGGTCTTAAACCAGGTAACAGGAATAATACTCGTCTTATTGGGCGCAGTGGTAATGCTGTTCTCATGGCTTTCTTAATTTGACAATTCCCCACATAATTATTTGCCATAACTCCTTATAGAGTGTATACTGATACTGGATTTTAGGGCTTCCCGGAACTCTTGTTATGAGAGCTTCCGGGGGCAGGTAAGGAGCACAAAAGAAGCATGGCGCAGAAATACGTGATGATAAATGACATAATAAAGGAACACAATGCCAGGATGTACAATCTGAGAAAGTATTATCCTTTTTTTGTGCTGTCTGAAACTACATTTGCCCAGTATAAAGAGGGACGATATGCAGGACTTGACATGGGATATATAACCATGGGAGTGCTGCGTTTTCTCATTCAGGAAAACAGTATGAATGAGAGAGAAGTCACCTACGATGAGTACGAAGAATTTATGGGGCAGCTCTTAGACAGAGACTTTGACGTGGAGATAAAGACCGAGGACAGAAAAGAGCTGATCGCATATATATTTGACAAGATAAGGAACGACGGAAAAGCATTTGAATTTAACTTCTATGACCCTTCCATCAAGAAGAGCAAGGTTGGGCGTGTGAAGCTGGTGGACGGACATATAAGAGACGGACAGGTACGATACTTCATCACCGCAGAGGGCATAGAATTTTATCTGGATACCAAGGAGATAAAGGAAGAAAGCAAGATAAATGTGGAGCAGCTTCTTCTTGAGAAGATGATAACCGGCGAGAATTTCAAGGGTGGTATCGAGGTTGTCAAGAGGATAAATAACGAGGTGAACCGCCTGGTTCGTGAGAAGGACGAGATAGTGGATATGTTCAGTTATGATGTATTTAAGGCGGCGGAGCGATACGAGAAATATATGAAGACCGTAGGCAACTGGTTCATGGAGGAGCAGAAGATGTTCGCCAGAAATAAGGCACTGGTGGATAAGGCTGTGGCAAGAGCAGGCTACGACAAGGCATACGGCAGTGGAAATAAAACCTTTAAGGAGATCAGTGAACTGGAGCTTCTGCTTAAGAAGACTATCTTAAAGCACGGAAGCCTTATTAATTCCACAATGGAGCTGCAGGAGATATCGGACAACATAATCCACAGGGCGAAGCTTAAGAAGCTTAAGGCGTCATTTGACTTCCAGGCAAGACTTATGGATATCATAAGGGAGGACAGACCGGATAAGATGTTCACCGTGCTGTCACCGTTATTTGCACCGAAGAATGAGAAGCGGTTCTCATTTGCGTCCATAGACAATATCCTTACGCTGAAATCTGACGATAACGCAAGGATGGTTAAGGTGAAGCAGGAGGAGACAGACAGCAGCTTCAGGTATGAGGACGAGCTTCTTGATGACAGGATCAGCAGAAACTTCGGAAGGCTGTTCTTTGAGCTGGCAGATCAGCTCATCAAATGGGACAGACTAACCCTTAAGGAATTTAACGGAATACTGGAGATCAGATTTGGCAAGGAGATCTACGGGAACAAGGATTACTATTCCTTCCTTACCCATCTGGTGCAGAAGAAGCATTACGATATAGATGACATGCTTAAGAAGCAGGAGACCATGCTTGAGGGCGTGGTGGTGGAGGCTCTTACAGGCAAGACTCCCGGCATGGGAAGCGAGACTGACGGTGCGTATGCTCCGAAGCTGTCCATGGAGAGATTTAAGGGGCTTAAGTTTAACATAGAGTGCGATCCGGCACAGGAGATCGCCATTGGCGAGGATATGTATGTTACGAATATGATATTTGTGAGAAAAGGTGACAGCAAACATGGAAAGTAAGAATTTGGATAAGGCTCTGCTTATATATTCCAAGCTTATATCGGGCGAGGAGGTAAGCAAGAGGGATAGTGAGAATGGTCAGTTATATGAGGAATATTACAGCAATGCAGAAGTTTACGATATTGTTGGTTCTATATTTAAGAAGCTTAATCTGTGCCTTTACGAGTATAACGACAGCCTGTATGTAACCGCAGGCGAGGGTAACAGGGTATTCGGATATACAAATGATGACGTGAAGAGAATGCTTGGCTTAAGGCTCAACAAGGAGCTTTATCTGTGCTATTTCATAATGTATATGATGCTCATATATTTCTACAGGGATTCAGAGAGCTATCAGTTCAGGGATTATATAAAGCCTGAGAAGGTCATAGAGGAGACAGACAGGTTTCTGTCAGGAATAACAGGAGAGCTGGCGGTATTTGCCAGGGAGGACATAGAACAGGAGAGCTTCAAGGCAATAGGACTGCTGTGGGACAGTCTACCAATAACCACAAGTGGAGGCGAAGGGGAGAAAGCCAAGGCTTCTAGGGCGTCAAAATCAGGTTATGTGAAACTTACATTCAATTTTATGGTGTCTCAGGGATTATTTGTGGAGAATGATGACAGATATTACCCTACAGACAGATTTAAAGCACTGTCAGAAAATTATTTTGAAGATTACAGAGGCAGACTGTACCAGCTTCTCGGAGGAAATGAAAATGCCTAGTATAAACAGGATAAGGGTAAATAACGTAAAATATAACTTTGGTACACAGCAGTATGATGATTTCACCATGCGTATGTACGGCAGGAATACTCTCTACGATCTGGCAAATGGCGGCGGCAAGAGTATCCTTATGCTGCTTTTGCTGCAAAATCTCATACCAAACTGTACCCTTGATGACAAGCAGCCTATAGAGAAGCTGTTCCGTGCAGGCTGTGGCAATACAGTCATACACTCACTTATTGAGTGGAAACTGGATGAGGCAGATATAGAAAACGGATACCGCTACATGACCACCGGATTCTGTGTCAGAAAGGCAAAGGACGAGGACGGCAGCAATAAGGACGGAGGCAGTGCCACAGAAAAGGATACTGCGGCTATTGAATATTTCAACTACTGTATATTCTACAGGGAATACAACAGAAATGATATCGTGAACCTTCCCCTGTCAAAGGACAATGAGAAGATCACCTTCAGCGGTCTTAAGAATTACCTTAAGGATCTGGCAAGAAAGGATCTGAGTCTGGATATCCATGTGTTTGAGCGAAAAGGAGAGTACCAGAGATTCATAAGTCAGTATGGACTCCATGAAAGCCACTGGGAGATCATCAGAGGTATAAATAAAACCGAAGGACATGTCCGTACATATTTCGAGACCAATTACAGGACCACCAGAAAGGTGGTGGAGGATCTCTTAATAGAAGAGATAATCGAGAAGGCTTTTCTTACCAAGACAGGCAGGAACGGTGAGGAAGACGACATGGCACAGACCCTTCTTGATATAAAGGAGAAGCTTAACCAGCTTGCAAGGAAGAAGAGGGACATTGCAAATTACGATCATCAGATAGAGCTTATAAATGTGCTTCAGGACAGGGTAAATTCCTGTATGGATCTCTATGATGAGTACGACAGCATAACAAAAAGCCTGGCAGATATATATGTGACAGGAAAAGAATTTACCAGTCAGGACTCGGATCATGCAGAGGAACTCTTGGCGAAGAAGCAGGACAGCTATGAGAAGAAGGAGGCACAGAAGCTCCGCCTTGATAACCTTAAGGTTACAAAGCAATACCTTGAGGCGGACCAGTTGAAGCAGTATCTTGAGAGACTTGAGGCAGAGATTTCTGTAAATGAAGAGAAGCTTAAGGAAGCGAGACATTTCATCGCCCTTAAGGAAAGCATAAATGAGTATGTGGGCTATGTTAAGGACAGAAGCCTCTTAAAGGAGAATGAAAAGCTCCTTGAAAATATCATGAACAGCTCAGATGTGGATATCCACAAAATGAAGCAGTACGCATGGAACAAGAAGCAGAACAATGATTTCCGGCTGGCAGAGTTAAACAGCCTTAAGGTGGACAATGAGAGAACTCTCGTCATAAAGAAGGAAGAGCATGCTGAGGCTGAGAAGCTCTTAAGAGAGGGACAGATCGCCAAGGCGGTTGCCGACAGCAATATCATTGATGTAAAGCAGCGTATAGAAGGACTTAACGATAAGATAAATGAATTGACTGCCTCTGTGGATGTGGTGGTTGTAGGTGATGCTTCTGCCATGTATGAGGCAAGCGAGAAGAAGCGTAAGAATACAGAAGAGAAGCTCACTGCATTACAGATAGACAGCAATTCCTTACGGGAAGAGATGTACGAGGACAAGTACAATCTTTCCGTTAAGAACGGCGAGCTTCCTGCACTTGAGAAGAAATATGGATCTGCAAATGAAAAGGCTGCCCTTTACGGACAGGTTCAGCAGAAATTCAAGAATATCATAGGTATCTACGGAGCTTCTGAGCCGTCTCTTATAGAGGACATCATATCCGCAAGGATAAAGGGTGCCTATGAAGAGATAGTTAAGAAGAGGACTGAGGTGGAGGAGCTTAAGAGACAGGAGAAGCTTCTTGGGACAGGACAGATATTCGGCCCTATGAAGGGTGCCGAGTCGGTCATCAACTACATTGAGACAAGACATGGCACCATGGCAGTATTCGGGGCAAATTATCTGGCTGCCCTTGATCCTGACAGACGAAAAAGCCTTCTTAATACCAATCCGGCATTGCCATACGGAGTGATCGTGAAGGATTTTGCCGCCATTAAGGATGATATCAACCTTCCTGATATAGATACAGGAAGCCAGTATGTCATGATCTACGATATGAATAGTCTGGCAGAGCCTGCACTTTACCTGGGAAATAATGCAGTAGCAGTAACCCGCAGTGCAGAATATTTCGCCGATGAGGAAGTATTGAACAAGCTTAAGAAGGATGTACATGAAGCACTTGCCTCAGCAGAGGATGAGCTTTCTATTATAAACGACAGCTTAAGCACATATGACGAGGATCTTACATTTGTAAGAAGTATCGTAAATAATGATCTGGTGACTGCAGATGAGGAGTTAAAGGCAGCAGAGAAAGAGCTTGCAGACGCAAAGGACGAGATAAAGGGACTTTATGACGCCATAACAGAGCTTACCATCCGCATAGACCGTAGCAATAAGGAAATGGATAGTCTGACTTCGGAGCTTGCGGAGCTTACAACATCAACAGATATCTTAAAACAGATATTTGACCTTTCAGAGGAGCTCAAGAAGGAAATTGTAAGACTTAACGAGCTTAATGTGTATGAGAGCACTCTGTCCGTAAAGATTGAGGAGTTAAAGGGAAATGAGCTTAAGGCTGCCATGACTGTAGGTGATCTCCGGGCAAGGGCTGAGAAGTACACTAAGGATATCGGTGAGATAAATGAGAAATGGGAGCAGTACTACGCTGCCTACTATGACGATATGCCGGGGGTAAGCTACGACAGGATAATCTTAAGTGATGAAGAGATAGAAGCCGAATTTATGGCTATGTATAAGGCACACTCCTACAGCAAGCCTGATATAGAGGATAAGAAGAAGCTGATAAATGCCCTTAAGAGCTCCATGGAGAGGACCATGAGGACCATAGAAAAGAGGGGTATAACAGAGGAGGAGATCCTTTCCTCAGGCGACATAGTTGTAACTGATGAAGAGACCCTTGAAACCATAAATAAAGAGATAGCCAGACTTACCCATATATCCTCAGAGCTTACCAGAAAGCACAGCGAGACCTCAAAGGAGATCAATAAGCTTGAGGGAAGTACCAATTATGCCCTTGAGAATATCATCAGAGAGTATGGTGCCGGCAGCTATGTGAAGGAGGACATAACCCTCACGGAGGCAAAGACTGCCATTGAAAATGGTGATCAGACTCTTGGGGAGCTTGAACGTCAGTACAAAGAATGTGTCAGGGAATACGAAAGCTATGTTAAGGAACAGGGCTATATGACAGATCTCTTCAAGGATGTTAAGCGTATTGTTGATACAAATGATATTGATGTGGCAGCAGGTAAGATACTCTATGACGACAAGGAGAAGCTCAGGGATGCATTTGAGGGCAGCCTGTTTAAATTCGACAGGAGCCGGAAGAACCTTGACCGTGCAAAGAATGATCTGATGAGGTATAAGGGGCAGACGGCGGAAGCCTTAAGTGCCATGGGTGTATTTGAAATGGCTGCAACTATAAGAAATGATGTGAACATACCTGACAACTATTATGATGCCAGGGCACTTCTTGACAATCTTTCCCAGATAATAGAGTTTATAAGGCTTGAAAAGGGAAGAGTGGCAAAGGGTATAGAGGACATGGAGACCATAAAGGAGAACTTTGAAAATCAGTGTATCCAGCGTTGTATGGATGTTAAGACTGAGCTTGAGAAGCTTCCTAAGCTTTCAAAGATCAACATGGGAAATGAGGTCATTAAGATGGTTGATCTGTCCATACCTTATGTTAAGGATGAATTTGTGAAGCAGAGGATGTCAGAGTACATAGATAATCTTGTTAAGAGTGCGGATACCTATGAGGATGAGCGTAAGCGAGTTAAGTTCATCAAAGAAAGTCTTGGTCTTAAGAGATTGTTCGGAGTGATGGTCACAGATATGAATGCCATTAAGCTTAAGCTCTACAAGAGAGAGCGAATAAAAGAGCAGAGCCGGTATCTGAGATATGAGGAGGCTGTAGGAAGTACAGGTCAGTCCCAGGGTATATACATCCAGTTCCTTGTGGCAATAATCAACTATATTGCCGGAATGTATTCATTCCGGGCAGAGGATACAGTGACCACCAAGACAATATTCATAGATAACCCATTTGGTGCGGCAAAGGATATCTATATCTGGGAGCCTATATTTGCAATGTTATCTGCAAATCACGTCCAGCTTATAGTTCCTGCCAGAGGTGCGACTCCAGCCATAACAGGAAGATTTGACGTTAATTACGTCCTTGGACAGCAGATGGTGGGCGGTAAGCAGCAGACTGTGGTTATAGATTACAACAGCAAGACTGATGGCGAAGACCTGGAGTACCATGAGCTCAGCTACGAGCAGGCAACATTTGATTTTATTTAAAAAAAGTGAAAGGAAATAACATGGAATTTGAGATAGACAAGGTAGTGACAGCAGAGACAGACACAGAAAGGTGCAGTGATCTTCACGGTGTACCTGTGGAGGATATGGAGGCATTGCTTCATGACCGGATAGTAAGTGAATATCGGGGTGAAGCGTGGAAGGATATGAGACACCAGTGGGGCGTAAATGATGCAAAGCGTGACGGGGACAAGACTCTTTCTGATGGCGTGGAGATATATGCAGATCTTGACTACAAGACATCCGGATTTAAGAGAGAGGGCTTTGGTCATGTTAAGGAATATGCTAGTGTGCAATCAGGGAATATCTCAGGAAATAAATCAGATTATGCTTCAAACAGCAGATTTGACATATATAAGCCGGTAAAGCCCGGAGCATACCCTACATTGGTGAATATACATGGAGGCGGATTCTTCTACGGAGACAAGGAGATATATAAGTTCTACTGCGCGGATATGGCGAGACGAGGATTTAATGTGGTGAATTTTAACTATCGTTTGTCACCTGAGAACAAATACCCCGCAAACATTGAAGATGTATGTGCCTGTATGAATTATCTTAAGGAAAATGCAGATGAGCTTGACCTTGATATGGATAAGGTTTTCCTGACGGGGGACTCGGCAGGGGCATACCTCAGTGTGCTGTACTGTGTTCTTGCGGGGGATAAGAAGCTTCGTGATAAGGTAAGCTTTGCAACATCGGCTGTAATGCCACGAGCCGTAGCATTGAACTGCGGAGTATATGACCAGCGTGAAGATCCGGGGAGTATGCTTTTCTGGACTCTGTTTAACAGCGATGGAAGCCTGGCAGCAGAAAAGGCTGATTCGGTGATCTTCCTTGATACATTAACTTATATGGATGGCACCTTCCCACCGGCATATTTAATGACCAGTGTAAATGATGGTCTTAAGTCAAGAACGGATAGTCTTATCTCAAAATTTAAGGAAAAGAACGTAAGGTTTACGTATAGGGAATATGGAGCGGAGCATCCTGAGAATGGTCATGTATTCCATATAGATGTGACTAACCCGGAGGCAGTGGAATGTAATGACGCTGAGGCGGAATTTTTTAAGCGTTTTATATAAGGCAGATTGAAAGTAGCAGTAAATAAAAAAGAAGACAACATGGTTGTAGTTTAAATCGTGAATTGTTACTTCATCCATAATAAAAAGCCTGAGACATTTCTTTGTTATATGTTTTTATATAAGCTAAGAAAGACTCGGGCTTTTTTATTTATTTTATTATGGCAACTGGGAAAGAGCTGCATGCCTGCACGACTGCAATTCCCGGGCACTGTGTTATCACTGATGATATGTGCTCAAGAAGTCAGCTAATTCAGTGGTTGCTTTTTTAAGGATCTCAAGGTTTGGAAGATAAACAATACGGAAATGATCCGGATCCTTCCAGTTAAATCCTGTACCACAGGTGATAAGAATCTTCTTTCTCCGTAACAGATCAAGGGCAAACTGCTCGTCATCTGTAATGTGGAACTTCTCAGAATCAAGCTTAGGGAATATATAGAAGGCAGCCTTAGGCTTCACAACCGATACTCCCGGAATGTCTTTAAGTGCATTGTATATAAACTCTCTCTGCTCGTAGATACGACCACCCGGAAGCAGAAGCTCGTCGGAAGACTGGGTGCCGCCTAATGAGGTCTGTACGATACTCTGGGCAGGAACATTTGAACAGAGACGCATTGATGACAGCAGGTTCAGACCCTCAATGTAGCCCTTTGCATTTGACTTGTCACCACACAGGCACATCCATCCGATAC
>OGYP01001199.1_pt1 | contig 12837 bp, 8 predicted proteins | sample 1576571 | NCBI WGS metagenome assembly OGYP01 (sample SAMEA3541559, study PRJEB24748) | human gut metagenome | biome: human gut; feature: human-associated habitat; material: faeces | place: China | collected 2012
TCAACACATCCTCCGCCGTACCCATTTTGCTAAGTACTGTTCCTTGCACATGGGTCTGCAACCCTTCAGCAGTAAGTTTATATGACGGGCGATTCCCCTTTACCACGACTTCCCCCAACAGATTAACATCTTCATGCATCACAATCGTTACCGGAAATTGAGCATAGGCTTTTGTCATCGGAATAAAGCCAAGACAAGAAATTCTGAGTATATTGTTACCGCTTGTTTGGTCTATGCTGAAAATTCCTTGTTCATTGCTAATTGTACCTTGCACAAAAGATGAATCTTTGGAAGATAGCAATACCACATTAGCAAAACTGACAGGATTTCCTTTTTCATCAACTAATGAGCCGGAAACACTCTGTGCGTCAACAATAATCACTTGTAACACTAATCCGAGTAGTAAAATCACTTTCCTCATGTTCTATACTTTTTATTTTTTTGAAATTATCACAAACGTCTTAGCTCATCATTTGCCGCTCCTGTCCCTTTATACTTGCTCTTTGTTGTATTAAACTTATAGCGCAAAGTAATAGAAAATTCACGAGTATCCCATTGATTAGTCTGCTCCCAAATAATACTGCCAAAATATGTTTGCCAATAATTACGTGAACCATGAAAAAGATCGTTCCCTCGAAGTTCCAGACTTAAGGCATCCCTTAAAAATGACTTACGGACAGAGATGTCAACTGTACCATAATTTTTGAACTGATACAAATTCTGATAATTTCCTTTTCCCATAAAAAGCCCATCCAAACTGACAAGAAAATCACCAGGAAGTTCAAATGTATTGTTGAACCTTATTGTAGGACGAGGCTTATTAAACTCTATGCCATCTATTGTCATCCATTGTTTCTTCACGCCGATATTTAGGTTAGGATGCCAAAAGCCAATAGCCGGTGAAATAGAGAAAGAAACATTCAAAGTCGGACGATTATGATAATTGAGGTAAGTCATCATCATTGAATTGCCATTATCTATCGGATCTCCCCAATAAATGATTTCCTTACGCCACTGCTGATAGCTGACAAGTAACTGTAAAAAACGCCATGTACCGACCAATGAAATATCGTGAATGGTGCACGGCTCCAGCAATGGGTTACCACGTTGCATAGTGAAACGGTCTACATAGGTGACATTGTTGCTTAACTGGCTATAAGTAGGTCGTTGCGTTTTAGCAGTATAACTCAACTGTGTCCGGACAGAACCTAGTTTTCTTGAAAAAGAAAGATTAGGAAACCAGTTTCCATACATACGGCTCTGTTCATCCATGTGCACACCATCCTTATAATAATCAAAAGTTACATGCTCATATCTTACACCCAATGAAAGGTTACCTATCGGGAACTGACGGCTATATTCGGCAAAGCCACTCAATCCATCTTCCTCTACACGACTGATGGTACTTTCCACATATTTCTCCGGATTACGGTACTCGTCATTGCGACGGGTATCCGTATATTCTCCGCCTACCGAAAGATTACCTCCAAACAACGGATAAGAAAGTACCAATTTAGAAGCTAGCAATTTATTCCTAATGTAACTCTGTGTATGCACATCCCGACTTTCTTGCTCTTGACTGACTTCGTGATAAAGACCTTTTCCTGTAGAAGTATTAGTATAATAGTCTGTATTAAAATCAATATTCAAATCTCCCATAGTACCATTATAATAAACATTTAGTTGATGAGTAGGCTTACCGGAAGTAGAAGAATACTCTTGATTTTCCAAGTGGTCATAAAACTGATTGTCGGCTGTAACCTCATTAGAGGTAAATACATCCGACTTTGTATTTGGACGGGAAGTAAGAGTATAGCGGAATCCCAGTGAATGTTTATCATTCAGGCTATAATTAGCTCCTATTTCACCTCGTAAAGACTTGTCTACTACAGTTCCATCCAATAGATTCTGATATTTCCATAAAGAATCAGACTCCAAGGTATGTACAATATCATTTTTCATGATATATTCGTTCTTTAAATAACGGAATATACCAAAAATATCAAGTCCATTATGGCGGTAGTTTACATTCAATTGCTCTATCAAGTCTACATTCCGGCTCTGATAGTAACTGGAACGGAGATCGAAGCCGAAACCATCTCCGGCACGCCGAATAGTCTGTATACGGATAACGGCAGTTACAGTTGCATCATAACGTGCACCAGGATTAGTAACAACTTCTACGCTCTTAATATCTTCCGAATTTAGTTGATCCAATTCCGAATCATCACGTACTTGCCGCCCATTGATGTAAATAAGAGGTGTTCCTTTGCCAAACACTTCATAGGAATTCCTCTCTTTTATTACACCCGGTACTTTTCCCAATACATCGCTTGCTGATCCGGCTTTAGAGAGTACACTATTTTGTATATTAGTCACCAGTGCGTCGCCTCTCATGCGAGTAACAGGCATATCAGCTTTTACCACAACTTCAGCCAATATCTGTGTGTCTGAAGCGAGACAGATAATTCCAAGATCTGTACTTCTGTTATCTAATGGACGATAAACAGTAGCATAGCCAATAGATGAGATGCGAAGCACATCCTTTGTTTCTTTGACATTGAGACTAAACGCGCCTTCTTCATTACTGATACTTCCTGCCACGAAAGCAGAATCGGGCAAAGAAAGTAACACTATATTGGCATAAGGGACAGGTTGTTGTTGCTCATCAATTACTTTACCTGTTACCGTAACCTGTGCTTGCAGCTGCACTGCCAACCCCATAAAGAAGTATAAACAAAAAAGTATATTCGCTCTCATATTCTATATTTTTAAAGTTTCAAAAACACATTATATTACAAAGCTATAGAATAATCAACGGCACATTCTATCGGTTTATTATAGAAGCTATTACCTTGATCATAATTCCTTAGACGACAAGTCATCAGTGAACACTTTTTGTTTAATGTACAAGTAGAACAAGTATCTATATTTTCCAAACTAAATCCTCCTCGGAACATTCTCCATTTATCTCTATTTTCCCAAAGTTCTTTCAAATTTTCTTTCATAAGATCTCCTATAAGCAATTCTTCATGCCCAAAAGCATAAATACATGGATATAATTTTCCATCCGAACTAACGCCAATATGCGTTGTTCCGGCAGAACAATAAACTTTGTTGTTAACAAATTCATGATAGCGTTCCAAAGTAGCAACTTCTACTAAAGACAAACTCAGAAGATGACCATATTCTTCCTCTAATTGAGCAAAATTGTGTTTTACAATTTCACGTTGAGAGCGTGACAATATTAAAGTCAAATTCTCGTTTGCTCTGCCTATTCTATCTGTAAATCCAAAGAAGATACCTTTTACTCCCAAAGAAATTGCTAACTTTACAGCTTCTTGTAAATAAAGATAATTATTTGAATTAATAGTGTATGTTAAGGAAACTTTTGCACCATGAGCGACCAAAAGTTCAATGTTTTTTACAACTTTATTAAAGACTCCTTTTCCTCTCAGCTGGTCATGCTGCTTATCCGAGTGCCCATCTAAAGATATAGTTAATGATACATTTTTTCTAGATAATGCCTCAACATTACTACTATTTATTAATGTACCATTAGTTAGTACTCTATAATTAATCCTTTTATCGACAATATTATTAAAGACCTCAGAAAAATGTGGATAAAACATGATTTCACCCCCTGTAAGTGTCACATTATGCATTCTGCAATCCTCAAACTGTTCAAAAATGCCAATCCAGTCAGAAACCCCAAGTTCTTTGTATCGACTACTATTAGGAGAAGAACCTTGGAAACAATGTTTGCATCTTAAATTACAATTATGTGTAAAATGCAATTCAGCAGTTAAAGGAGTAGATGTAATAGGAACATCATAACCACAAACTCCATCTCCATTAGGGAAACCATCTCCCTTATGTAATGGAAATTCCGAAGGAACTAAAAAATTTAAAGGTTCTACCTCCTTGCAAAGATTCCAAAACCCTTCCCAATCTATTTTAATATTCTTTTGCTCAATAGCTTCATACAAACTTGAAAAAGACAAAGCCTTATCATGAAATATTTTCAAAAGAGTATAACATGATCTTGTCACATACAAGGTTAAACGAGAAGTAATATCATAAACAGAATATTTTCTAGATTCATAATATGGATCTGTTCTTAATATCCAATTATTTGCTAATGTATATTTTGTAGTTAAATCATTTATAATCATAAGAATCTATTTATAATGGTAAGTATTTATCATATATTTAGATATAAAAATTAAGATAAAGAAGGTACTTATCGCTAAGTACCTTCTACTTCAGACTAATCTTTTTAGATTGATCTGAAACAAATCATTAACCATTGCAGCAGATGATTCCACCAAGAGAACCTTCAGATGGTCTTTCAAGATCTTCATGCTTAATACCGCCTTCCAGCTTTTCAGCATCTTCATTACTAATAATATCTTCTCCATTTTGAGGAGTTGAATTTTCAGAAGAATAATTCTTTTTGTTTTCCTCCAAGGCTTTAGCCTTGTTTTCATTGTTCTCTTTCAAAATGAATTTATTTTAAATGGTTAAACAATAAGGGTTTGTTTTGATATTGCAAATGTAATCTCCCACAGTCCGACACCTCCGGACTGAACAAAAAAAAATTTTCATTTAACATTCTTTCGTATTCTCATAGAAAGACTGCCTTAAATAAAAGTAACCACACTTTTATTTAAGGCAGTCTTATAGAATCGCTTATACAAGTAGCAGATCAATTCATTGCCGCACCTTAGTTATTGATAACCGGCAATAATTTTAGGCCCTTTCTCTCATTCTTTTTACGCTTGGCATCTGCCTTACGGTTATTGATAACCAATTGATAAGATTCAGCCACAGCATTCAGTTCATCGGCAAAGGCAATAAACAGTTCATTATCATAATAAAAGAACATATCATTTACCAATGAATATAGCTGATTCAATAATCCATTACAGTTCTTATGCAGACTAGTAGCCGAAAGACCTTTCTGTTCTTTCACAATACCACGCTGTGTATCTAAGTCCAAATAAAGATTATTTGCCTTTTCCACTTCAGTGATGCGATCAGCCAGATTCAGTCGTTCTACTGAATCATGGTTTTTCTCTGATTGCAGAATCAAAATGTAACCTGCAATGCGGGCAGACATATCGGAACGGGTAATTATCTTATTCATTTTATAATTTCCAGTCTGATCAATAAGGCTTCTTGCAGCATCTTGATCTTCTTTTGTTCCTATATCTCTTGCTCTTGATGTTCATCTGTAATGCGCTGAAACATTTGCGACGAATATCATGGGCTTCGGACAGACCGACTGTTTCAGAATAAAGATGGCTTTTATTTAACTTTTGACCATATTCAGCTAATATAGCCTGTAATGCCAAATGCTTGTTGGTTAAATCCACTTTATCGTTTGCTGATTCAGGTATCTTTCCAGATCCGTCTTTTACAACTGCATCCGACGAACCTTTCAATAGCTTTGCATATTTATCATATACACCTAGCCAACGTGACATAAAATCATAGTTTTCTGACAAATTCAGAAAATTAATAGAGACTAATGCTCTTGCTTTAATCATTTGTTCCAAATATTTATAAGTTTAATCCTCATTTTTATTTGCGAATTATAATTTTCTTATCAATCTGACCACAGATTGGATTAAGAATTGTATAATTCTTATCACTTTTTTGATAAGTGAGAAGACTTATGCATCAATCTAGCCACCTATCTGACAAGCGTAAAGATTTATACATCAATCCAGCCAAATTATTCTCAGCTTGATAAGAATCTTTTCAATTCCTATTCAAACCAAGGTCTAATTTATGAAAGAATAATGTGACGCGTCATAAACTGAAATGAATCTCGAAGTAAGTCGTTCATGCCGCTAGCTATTACAGTAGATGTAGTTACTAAAAAATAGATTGCAATAAAAGATGATCTATTCTTTTTTAAACGGATGCAAATGTAAGTCATATTATTTAGATAGCCAAGTATTCACTTAAAAAATATGACAATAAAAGTTTCAACAAAGAAAGAAGACAACTCCACGAGATGGAAGAAAGAAAGAGATATTATACTTTTGAAAAATAATGATATATAAAACCATAAATTTACTCTCACCAAACCAATGATCCCATTATGCAAATAATGGCAGAAGGAACACGGAGGTTTAGCTTACTCTGTGTTCCCTCTGTTGTACAATACAGCCTTTACAGACGTGCCTTTTCAGCCTCACCTGCCCCTGTTCCGCGATATTTTCCCTTTGATGAATTAAAGTTATAGCGAACTGTCAGCACCGCCCTTCTCATATCCGTCCATGAATCCGTTTCGTGCAACACATGCTGCATGCCAAACAATGTCATGTCATTACGTTTCCAGTCGAATACATCAAGACATTCCAACTTTACTTGCAAAGCCTTACTTTTCAAGAATTTCTTGCTGATACTTACATCTATATATTTATTTTCACCCAACATCATATTCTGAATATTTCCCTTTCCCATATATACGGCATCCAGTGTCAGCTTAATGTCTTTCGGAAGGCTGAAAGTATTAAACAATGACGCATAAAACATGGGACGGTTCATCTTCTTCATTTCGCCCCTATGAGCCAATTCAAATATCTGCTTGATTATACCGGCACTATAATTCAGGTTCCAGCAACCAATAGTAGGAGAAGCGGATAACATCAATGTAATCTTATCCATCTTTTTAAAATTCTCATAAGTAGTATGAGTGATATAAGGAGATTCTTCCAATGGACGAATGATATAAACAATGTCATCCCCCATGTGTTGATAACTGGCTATGAACTGGAAGAAATGAAAGGAAGCCACCATAGTTACATCTGACGTTGTGACAGGTTTCAACAGTGGGTTTCCACTCAGATATGTATACCGATTTACATAGCTCATGTTTCCGTCCAACTGACTGTAGGAAGGACGTTGCGTTTTTCTAGTATAACTCAAGTCCATATTATATTTACCGGATGCAAAGGCAACAGAAGCGGATGGAAATAAATTGTCATACGTCTTGCTCTGTCCGATCTTCTTTTCTCCGTTTTCATAATAGTCAAAAGCGTTATGCTCGTATCTTATTCCGACTCCCACAGTGAACTTGCCCAGCGTGGCATTATACTGTAGGAAAGCGGATGCCGTGTTTTCCTTTACCTCATTGTCCGTATCATCCAATATTCCCTGCTCATTCTTAAAATGATTCTTTTGGTATGTATTCGTATATTCGCTGCCCAGCGAGAGATTTCCTTTCCATAACGGATGTTCCAGCACCAGTTTTCCGGCAAATAATCCATTGTCGCAGTCACTCCGGGTACTCACTGTCCTATCTCCTTGATTTTCGCTATCTTCTAGGGTAGTTTGTTGGTTTTCGGTCTTGCCGCGACGTACGTCCGTATTAAAGTTAACCGACAGTTTCCCTATATTTCCGGCATAATAGGCATTGACCAGATGGTATGGATAACGATTGGAAAGCCTGTTGTGCCCCGTCCATTCATCAAAGGCCGTTCCTTCCTGCCTTATCTGTGAATTCATTAAGTAATAAGGTTCCTTGGTGGTATAGCATACATAGTCATAGAGCACTCCTATGGAATGCCTTTCATTGAATAAGTAATTGGCACCCAGCCTCGCCTTATAGTTTTTTCTTCTTGCCACAGTAGATGCTTCAGAATGCAATGTCCAGGGCGTATCTAGAAATGCCTGTTCGTCAAGCCTGATATTCGTTCCGTCTTTTCCTCCGCTGTAGAACAATGACCCGATAATATCAAGTCCTTCATGACGATAGTTTAAATCTACTTGGTTCAACATAAAGTAATGCTTACCATACATGTGCGAGGTACGCACATTGAATCCAAGACCTTCACCTACCGGCCGCAACGTCTTGATAAGGACTACTGCCTTCACCGTGGCACCATATTGCGCCCCGGGATTGGTAATGACATCCACACTCTTTATGTCTTTGGAATGTAGTCTTTCCAATTCAGCATTATCGCGCACCATTCTTCCATTAATGTAAAATACAGGCTCACCCTTACCGAATACAGTAAAATCTCCATCCTTTCCTTGTATGCCGGGAACTTTGACCAGCACATCATTGGCAGAACCGATGTCACTCAACACGGAATGTTGTATATTGGTAGTCAATACGCCATTCTTTAATCGGGTTCTGGGCAAATTGCCCTTCACTATCACTTCGCCCAGTTCCTGTGTGTCAAGTGACAGTGTGATGATTCCCAAGTCCGTTCCGACGCAGGGCTTATAAAGTGTCTTATAGCCGATGGAAGAGATACACACTAATTGTGCCTTAGAGGATTCAGGGAATAAGAATGTTCCGCTTTCGTCACTGATCGTTCCTGCCACAAATGCAGAATCGGGAAGTGAGAGCAATATGACATTGGCATAAGGCATTGGTTGTTGTGTTTCGTCTATCAGCTTCCCGGTGAGGGATTGTGCAGACAGTTGTAAAACAGCTGTCATAGATAAAATAATAGAAACTAATAATCTCATAAGCATACCTTTTTTTATTATTACAATATTATAATATCAAATCGACTTCGCAATTCAATGCTTGCGGGCATCGTGGGTCAGGATATTCATACCTGTCTGTCCCATATACTTTGGCAATATCGACATAACAAACTTTTTTCCCCACTCCAAGTTTACAGTCAGCATATACTTTACATTCCGTACAAGCATTATTTTCCTTCTGCTTTATCATCTGCTGCGTGTATGAATACATTCTTAAAGCGACATCCGAGTTCCATAATTCACGCAATGTATGCTGCCGCACATTTCCAAATATAAAGTGCGGATTATCATACAACATTTCACATGCCGTAGCATTACCATCGGCCAATATGGACATGGAATAGCTGTTTGCATTGCATATTTGGTTTTTGGCTACAAACTCATCTACCGTCTCATATGGATGAAGCTCATATTTTTCACCATCCATTTTATTATATAAAATACTAAAACCGACCGACAAACTTTTGGTCTTCGTCATCTTGTAGGCATAAACCAAGGCCTCATCACTTGCCCTGTAGTCTGTATAGCCATTCTTATATTTAGAATAGAAAGCCGGTGTCAACACCCAACTAGTAACACATGGCTGTGTGCTAAGGAAAGTACACAATGAATCTATTTCATGGCTATCGCTATTATGTTTAGTCAGTACAGTACGAACTGTGACTTTTATTCCGGCTCTGGTACAATACTCAAACATTTGCTTCACATTATCTATATAGTCTTCTTTTACACGTACCATTGTCTGTAATGTAGAGGGAAATATAGAATCCAATGAAAACTGCAAGAATTTAATTCCAGACTCTTTTAAAAAGTAAATATCATCCTCTTTTAGCGGTATTTTTGTACTCAATAAAGGTGTGAATCCATATTGCCCCACTTTTCGTATCACCTCTTTCCAATCAGGGAAAGCAAAAATATCACCTCCTGTCAAAGCCAGATTCACAACCCCCATATCATGAGCTTCATCTATCACCTTTATAATTTGCCAACTTGTCAAATCGTTCTTCCTGTTTCTATCCGCATAGCAATACATACAATCCGTCCTGCATTGGGTTGTAATCATAAAGTTAAGATTCAGCGGAACAGAAGGACGTTTAGGTATAAAGTCTGTAGTATAAAATAATTCATTATCCGTACAAACACTTCCCTCCGATTCTTCCTTAACAGAAGTCAGCAGATACGGGGGAAAAGAAATCGTCACTCCTTTATAATTCCATCCTACTTTTACTGGATTATCGATTATTTTTCGAATAAACTTATCTATCAGGTCTGGTTTTATATTTAGGGTATTTGCTATATTTTCTATTGAAGCATTTAATTCTCCTTCTCCAATATGTGACAAGATATATCCAATAGAAGGTGGAACTACGCTTGCAAAAGCCATGGCATATTCTAGCTTAGCAGTAATTAAAGCTGATTTAGCAATGATATAGGAACAATTATTTTCGTTTCTAATCACATATTGTGGATTCAAATAGATATACATAATACAGCCGTTTTTATACATAAAATAGTAAGGAGGGCATGCCTCCTTACTAAATTGAATATTTAAGATCCATAATACTTCTATCAACACTGGATGCAAACTATAATCAATCACTCTTTTTTTGTAGAATGAATTATAATCGGTTATGTTCGTTAGGACGAATTACAATCTGTCCAGCACCTGAATCACAGTTGCATGCTCCACCTTGTATCTATCTGTTCCAATTCAATTCCCAGTAAAGCTTCTGTTTCTTTCGTAGTATCTGCATTCATACCTTAAAAAATTTAATTATAATAAAAAAAACGCCATACCTTATTCATTTCACCAAGTATTTAGAGCTTAAGAATAAGACCAAACACTCTTTTGAAATGCACACATACTCAATAAAATAGTTTGCCTTATTATATTGAGATGCTTAGAGTAATAATTTAGCTTCTATCAGCAAACTTATCATAATGATAAAACAGATAAACTAAATTATTTAAGACCGAAATCTAAGATTTATTCAAATTCATGATAGACACCCAGTATCATCAAGTGTATCAAATCACATTGCAAATGTGAATCAACTCAGTCCGAGAAATTCGGACTGAATAAAAAAAATCTATTTTTTAACTTCTTTTTAAGGAGCAAGTTATTTACAAAGAGTAGATAAGCCTTATATCGTTGGTGGAAAAGCAATATTCCTAAAAAATAGTGATATAAAATCTTTTCAATATCGTTTTTAATTTCTATATTTGTTCGCTATACATAAATGCAAATACTATGACTATGAAAAAAACAATTGGAATAAAAAGAAACTTTATTATTATAATAATAGGTATACTCCTTTCTGCCTGCACACAAAAAGAAAATGCTTCTCAACAAGCGTTGTTGCTTGAATTGGTTCAAGCGGAAGCGGTGATGTATGAACATCCGGATAGTGCACTGGGTGTATTGCAAGGTATGAAAGTTCCGGCAGTATCGGACAAATTGCAAAATGCTACATGGGCGTTGCTAACAGTGCAAGCCAAGTATAAGAATTATAAAGAAGAACTTGCTGACTCTACCTTAATTAATATAGCCTATGATTACTTTATGAAGCAGGATGATGCGCGGCGGAAAGCCATGACCCTATATTATAAAGGTGTATTATATGGAAAAGCAGATAAAACGCAAGAAGCGCAAGAATCCTATTTAAAGGCGATAGAGGAAGTAGAAAAGACGAAAGACTATCAACTGGCACATTTGATTTATAGTAGTATAGGAAATATATACCTATATAATTCGCTGAATGAATACGCATTGCAAATGTTCAAACAATCATTGCACTATGCCCAGTTATCTGAAACTAAGAATTATATATGCTCTGCATATTACTATTTAGGAAAGGTCTATTCTGTATTATTTAATTTTGATAATAGCATCAAGTATTATAAAAAAGCAATTCAGATGGCTGATACTCTACATAATTATAAGGTATTAATAAACGGAACGAACCAATTAGCAGGAGTATATACCGAAACAAAAGATTATCAGCCCGCCCTATCTTATGCCCAAAAGGCTTTAAGACTAAAAGAAACAATTGAATTACCCCTAGAGAAAGGGTTAGAACAAAGTTACTTGGTTATTGGTGATATATATAGACATATTGATAAAACAGATTCTGCCTATTATTATCTGAATAAAGCATTAGCTGCTGATCGTATAGAAACAGTTTGTGCTGCTTATCAGGATTTATACCATCTAAGTAAAAAGAAAAAAGACTATGAAAAAATGAGTCAGTATTGTGATAGTATGATAGTTTATCAGGATTCAATTGAGATATTGAATAGGAATAAAGAGCTTATGGATATGCAGGAAAAGTATAACCAGCAAAAACTATTGAATGAAAAGAACCAGCTAAAAATAGAAAACAATACTATCATCCGTAATGTACTAATCACATTGGTAGTGGTATTCTGCCTGATAGCTATCCTTATCTATATATACCAGCGAAAATTAATCCGCAAAGAGCATATCATACAAAGGAATGAAGAAGAAATACAACTGAATACCTTAAAAAGACAAGAGAATGAGAGAATAATCAGTCGTAACCAAAGCCGCATGAAGGAGCTTGCAGAACAAATGGAGGCGAATAAAGATGCACAGGAACAGTTGGAGGAGCAAAAAAATGTACTATCTGAAATAAAATGCCAAAATGAAGCCCTGCAACAAGAGAATAAAATGTTGCAGCAACATATTGATAAATATTCTTCTTCGCTGAATGAAAAGTCCAAAGAACTTGAAAGATTGGGACTTTTAGGAGAAGAAAACCAACGATTGCATGATCGTGAAAGATTCCTGTGCAACCAACTGATAAAAAAGACAGATGTCCTTTACCGGCTAAAGACAAAGCCCCAATACATGAAAGACGAGCAATGGGAAGAGGTAAAGGAAACAATGAATCTATTATTCGATAATTATATAGTAAGGCTTTCCACTCTTGTACCTTCATTGACAGAAAGCGATTTGCAGATATGCTGCTTCATCAAGTTGGGAATAGCCAATCCGGGAATAGCTGATTTGCTGGGGATAGAATCGACTTCGGTATCTAAAAGAAAATTAAGATTGAAAGAACGTATCACTCAAAAGATAGGAGCATTCGGCAAAGGACAGACACTGGATCTGTGGCTATGGGAGTTCTAGGGAAGCAACTGTCCACATTCCGCATTCGCACAAAGAGGTAATATTCTAATTATTAGTATATTATCTCTTTTTTAATTGTCCATATACCGTACATATCCGGTCCATCTGTTTTTCAGGCTCAGTAGATTTTTAGCGGGGATTATTTTTTATACTCGTGAAGTATTGCTTAC